>JACCDR011383664.1_pt1 | contig 15165 bp, 23 predicted proteins | sample 7446431 | NCBI WGS metagenome assembly JACCDR01 (sample SAMN15323443, study PRJNA562643) | freshwater metagenome | isolation source: river surface water | place: USA:Blue River Watershed | collected 2017-08-17 | reverse complement strand
GCATCTGCAAGCACGGCCTTCTGATGCGGCCACCTGGGGTCTACGTCACCGGCTCGATGTTCGGCAACGGACTCTACTTCGCCGACCAGAGCTCGAAGTCCGAGCAGTACGCCTTCGGCCGCTTCGGCGGTGGAGGTGGCAAGGCCGACACCTTCTTCATGTTCGTGACCGATGTGGCGCTGGGCAAGATCAAGAAGTACAGCAACGCCCAGTCTCATCTCAACAGAGCCCCGGACGGATACCACTCAGTCCAGGGTGAGAAGGGAGCCTCTCTCCTCCACAACGAGTTCATAGTTTACAACCTCAAGCAGCACATCTTGCAGTACCTCGTCGAGTTCAAGACCAGCGGGAGGTATTGATGGGCACCAACTACTACCTCCAGCCACCGGCTTGTGACAAGTGCGGGAAAGCCGACGACAGCTTCCATATCGGCAAGTCATCGGCCGGCTGGTGCTTCTCTCTTCACGTGATGCCGGAACACGGTATCCGCAGCCTGGAGGACTGGATCCACACCTGGGACGTCCTCTGCCCGACCTGGAAGATCGTCGACGAGTACGGCGAGGAAGTGACCCGCGAGCAGATGCTGGATCGGATCCGCGACCGCGGTCGGCCCGATCCCATCGGCGAGTTCAACTACGACGCCAACCACGCGGAGCCGGGGCCCAACAACCTGATCCGCCATCGCATCGGTCGCTACTGCATCGGCCACGGAGAAGGCACCTGGGATCTCATTCCCGGCGAGTTCTCATGAAAGGAAGACAGATGAAGAATCAGTTCCAGGCGGTTCGCGCTCTCGTGCTCCTAGGCTTCGTGGTCATCGGCACCCTCACCGCCCTCAACGCCTGCAAGGAGAACGATTGGCAAGCCGCCGAGTCCTCGGCCAAGGAGTTCGCCACCAAGCTGCCCAACGCCACCGGCGACGTCTCCTGCGCCCACAAGGACACTGACGGAGACGGCTACTGCTCCTGCACGGCCTTCCTGAAGGACGGCAGCGTCCAGCCGCTCGACTGTGGTTGCGACATCTACTGCATCCGCTGCGCCGAGGGCTGCAAGATCCAGGTCCCATTCAAGATGGTGGCTCCAACCACGAAGCCATGACGGTCCAGAGCACCAGCATCGCGGCCTACCAGAAGCTGATTGCTACGGGACGTATTCGCGGGCTTCGAGAGAAGGTGCTCCGGGCCATGGCCTACGCTGGCCGATCAATCAGCCAGAGGGAGTGTTGGATCCTGACCGGACACCCCAACCTCCCCAGCATCACCCCGCGATTCGCCGAGCTACTCGAAGCGGGGCTGATCTTGTGGGACGGGCAGTCCACGTGCCCGGTCAGCAAGGAGACCGTCGACCTCTTCAAGCTCCACCCCAATCCGGATCTCAACTTCATCTTCAGGAAGCCGCAGAAGCACCCCAAGCTGACCAAAGCGGAGATCGCTGATGTGCGGGCCGATCTCAGCTACCTCTCGACCCTCTTCCAGCTGCGCCCCGGAACGGCGCAACTGCTCAGCAAGTTCACTCACGACGTCACCTGCTCAAAGTGCTCACGATAGGAGTTCCTCATGTGCATCGATCCCAATCGTCCGCAGTTCAACGCCGTCATCGAGTCGGTCGTCGACGACTTCCTGATCGCCAAGCAGCCATTCTCGGCCTACGACGTGACCAAGGCTGTCCGCATCATGACGGGCAATGACCCAGACCTCATCAAGGACCAGGGCCAGGCCGAGTGCTGGGTCAACGGCCACCAGGTCGCCCAGGTGCTGCACGAGGATGTCAAGAACGTGGTCCACGACCTGTTCCACCAGAACCGGATGCCGAACTACGACCGGATCCACGACGGCAAGCACTGGGTCTACATCGAGGCGCCGCCAGACCCGTCCCTCGCAGCCGGCGCTCCCGTCGATCCGGTCACCTCCATCACGCCCATCGGGGCGGGAGTGGACGGCGGGAGCTACGACGGAACCCCCACGCTCTGATAGATTCACCAACTTTCAGAGATAAGAGGCTGGAGGAGAAAACGTAGTTTTCTCGCAGGAGGTGATGCGTGGCAGAGGATGAGGACGAAGACCCGGACCAGGAAGAGGAAGAGGAGGACGAAGACGAGGAAGACGAAGAGGACGATGACGAAGAGAGCGCTCTGCCGTCGCTTGGGGAGGAAGTTCCAGACACCCTGACGCGGCGCCAGCGCGAAGCTCTTCTCAACCATCTCAGCCTCGAGTACGAGGACGAGTACTACCTCAACTACTACCACTACCTCTCCGAAGGCCTGATCGAGTTCCAGGAGACACAGAAGATCGATCAGCTGTCCAAGCTGGTCACCTTCGTCTCCAAGGACGGCGGTGAGATCAACAAGAAGATCGAGGAGCTGGTCAACGAGAGGCTCGAGAGGTCTTCCGTCGTTCTTCAGACCGGGATGTGGCTGGAGAGACGATGCGACAACATCCCTGAGCACTACCAGTTGCTGGCTCCCGAGGAGGCGCTCGACGAAGACTGTCTGGCCTGGGGCCGCGCCCTGCGCAAGCACATCGACGACGATGAGGTGTTGCGGCAGTACTGGTCAGCTCGTCGAATCGAGCTCGAGCTCGAGGTCAAGACCAACTGGAAGGAGGTCGCGGAGATCCTGGTCAAGATGACCGGGAAGAAGGAGGGTCTGGACAAGCTGTACCAGATGGCGGTCGAACAGAGCCGTGCCATCTCTCATCTCGCCGAGTTCGATCTCAAGGCCCACCGGGCCGTTATGGAACACGTTCGCGAGAAGTACTGGAGCCGCGAACAGATCGTCACCAACGAGATCCTGAGAGACCTCTACGATCGCTACCACACGGCTCACGACGCAGAACGCAAGGAGATGTTCGAGAAGGCCAACAAGGACCTCGAGTCGTCTGGCTCGAAGTTTCAACTCGCCGAGATCCCTAGCAAGGTCTCGACCAGCAGTAAGACCAGTAACGAAGACCAGGAAGAGATTCATCAGATGCCGACCGTGCAGCAGACCCCGACCCAGAAGAAGATCGACACCGAGACCCGCCAGGCGGAGCAGAAGGCCAAGTTCACCAACGTCTCGGTGATGTACGTCGACGACCCCAACGTCCACCGCATCGCCCTCCCGATGGACATGGACTACGACACGGCCATCGACTGGCTGAAGACCATCAAGGCGGAGGAGAACCGGCTCTTCAACTTCGTCCACAAGTTCCGCTCGTGGTTCCCGCTCGACGCCATGTGGGCGGTCTACCGCGCCCTGGCCGAGACCTACGGCTTCACCCACGTGGGTGACTTCAAGGGCTTCTGGGGTGAGAAGATCCCGCCGACCTCGCTGACGGTCGAGATCGGCTACGGCCAGAAGCAGCAGATCCCGTGGGGCCCGGTCGAGGTCCACGGCCTGTCGGCCCCGCTCGAGCCGAAGATCGTCTTCGACAAGGGTCTGCCGGCGCTCTCGCTGTCGGCCGAGATCAAGAACTCGGAGCGGCCCATCGTCGACAAGATCATCGCCAAGACGGAGGAGCTGCTCAGGACCAGCTCCATCTACCGTGGCAAGGCGGTCGAGATCGACTTCACCGTGTTCAACCCCCGCGACATCAACTTCGACGTCGAGCGGGCGCCGCGGTTCATGGACACCAACGTCACCGAGCAGGAGCTCATCCTGCCCGAGGCGGTGGCTGACCTGGTCGAGACCGGTCTGTGGACCCCCATCCGCAACACCGCCGTCTGCCGCGAGCACAAGATCCCGCTGCGTCGTGGTGTCCTCCTCGCCGGCAAGTACGGCGTCGGCAAGACCCTGGCCGCTCGGGTGACCGCCATGCTGTGCGAGAAGCACGGCTGGACCTTCCTCTACGTGAAGGACCTCAACCAGATCGAGCAGGCGCTCTACTTCGCCAAGCACTACGGCCCCTGCGTGGTCTTCGCCGAGGACATCAACCGGGTGGTCTCGGGTGACCGAGACGCCTCGATGGACAAGATCTTCAACGTCATCGACGGTGTCGACCGCAAGAGCGACGAGGTCATGGTCATCTTCACGACCAACGACCTCGACGACATCCACGCCGGCATGCTGCGGCCGGGTCGCATCGACACGGTCATCACCGTGGCGCCGCCGGACGCGGTCGCCGCGGCGCGGCTCGTGAGGTACTACGGGCGCAACATCATCGATCCGGAGGCGGACCTGACCCAGGTCGGCGTCCTGCTCGACGGCCAGATCCCGGCCATCATCCGCGAGGCGGTGGAGCGGTCCAAGCTCTCCGCCATCAAGGACACCAAGCCGGGTGAGACGCTGGTGGTGCGGGCCGAGCACCTCAAGACGGCGGCCAAGCAGATGCTGGAGCACGCCAAGCTGCTCGAGGAGCCGGAGGGCGAGCCGTCCGACCTCGAGATCCTGGGCGAGGCCATCGGCGGCGTCATCGCCAAGGGCATCCGGGCGGAGTGGGACGACCGGGGTCGGGACAACGACCTCAGCGACGAGGAGGCGGTCAAGAAGCTGCCGGGTCACCTGCTCGACGAGGCCGGTCGGCCGGGCAACAACAAGCACGTCGTCGACTAGTTCGACGATCCTGAGGTAGAACGGAGGGGAGGGCCGATAAGGCCCTCCCTTCTTTTTTGCGCGTAAGAGAGATCATGAGAACCATCATCATTGGAGACGTTCACGGCTGTATCGATGAGCTGCTAGAGCTCTTGAACAAGACCAAATACGCCCCAGGAGACGACCGTCTCATCTTCCTAGGCGACCTGGTCGATCGCGGGCCGGACTCGGCTGCCGTGGTTAAGCTGGTTCGCGAACTCAAGGCCGAGTGCCTCATGGGCAACCACGAGGAGAAGCATCTCCGCTATCGAAGACACGAAGCCAGAGTCGCGACTCAGCCTGGCTACGTCAACCCGATGAAGCCATACAACGAGAAGCGGCTGGCCGAGTACCACTCTCTCCGCGACGAGGACTGGAACTTCCTCGAGAAGCTACCCTACTTCATCCGACTCGACTCCCACATGGCACTGGTCCACGCCGGCGCCATGCCAAGCATCTCGCTCGAACACCAGAAGCCAAACCATCTCATGCGGCTGCGCTATATCAACAAGGCGACCGGCAAGATGGTCTCGCTCAACGAGATCAACAGCATCATCGACCCCGACGAGATGATCAGGAACTACGACTTCTGGGCCGACATCTGGACCGGCCCGGAGATTCTCATCTACGGCCACAACGCCTATCCCGAAGTACGGCATTCGTTGCGCGTTCTGTGGGACGCCTGCGATGTCACCGACTCGACCATCAAGTCGGGGGTCGGGATACGAGCCATCGGCATCGACACCGGCTGCTGCTTCGGTTGGAAGCTGACGGCGCTGGTCATGACCCCAGGATGTCGGATAGACATCGTCTCGGTACCCGCCCGACGCGAGTACCACCCCTATCGCGCCTGGCGGCGCAAGGTCACGGAGGAAGAGGATTGCGATGAGGTGTCAGGCGTTGACTGACGAGTTCGAGCAGTGCTCGCAGGAGGCTACGGCCGAGGTCGAGTACAGCGGCGACGTCAAGGAACACAACCCGAAGTACGTCTTGGTCCGTCTCTGCGGCGAACACGCTGGCAAGCGTCCAGGAAGGTACGACAACAAAGAAGCCTACGAAGCGGGCTGACGACCAAGAGCGCCTGGGTACTCCCGGGCGCTCTCTTAGCCTTCCCACTCTCTTGAGGCCGCCTCAAGATCGCTGGATGAGCTACCCCTACAAGGCCGAGTTCCGTGCCCAGTGCGTCAAGGTCGTCGACGGCGACACGGTCGACCTCTGGGTCGATCGCGGCTTCCACGACTACACGGTCGAGCGGTTCCGCTTCGCTCGCATCAACTGCTGGGAGATGAAGTCGCCGGTCGAAGCCGACCGGGTGCTGGCGGTTCGAGCTCGCGACCAGGTAGCCGCCTGGCTGACTCCTCGGCCCGCGTTGGACCCAAAGGACTGGAACCTCCGCATCCTCACCATGAAGGACGCCGACACATACGGCCGCTGGCTGGCCGAGATCTACTTCATGATGAACAAGCTCGAGATCAACGCGAACGACGAGCTGTTGAACCTCGGTCTGGCGCTACCCTACAAGAAGTAGCCTGCTTCTTCTTGCCCTGCGCCTTCTTGATCGAAACGACCTTGGCATCGAAGGCCCGGTGGCGATCATCTGGGTCTGGTCGGGTATCGCTACAGACCTCTTTGGCCTCGTAGCCGCACTCCTGGCAGTACAGATGAAGATGGCCGCCGCCGACCGCCACGGTGAGCTCGTCGGCGCAGTTCGGGCACGCACGGATGTCCATTCAGCCTCCTCGTAGAAGGGCCTCCAGGTCGCCAGCCATAGCGCCTCCGCAGGGACTCGAACCCTGAACCTCGTGGATCGTTAGACCACGCGCTCTACCATTGGAGCTACGGAGACAGGCGCTCGTTCTTGTCGACCTGGAGCTGTCGCCGGACCGAGACTGGCTCCGGCTTCTTGGCTCCGTTGGCCTTGTGCGGCTTGCAGAGAAGACAGCCTGCCCGACGGCTCTTAGGCCGCCGTCGCTTGTGATTCGCCAAGCTGATACTCCTGCCATGCTGCTCGCACGAGGGCTTCCTGCTCTTCAGCAGTGCTCCCCTTGAGATGAATCTTCCCACGGAGATGGGCACGGAGAGAACAGAGAATCGTCGCCCGCTTCTTAAACGGGCGATAGTTCTTCACGTTCTCCCAGGTCACGTTGGGTTGATGCGGCTCTCGGTAGAGTTTCTTCATCGCCTTGAGCGCCGCCGCAGTCTCGTTGATGTCGACCTTCAGCTTCTTCACATTCGTCATGACTTCCTCCGGGGTTACGGGACCAACCGGAGGCGAAGAAGCCTCCGGGTTAAGGGAGACTTCTCCAATGGCGCAAGCCCGATGGCCATGAGCGCTCCCGCGTAAGGAGCGTCCGGCTCTCGGATCGCGGCATGAGCGAGACCAGCGTCGAGAAGTCTGGCCTCAAGCCCAAGAAGTTCGGCTTCTGTTTCCGCGCCGAGGGCGACGGAGTGCGTCGTTTCTGGAAGTACAGAGACGAGGCGCCCTGAGACTCCGGCAGCGTGTATCGTCTGGGCGAGCTGAACCCGGTGAGGCAGGTCGAGCCGGACGATGACGTAGTGGTGGAGTAGACGAACGTCGGACCGTTCGACGTCAGGCCGTGGGCCGTCGTCGAGTCCTGATCGTACGGCCAGCAGGCCACCATCGGTCTTAACGACGCATGGGGTAGATCCTAGATCGCCTCAGCGACCTACGCAACCCCTGCCCGCTTCCTTGGCCTTGGTCAGGTTGGCCTTGGCCCGCGCCATGGCCTTGGTGAAGTCCTCGTCCTTCCTGAGCTCGGCCACGCCAGCCGACATCGTGACGCGGCCGACCATGGGATGTCGAGTGGTCGCCACCGCGGCCAACATGCGCTGGGCGAAGTTCTCGGCCCCACTCTCGTCGACACCAGGCAGGATGGCCATGAACTCGTCACCGTCGCCGTTCCACCGGCAGATGTAGTCGACCGCTCGGGCCTCGTTCTTCAGAGTGCTGGCGATAGCCACGATGACCATGTCGCCGACCTGACGACTGTGGGTCGAGTTGAGCTTCTTCATGTAGTCGATGTCGAACTTGACGATGGAAGCGGTCTGGTCGAGCCGAACGACTCGAGCGGCCTCTCGCTCGAGGACGATGAGTCCACCCTTCCGATTGGGCAGCTCGGTCAGCGTGTCGATCGTGATCGCATCGGCCAGCTCCTGGCGCACCTGATTCATGTTGTCAATCAGGGCGTAGAAGTCGGTGACGTCGCTGGCGCTTGAGTAGATAAGCTTGTCCGAGAGGTCTGTGACCGTCGCCCAGCGCAGGTGGCGATAGCTGCCGGCCTTGGTCCGATACCGGTTCGTGAAGCCCATCACCGGACGCAGAACATGGCCCTGGAGATTGACCTCGAACCGCGCCACGGTCGCCGGGACATCGTCAGGGTGGACGAACTCGAGGAACGGGCGAGAGGTGAGCTCTTCGATCTCCCAACCGAGGCAGTCGGTCCAGGCCGGATTCATGTACTCGAAGACGCCGTCGAACTTGCAGATGCCGAGCAACTCTTGCCCGACGTCGCACAGCTTGAGTAGCTTGGCCGGGTCGTAGCTCTCTGGACTCTTCCTGGTCAGCGGCACTAGAACGCCTCATTGCTCCGTCGATCGGGCGGATCCTCGAACTCGATATCGCAGCGCTTGGCCCGCATCAACGCCTTGACCTCAATCTGCCTGAGCCGCTCCCGGGTGAGGCCAAAGAACTTGCCGGTGGTATCAAGGATGGCTGGACCGTTGGCGTCGATCACGTCGAGCGAGCAGGTCGGTCGGCCATCGTCCCAGTCCTTGATGACCTGAAGCGAACCACACGGCGTCACGTTGATCGCCAGGTGATAGCGGCACGAGACCCAAGGACATGGCCGGGCGCTGTTCTTGCCGTCGATCGGCTTCTTGCCGGGGTTGTCGCGCAGCCACTCTTCGTCGTTGGCCAGCTCGATCGCGGTCAAGCAGTCAGCCCGGGTCCTCGGTCGGTCTTCTTCGTAGAGCTTGAGTGTCACCCGAGCTCGCTCGACATCCGCCTGGCTGGAGAACAGCGAGCGCGACAGCTTCTCCGAGTAGGTGTCCCAGCGGGCATCGTTCGGCGGTCGCAGCGAGCGATCGACATGCGGCGGAACCAGGCTGAGCTCTGGCTCGTCGTCAGTCGGCTTGGGCACGAGGACCGGTCGGGTGTCGGTGTGCTCTTCCGAGTCCTCTAGTTCATCTGGCACGGGTTCTTCTGGCCTTGGGATAGGAGGCGGAGTGCCCTTGGGCAGTCGTGGGGTCGCCAGGCGCTGCTTCAGAGCCATGAGGCTGAGACGCTCCCGGATCATCTTCTTGCGCCCTCGCGGTCGACGCTTGCGGCCGAAGCCTTTGGTCAGCTCAGTGGTCGCCTTGCGCGGGCGTCCGGGCCGGCGGCGAGCGAACGGCTCGCTGTCCTCCCGGACGCCTCGGAACTGCTCGAGGTTGTCGAGCTCTCCCATGGGTTCATCGCGCAAGAGGTACTCCTCGAAGCCTCGCATCTCCGACGGACGCCCCACATCACCCTCCCTAGTGCGAGACGGGGCCGGCCGTCGCGATGCCTGCCGAGGCGAGCAGCCGCTTCCTGGCCTCCCCCAGCGCATCGATCACGCCCATCTCGTGCTCGCGCTCTTCCTTGAGCTGCTTGAGCTGCTCGTTGAGGTCCGCGTTGGTCTCCTTCTTGGTCTCCTTGATCTGCCACTCGAGCTTGTCCTTGCGGACCAGGGCTTCCTTGTGCTGGCTCAGGAGCTCGTCGATCTCGTCAGTCGTGGACAACGACTCGTAGTCCGGGACATCGAGGTGCTCGGAGATCTTGGGCGACTTCTTCACTTTCTTGGCCATGTACTCCCTCCGCCGTCTTCGGCGACGCCCATCTTACAACCTGGCCGTGACGAGAAAGAAGAGTTCTTGGCTAAAGAGTTGTCCCACTATCCCCATTGTCTCCGTCGGCGCGTAGTCTGAGGGTGAGGGGAGAGACATGTTCGGCCTACTCTTGGGATTACAGCTGGCGCAGATCTGCGTCGGACTCATCACGGACCAGTTCAGCTTCGCCGCGCTCGGCGTCATAGGGATCGTGATCGCCTTGAGAGGAATGCACCTGACTCAGAGGAGCCTCGAACAAAAAGACCGAGACCGCGACGCCTACGACGCCAAGGTCGAGGCCGAAGTTGCCAAGCGGACCGAGAAGCTGGTCGAGCTCGTGCGGTCCTATGAGCAGGCAGCCCTCACCGATCCTCTGACCGGACTCTTGAACCGGCGAGGTGGCGAGATGGCCATCCTCAGGAACCTGGCCCGCTCTCGTCGAGTCAACACCGCCTGCTCCTTTCTACTCGTCGACCTCGACCACTTCAAGCTGGTCAACGATAAGCACGGCCACGAGACCGGTGACATGGTTCTCCGGGTCGTCACATCCACCATCGTCTCGAACATGCGCATCGCCGATCTGGCCGTGCGCTGGGGCGGCGAGGAGATCTTGGTGTGCCTACCGGACACGGATCTGGTCGGGGCCATCCAGGTCGCTGACAAGCTCCGAACGCTAATCAGTGAACTGAGCTTCGAGCACGGCATCAAGACGACCGTATCCATCGGCGTGGCCGAAGTGATGGGTCCCGAGGACTTGCACGCCACGCTCGCTCGAGCGGACATGAACCTCTACATCGCCAAGGCGAGGGGCCGGAACATGGTCTTCCCGGCGAGTCTTGACCAGACGCCGAGCTCTAGGCAAGACTCGCCCGGTCCTGACGGCCCCGTAAAGTAGATCCCCAGTACCCCGGGCGTACGGAACGATTCTGGAAAGCGGGGGAAGTGGAATCCGAAAGCGCCGCCGGCTGGATGACGTAGTCCTTACCTCGAGCAGAAGCACCAACAAGCGGGCGTAGGTTCAAGGCGGGAAGCTATCTCGGTGGAGGTAGCCCAAGGAAGTCACCCCTGACAGGGCCCGTTCGCCGATTACCGAAAGCGCTTGTTGGGTAGACGCAGACCTCGAGGGGGATCGCAGGCACCACCCGCCTTTCTTACCGAAGGGAAAGCTTCGTAGCCGAACCCAGTAGTGCCACCCTGAACCGGGGGCCTGGGAGAGCTCTTAGTGGAACCGGAGTGAAGATCCGACCGAGTGCCTCTTTGCCCTAGATGGAAAGCATCCGAGGGAGGGAGGGTAGGGAGGGAGAGAGGTGGGGGAAGTAGTATCTAAGATCTCCGAGGTATAAAAGGAATAGTCTAGAGATGTGGCCTAGTTACAGACCTAGACACACCCAGTAAGTCTCTCTCCCCTCGACAGGCCCGATCGGGCCGATTTCGGAGAAATCGATGCACGTCGCCTCGACCTCTCCCAACTTCCCTAGCTAGGAAGGCGCGAAGCAGATCCCTCGACCGCTTTTGGGATCCGGTTTACTAGCACTCCACCAGGAAGCCATCGGTCAACCAGCCATGGTACTTGGGCATCAGGATCGAGGGCGTGACTGAGATCAGGGGCGGGGTCCCCCGCCGTTGCCATCCCGCTCCGTTGTTTGAAGGCCCGTCAATGATCCAGTCCCCGCCAGGCGTCTTGACGATCAGACAGCGGCCATCGGGACCATTCCACTTCTCGGTCATCCAGTCGGCGTTCCACATGGCCCCCACCGGGACGTTGGCCAGGATCCAGAGGTCCTCGCTCCGGCTGTCGACCCGGCGGTACATGATGTTGTAGTTCTGCTGCCAGTAGTCGTCCTCGCGGTAGACGTAGCCACACTCGCAGCAGGACGGCCAGCGCGGATCCTTCTTGAGCGCGTCATCTGGGACCAGGCCGATGCCGTAGTTCTTGAGATCCCAGGTGACCCGCCCGATCACGGCCGAGGTGCTGTGGAAGGTGGTGCCGGTCAGCGGGCAGTTCTGGTTGTCGATCGGGCGAACCACGAAGCGCCGGTAGCTCTCCTCGGCGATCTTCGATGGCTCGATCATGAAGCACTCGATCTTCGAGCCCATCAGCCGACCACCATGACGCAGACCGGGATGTCCTCGTAGCGCGAGCCAATCACGGGGACTCCGTTGTTGCCCCACTTGGCCTGCTCCCACCCTTCTCGCTCGACCCAGACGTCGATGCCGTAGCCGGAGTCAGCCGGCACTACCTCGCCGCGCTGGAAGTAGGCCTGGGAGGAGTGCTCAATCAGAAGAGCCTCGAGAGCCGCTTCGGCTTGCTCTCGAGTCGTTCGATTGGTCATGCATCAAGTATCATCGGCGCAAAGCTGGTGGGAAACGGAGAGGAGTACACGATGTTCAAGAGGCGCAAAAGTCTAGAGATCGCTCCCCAGGAGCGCTTCATCTACAAGACCAAGGACGGCACCTTGCTCGACGTCTCCCATCTGTTTCGCAAGCCCAAGTTCCCAACCCGGCGGCTGATCCGGAACCTCCTACTAGGCTTCCTGTTCGGCTGCTACATCGTCGCTCTCATCCACGGCATCTAGGAGAACCGCGTGAGCGCCAAGAACACTACCCTCGTGGGCTACTACGCCCGCATCGACGGCTTCGGCCGCCTCTTCTTCGACCAGTGTAAGACCGACGAGGAGCACCTACTCAACGAGAAAATCGAGCCCGGCGACGACCGGCCGCGCTGCCGGGTCTATGCTGACGAGCTCCTGCCCAAGGGCGTGCTGGGCGAGCCGGCCAACTGGCTCATCGCGATTCACTGTGATCCCGAGGACTGTCCGCACGGCGTTCGCTCCCGCTCCGAGTGTCATGTTTGTGGATCAGTCGACATGCAGAACAAGAGCTGGCCCTTCCTCGCAGGTGGCTCGTGAGCACCAGCCCGCCGCCTAGGCGCTGCCCTCACGGCGCTGTTGTCTACGACCTCAGCGACGAGCAAGGGGTTCGGTCCATCCTGACCATGTGCGACCACTGCAACCGCGACCACGACCGCGAGCTTCGCGACCAGGCTGCCCTCGGCCCAACGCTTCCTCCTGACGAAGCACCGACGCCTCCTCCCATCACCAGGGCTCGAACCGGAACCTACGTCCCCAGCGCAGAGGAGATCGCTGAGAGCGACGCCTTCCAGCGTCTGTCGGTCAACCGCAGGAAGGTCACCGGCGAGCCGCCTCTGACAGAGGACTCCCCGGATGACGTCATCGTCTCGACCACTCACTACAAGTACCCTCCGGTGCCGCCAACCGGGACCAGCGAAGCCATGCAGTCCGCTTTCGAGAGGCAGGTAGCCTCGGAAGAGACGCCTCGTCCGTACGTCTATCACACTGTCAAGGAGATGCCTGTGTCTGAGCCCGAGCGTGCGACCAAAGAGTTCCCGCCCATCAAGAGGCCAAGAGCGTCGTGGGACGAGTACTTCATGGCCATCGCCGTTCAGGTGGCTACTCGGGCGACCTGCGACCGGAAGCATGTCGGCGCCGTCATCGTGAAGAACCGAACCATCCTCTCGACCGGGTACAACGGCGCTCCGCGTGGGTTGCCTCACTGCGATGACGTCGGCCACGAGATGAAAGACATGGGTGGACGCCAGAGTTGCGTCAGAACCGCCCACGCTGAAGCGAATGCCATTGCCCAAGCCGCAAGAACCGGTACGTCCTGCGAAGGGGCAATGATCTACACGACGGCGTCTCCCTGCTACGATTGTTTCAAACTCATTCTCAATACCGGTATCACTCGAATCGTCTGTCTCGAGTTCTACGCCAGCCGGTATGGCGTCTCCGGTGACGTCGAAGAGCTGGCCAATACCGCTCAGGTCGAGATGGTCTTTTTGAAGAAAGATGTCTCGACGCCGTAGAAGAACTTGACCGTGTGGAAGAACCGTCTTACACCTCTATCAAGACGCGCAAGAACTAAAGGGCTGCGCAAGACGGTTTCAAGAGCTGACCCCCCAGCTCACCACAGGGAGAACAGACATGCCTCGCGGAGTTTACGATCGCAGCAAGAGCAAGACCGAGGGCCCCAAGGCGGCCAAGCCGGCCACCGCGACCGCCAAGCCGGCGGCCCAGAAGACCGCGTCCAAGACCGGTCCCAAGCAGGTCGCCAAGGCGGTGGCGGCCAAGACCTACAGCGGCGGCCGGGCGGAGCAGTTCACCGCCCTGACCCAGAGCATCGCCACCCTGGCGGCGCTCAACCCGGCGCTCTGCAAGAACGCCGCGGCTCGGGCCGAGGCCGAGCTGATCGCGCAGATCGATGCGCTGTCGGATCTCCGCAAGGCCACCTTCGGCCGCACGGTGGCCGAGCAGACCGCCTACGACGCCGAGCAGGTCACCCTCAAGGCTCAGCGCGACGCCGCTCGGGCGGCGCAGCAGGCCGCGGCGCAGTCGCAGACGGCACAGGAGACGGTCGAGGGGCCCGGCAACGGCCAGGTCCCGCTCCCGGCTCGCCCGATCATGCCGGTCCCGCCGGCGCCGGTCTCGGCCTAGCTGAACTGGAAACCCCCGTCCGGTTCAGGGGATAAGAGCCTGGAGACCAACTTGGTCTCCAGGCTCTTTCTCTTTCAGGAGACTTGTGTGAGCGAGAAGATTCGTATCGTCATGTTCGAGCCGAACCAGCCGGCCCGGACGCAATGGGTCAGCCCCGACTTCGCGTTCAAGGACCTGCTCGGCAACTACGCCGATCACATCAACCTGGTCGACCTCGGCGTCCAGATCTACTTCCGCGAGGACCACATGGAAGCATTCCCCGAGCTCAACCGGGGACTCATCACCGCCAAGCCGCTGACCGAGCTCAATCGCAACCCCGACTTCGTCATCGACATGGAGCCGGAGAAGACCAAGGCGCCGCTCGGCAGATACGGCCTCACCCCCATCCACGGTCCCTTCTTTCTCGCTCGAGCAGACCTTGACGGCAACACCGTCTCGCTGACGCCAGAGGACATCGAAACCTTGGCGAAGCTGTTCAACGAGCCCATCATGGCCCAGGAATCATGATCACTCCGAAGGACGCTGAAGCCCAGCTTGAGGATCTGAAGAACCGGCTGCGGTGCTGGGAGACCAAGGTGTGGATGCGCCACGCCGAGAATCCCACCCCCGTCGCTCGATCCATCGACTGCGTGATGTGCCGAGGGACCGGCAAAATGCACTACTGCCTGGTCGATGGCTGCGGCTCCGAGCCGACCGACGAGTGTCTTCATCCCACCGAGTCGGAGCTGGCGGACTACGCTCGTATCATGACCGAGTCGAAGACCCTCATGAACCTGGTCGAGGCGGCAGCCAAGAAGGGTCTGGTCAAGATGCAGCAAGAGGGGAGAGATCCCAGAAAACTGGTCGAGTCTCTCTTGTCTGGGCTCGCGAAACAGTAGACTCGGAACATGCCGAACGACGGCGTGTTCCGGGTGGCTCACACACGAGTCATTGCGTGGAAGTGCCCCGACTGCGGAGACATCGTCTTCAGCCGGACACGGCACGATATGCGCTGGTGTACCTGTCGGAAGATAGCGGTCGATGGTGGTCCCAACCCAGGCGAGCACGTTCGCTTGATGGGCCACCCGATCAAGGTCGAGATGTATATCGAGCAGACCAAGGAAGAGCTGTACGACGACTGGAACACTCGCCGGAACCAGTACGGGCTCATTCGACCGCATTGAGGGGGAGATGCAGATCGAGGATCAGCTCAGGGCTGTGATGAATGACGTGCGCCACGCTCGTGAAGAGGTGGCCAAGGCG
>JACCDR010150093.1_pt1 | contig 15165 bp, 15 predicted proteins | sample 7446431 | NCBI WGS metagenome assembly JACCDR01 (sample SAMN15323443, study PRJNA562643) | freshwater metagenome | isolation source: river surface water | place: USA:Blue River Watershed | collected 2017-08-17 | reverse complement strand
TTCTCACGATAATCAATCTCATTACCCAGGTCATCTACAATTTTACGATCTGTAAATCGAATTTCCTTAGGAAGCTCTTCGTTGAGTTCTTTCATCAAAGTATTAGAACGAAGTACAACAGCTTCTGAGTTCTCAGTAATTCCATGAGTTCCCATAAGTCGCTGCATCATGTGAGAAAACTGATCAGCTAATTGTTGCTCTTCAGGAGTAGAAGGTGTCATCTTACCTGTGGCTACAGACCAAGCTTTTAATCTTTGTGTTGGAGTAGTAGATCTAACTAATGGAGTCATAGTTTCTGCAAATGCAGCAGCAACATTTCGTGCAGTATCAATATATTCTTTAGAGAAAGGCTTGAGATCCTTAGCACCCCACCAAGTTGCAAACTTAGTCATTACAGCTTCTGTAACTTTAGTTTGCGGAACTTGACGCCCCAAAACTCGAGGATTTGCTCCCAAACCTTCATAAATCTTAGTTGATACTTTATGTTGAAAACTACTATCCATTTTATTCAAAGCCACAGTGCGTACTAAATTCCTAGCTTCCTGAGCAGTCGGATTATAGAGTCGATCCCTATTAGGAGTAAACAAGTCATCAATGAAGGCTTTGGCTGTTTTGGCTTCTCTACTAGAAGCTCCGGCAGCTTGCGCAATTTTAGTTAACTCCTTGGAGATTTCTGTGCCAATTTCTACAGTTTGACTAGGAGGTAATGCTTTAGTGGTTTCTGCAATATCTGCACCAGTTTTAACAACAGGATCTAGAATTTCAGTAACAACGCGAGGTGCATCAAAAGCCTTCAAATCTTCAACTTGCTGAGAAGGACGTGCCCTTCTGAAATCATCAACAAGTTTAGGAGTTAAAGCTTTTGGTCCACCACTCATATTAGCAAGGTCACTTAAACGAACACTAATACCTTCAGCATCAACTAAGTGTTTACCTTGATCTAAGAGCTGCTGCTCGGCAAGACGCAGCATTTGTAACACGTGATAATCCCTGCGATCCTTGCGTACCTTAATAGCAGCATTACGAATACTATTATAAAGATTAGTTTGGCCAATGTGATTAATATTAGACATGCGATATTTGTCTGCAAAACGCCTCGCTACGTCAGAAGCGGCTTCTTGCCATCTAGTACCAATAGCAATTTCTGGGAAGACAGGCGGAGCGACTCTAGCTTCACTTAAAATACTTGCAGGACGAATACCTGCTCGAAGTTTCTCCGCTTCTTTAGCAAGCATGTTTTTAACAATGGGGCTTTTAACTCCCCCGATTTGCTGCGTTAATCTCTTTAAGAATTTAGCAGGATCTTTAACATCTGCAAGTTCTGGTTCAAGTTTACTGTAAACAGATTTACCAGTTTTAGTTTGTGTAAGAGATTCTTGTAAAGCTTCTAGCACCGCGTTATTAGCAGCAGCAGGTTCATTAATTGTATGTGGAGTTGAGGCTAATTCAGCTACCGGCTTTCGCGGTTCCGTCAAACTGTTGGGCAATTCGTCTGTCAGACCTGGCCCCGGACCACCCTGGAACAGCCGTGGAGGCGCGTTTAGGGGTGGGGCAGGCTCATTGGGTAGGGGGACCCTGATGTTGAGCTTAGAGGCTTGCTCAGCGGCCCGTTTTGAAATATCTAATGACAATTCTTGTGCAGTTTGTTGTGTACCTGTTTCAACTGCATTTAATCCTGAAATACTTTCTTTAGTACCTTTACCAAGTCTACCAAGAGCACCAATACTACCAACAGCATTAAGAGGATCAAAAGCTACATCGATACCTAAACCTAAACCAAATTTAGCTGCACCTGGTAAGTTCTCTCCCCCACCAGCTTCAATAAGATCTCTACCTGTAGTTTTCTCTTTTCCAGATAAACCTGCCCACATTTCAGGCAATTGAGTAATAGGACTTAAAAGTTGTGCAGTATTCTTAAGTGCGTCGAGAGGTTCTTTTGTACGGTTCTCTGCAATAACTTCTTTAGCGGGATTCAAGACAGAATAAAGAGGGCGAGACATAACGTCAAGAATACGATTAATTACAGAAGGTCCACGAACATCTTTAGCATTATTAGGATCAGCCGAACTGTAAGGATTTTGAACAGGTACTTGAGATAAAATAGCAGAACTAAGTCCAGCTACTTGAGCTGTATTAGGAAGAGGACCCCTCGCAGCATTATTACGAACTAACGCTGCGAGGATATCCGTTAAATTCTGGTTAGCCATTACTGGCCCATCTGGAAGTACAATTGCATGTACATTTGAAGTGCCTGATAAGTACCCTGATCGATTTCACCCCTACGCAACATTTCATCAGCCTGTGCCATATACCACTCAGGAGTTGTCTCAACAAAAGTACCAGGAACGGGAGAACGCTTATCTTCAACTTTACCATAAACAGCTTCTGGGGAACGTTGTAAACGAGTAAAAGCACCACCAACAGATTGCTGTAGCTGTGGCGGTAGCTGAGACATATAAGAATCAATAGGAGAAAGTTTTTGCTGCTGCTGACTACCTTGTAATTGAGACTGAAGCATTTGCCATAACATTTCTTGCCGACGTGCTGCTTCTTGAGATGCATTACCTTGCTGCTGTGCTAATAAACTATTTGCCTGTCCGAGCTGATCCATATATGCAGACTGAATACCGGCCGAACGTTCTGCATTTGTAGCTTGTGTGTAATTTTGCAACTGGAATAATAAGTCACTGTTTAATTCATTACCCGTCATCGTAGCAATTGGAGAACCCTGCCGATAGTACGACTCGTCAATGTTTCCAATATCTAGATAACGCTGTTCATTTTGTGCCTGTAGTTCAGAAGCAGCTTTACTCGCATCTGTTACAGCAGCCTGCTGTTCACCTAAAACATCAGGCAAAGCTTCTTCAATTCCTAATTGCTGGAAAAGATCAGCCTGCTCTTTAGCAACGCGAGAATAACTACCTTCAATATTACTACGTAACTGTCCATATAATTCTTCAACATCAGTTTGTGCTTCTTTAGCTTGTGCAGCAGCTTCAGGAGCAAGTCGCTCATAATCATTAGAAAGTGCACGATACATATTTTTGATATCTGTAGAACCACGCTTATACGTACCTTGTGCTTCATCAATACGCTGATCATAAATAGGATTAAGTGCAGCTTGAACTTGTCGCATTAAATCTTCTTTATCAACAGCTTGAGGCTGAGACACAGGGCTTTGCAGCTGCGATAATAACTGTTCATATAATGCAGCCATAGGGTCCTGAGCTGTCGGATCTCCATTTTGGAATAAAGAACCAATTGAAGCGCCTAAGCCAGCACCAAAACCTTGTGGTACATTTCGTGCAGTCATGCCAGTTGTAATTGGAGTTCTTGACCTACTGCCAATACCGATATTGGGAGGCTGAGCCCTAAAAGGTTGTCCAGCCATCGGTGCAGAGTTAAAAAGATTTCCCTTAATATACTGTACTTCAGGACTCTTTACTAATTCCATTAACTTAGCTACAAGAGCTGCTGTTCCACCAGGATCAGGAAATGCCATAATGACCCCTTAGCCAATCTTGTGCTTTGCAGACCTACGTGCAAGCGCTTGCTGTTTTGCAAGTTCGATCGCCTGCTGATTTTCTCGTTTGTATCCAGTTTCCTGTGCTAATAAATCTGCAAGTAATGCAGCCTGCTGCTGCTTTAATGTATTCATTTGGTCAGTAAACTTTTGCTGAAATTCACCCTGCTCTTCACCATAAAGACCAGATTGAATAAGACCGCGAGAAGCAAATTCATTCTTTAAATCTTCAAGCTGCTGAACACGATCACGTTCCATACTCGCAGTAGTCTGAGTGAACTGAGTTCCAGCGTCACCCTTACGCCTACGCATCTCACTTAAAAAGTCTTTAAGACTAGCCTGTCCACTGCGAATTGCATTTTGATAAGTAGAATCAGAACCTAAATACTGTGCAATGCTTGGAATCTTTGGAACTGAAGGGGCTCGTTCAGGTGTAGTAACTCGATTACGTCCACCGTTTCCTCCCCCTCCACGATTACTAAAGTTTCCCCCTCCACTACTATTTCCGCCCCCACCTGAACGACGACGAGAAGAACTTCCCCCTCCTGAACTTCTTCCACCGCCTCCACGACGAACTTTCTTTCCTACCTTTTTTCCAATACCACCAACTACTTTACCAATACTTCCACCAACACTAGGCTTTCTGGGCTTAGGCTTAGAAATAGGAGCAGGATCGGGAATCGGCAGCATTAAATTTTCCTTCCTACATCAGGGTTCATATAATTACCAGCACGTACAGCCTGTAATCTACGTAACATTGCAGCCCGTCGTGCTTGGTATTTTAAATCTCTTTCTTGGTGTCCCATAGGATCTACAGGACCAATATTAGGAGCGTCACGACCACCCCCGTAAATTTTATCTCCCGCAGCATACGGGAGATGCTGTTTACCCTGAAAAAGCATAAGTCACCTCCTAAGAGATTCGAGCACTCACAACCTGGCGAATACTAACTAATGCAAGATACTGGAAAATCTTAGTAGGCTGTTCCGGAGAACCATCTGTTTCTAATCTAAGTGAAAAACTAGCTTTTCGGAAACGCAGTGTCTTAGCAAAACGAATAAACTTATTAGTATTCGAAATATTATCGCCTGTAACTGTTTCACTGAAAATTACAGAACCACTTAAAGGACTCCCCCACGTACCGAGATCAGCCCATGTTTCAGTTGTCAGAGCATCCCATGTAATAGAATTGACAAGAGTGATTGGCTCAATTGAACCCATAGCATCATTACCTGTAATAACATCTACACCCCACCAATTCAGTTTCTTGTAACGTAGTGGATCAGAAATATCATAATCTTTAGTTGTAGCAATGCAGTAGAAAGTATGAGAGCCAGTTCCTTCTTCTGCACCGCTGATTCTGCCATCTACAATTTTAATTTGCTTGTTACCTCCCGCAGATACATCAAAAGAGTATCCCGAGTAGTAACTATCAACACCTGCACCTGTTAGGTCTCTTGCTCTAACTAAAGGACCAAAAACATGCCATTCAATAGTCGACGTATCATCTGTTTTACGCCATTCACCCCAAGTTTTAGTTCTAAGACCAAATACATAAGTTCTATTGAAATAACGTACAACCAATCTCTCACCTAAAACGCTTAAGTGCTGATCTTCATATCTAGCTGTAGTACCTGCTGGCAATGCATTATCAAAGACTAGAGGAACTTTAATATTCAATAGATTAAAATTGAAGTTTACAATCTCATATACCTTGTTATGATGTAAACAGTAAACAGTATTTTCATACTGCACAACACCAAAACTTCCAGTTGTACCTACAACTGAATTAATCTCTCGTAAAATTGCATCCACAGGGTCCAGATCATAAGCTAGAATATGAGTGCTCTCACCCTTAAACAGCATTAAATTATCTTGATATACAACTACATTGTTAAGAGTCGTGCCATCACCGGGATCAACGTCAATAAAACTTGTACCGCCCCAAACAGTGAACGCAGCAGCGTCTGAAAAGTATAATCTACTTTCGTTAGTAACAGCGGTCGTGCCTGGACAGAGATATAACCTATTTTTGTGAACAACGGCTGCGCTTGCTCTAGGCATAGCTGCGACGGCAACGGCACCGCCGCCAGGTGTCCAAGACATTCCACCATTAGCACTAGTTGGCGTTGCTGGTAACCAAACCGTATTACCATAAACCACCATACATTTACATTCTCGGGAAAGTCCTCCGGGATTTAACTGTGTCCAAGAGGCACCTTCGTTATTACTTACGTATGTGGCACCATTCCAGGTAGCAAAAAGATACAAAATGTTATTAAAAACTACAGAACCAAAAATTAAAAGCCGCTGATTAGCTGCACCTGTTTGTGTAATTTGAATTGCTGGACGACTTACTAAAGAACCATCAATGTCTAGCTCAAGATTTAAACAATCAATCAACTCATTTTCCTGAACCAGAACTGGGTCTGATCCAATATTCAATCCCCCATTAAAAGGTCCTAATCTCAGAATCTGAGTTTCCATCTCACCCCCTACAAATCGAACTCTCGGGTAGTAATTACAGGATAAGTACTTAAAGGTTCCTTAATCTCTTTATTCAATAATTCCTCTTTATCTGCTGTAAAATTGGCCTGATGCATTAAAGCGGTTTCATTGTCATCATCTAACATAGAAGCTTGCCACAGGCAGTACTTTACTACTGTATCATGATAGATTAAAGGAAGAGTAAGTGAGTCCGAAAGATTATCAACATCAGTGGGTTTACGACTATACAGAACTTTTAATCCTGATGTCATTGACTCATCAGGTGTCGGAAAAAGAATTGCTGTATTGTCACTGAGAGTATAGAAGACAGGATTTCCTGCTGGATAGTTTGTGCCGTCCCAGCCGTCAATCTCTTCATCTAACTGTTGCATACTCTTAAAGCGAAGTCGTTGATAAGAAGTCATAGAAGAAAACTTCCAACGTAGTGTCTGAAGCATTAAGTAATCAGCAGGTAAAGTATAAGTAGATTGATTGGCAACTAGGTTTACAAAAGCTGTAGTAGGTAATGCCTGTTCATTGTTCTTTACAATAGCTACCTGTGCATCATTGATCCATCTAAAAACATCTTCATCAGAAACCTGGACCGCAGCTTCATCACCAAATGTACGTCTAACACGTGTAACCACATCTTGCACGTTCACGTAATTACCTTACTAACAGGACCGAGATCTCTAAATTCATCATCACGTACACGCCCCTCATGTACCCAACGACTCTTAGTATTTTTAATAATAAATGCTGAAAGATCTCTAGCAGCTTCCATCTCATCTAAATTCTTACGCATTTCTAGAGCTTTTACAGCCGCGTTATGTGCATCAAGTCGAGTAAGAACATTACCGCGAGTACTATCCATACTCCAAAGACGAGCAAGAATATCAGCAGGATTCGCTAACGAATCTGCATAGAGAACAATCTTATTTGTTCGATCATCAATAATTCGAAACACTTTCGACTTATCAATTAGATTAGCATGCTCAGAAAAAGGAACATGTTCTAAAAAGAGATGAGAGTCATAATCATTAATGACCTGCGCCAAGTTTTCAAACTCAGCGCAGATCCACTCGTCAGCAGTAGACAAGTTTACTTGTCCTCATCATCCTTGTTATTACGGTCATCCTCACCAAGACGCGCACGATCAAGCTCATTTAAAGGCAGCGGCTCAGCAAAATCAAACTTAGAAGCAGTAGACTTCTTAGTTAAAGCAATCTCACTCGGAGTATTAGTAATATCCGCACCTTCCGGCGCTTCAATACTTTCCGCAGTACCGCCAGAGTACATGTTATTTCCAGGACCAGTAGGCGCTAACTTAGCAGCACGTGCTAAAGCTGCCTCAGAAGTAGCCCTGTGTGGCTTCTTCTCTTTCTCTTCTTCAGTAAGCTCCGCTAAATTAATATTAACAGGAGTCTCAGAAGGATTAGCAGAAGTAGTATCCCGCGACTGTCCAGTTTCCGTAACTCGCGGAGCATCCCCAGAAATATTACCCGAGGCATCCGAAGTTAAAAGATTGTCACGGAAATCCTTATCCGGATTAGATTTAATATCCTCATCCGTAATGCGGTGGTGCTTCTGAGAGTTAATACTCTCATTAGTGCGCTCAGTGTCATCATTCTTCTTAGTTACCGAAGAAGACTTCTCATCTTCCTTCTTATCAGTGCTGTTAGTAGCAGGAGCACTGTCGTCCTTCTTATTCTCATTCTCCTTTACCCTATCCGCAAGAGACTTACGCGGCTGAGCAGTCATTAACTTCTCCTTTGTTATGTGCAGGTGCTTACCGTAAATAAGCACCTGCACAACTTATTTAATACACGGCGTACTACATGAACATCCATCAACAGGCCCCCAAGATTTACATTTGGAGACAATATCTGCTTGATGTCCACATGGTACATTATATACTTTACTGACACAGCCACAGCGGTCGGGATCGTGCCAATAAGGTACATACTCTTTGCATTCTTCACACACTAAAAAAGGATTAGCAAACCCAATAAACACGTGTGCACGTGTATCTGTCACGGATAAATTTTCTCAGCATAAAGATTAGCCGATGATAATCCAGTACCGCTTGTGGCTGCTGCTAAACGAATAAATACATCATCGGTATTATTTAAGATATCAACAACAAAAGGACCAAGAGGTACAGTCTGGTAATCAGACATTGCAAACTGCACAATGTCTGTAGAACCGATAGTTAACTTTAAACCATCAACAGTAGAATGTTTACCTTGTCCCCAAATACGCCAGCGACCTCTACCAAGATTATTAATAGTACAAACTACAGTATCAACGGGCTGGCTAATACCTACAGCGCCAAAAGCATATAAAGTAAGCTCTTGTAAACGCATTTTAGGCTTCCGTGATGTTAACCATCATACCGTGCGAATTACGACGGTGAGTACCAAGCTGGCAATACTTGTAAAGACGCGCACGATAAGCATCAAAATCACCGGCAGACGTAATAACACGCTGCCAAATAGAACCATCACGGTTCATCCAAGACCAATCACCGGCCTGGTAAAGCTTCATTTCCTTTTCATTAATCATGTGCAGACGTCCCGGAGGACAATCAAAATCTGCAACCATCGGGACATCACCATTATCAGTGGTGAAAGCAAGTCCCTTAAAACCACCAGTAAACTCAGTAGTATTAACATAACGTCGCTGCTGTTCAAGAAGATTAGCATAAGCGCGACGAACACCGAGAGAAGTAAACATAACAGTAGGCATAGAACCACGACGACGAATAACATCGACGAGGTTAATCATACGACCCTCAGAAATAGCACCTGCGGTAGAATCCATATTACCGGTCCACACAGAGTGCGTAATACCATAAAGTGCACCACCGCCCGTACCAAGTGCATTCGTGTTAGTAAGACCAGCAATAATCTGCTCAAAACCAACAGTCTCACGCGAACGCGAATCAGCACGAGTCATAAAGTCACCCGTAGCAGTAGAAGTACCCGCCGGAGTGAAAGTAACGGTGTAAACACCAGCAGCTTCCGTAATATTAGTAATAGTACGGTCTGCATCCTGCAAAACATTAGCAGAGTTGGTGTCCGTAGAGTCCCAGACATCTACCAACATGCCAATTTCAAGATACTGCGCGTTGGTCGTAACTAAAGTAGTAGTAGAACCACCGGCAGTAGCAACAGCAAGAATACCCGTAGAAGTTCCATAAGTTTGACGATTCATGTCCTTCTTAAGACCTTCTCGGATACCCTCCATTTCCTGATCTAAAAGAGAAGCAAAAGCCTGAGCATCTGACTTAGCTAACTCAAAAGCCTGTCCAGAAAGCTGAATAGCACCATACAGATATGCAAGTGTTAAATTTGCATCCGCATAACCCTGAGTACTGGGAGTCGGAAGAGCTTCCATTTCCGAACGAGCACCAATACCATGGTTACGCGCAACACGAACACCAAAACGAACATACTTACCACCAACAGAGTTAGTTCCAACTCCATCAGAAGTCTTTTCAATTCGCTTAAGAGTAATAACCTCAGACTGAAGCTGGTCACGAACACGAGGCTCGTAAACTTCTTTAAGAATCTGAGTAGCCGTGGTCATAGTAGTAGAAATGGGACTGCCCTCCGAGCTAGAAATTTAAAAATTAAGATAGTTTTAAATTTTCAACTACGTTGAGGATTTAAGCCCTCGGTACTACTTACTGCAGATTTGCAGCCTGCATCATTTGTGCAACTAAACTGCGCGTGTCCTGACTGTTTAACTTCTGCGGCTCAATTCGACGATTCGGGATACTCCCTGAACCACCCAAAAGAGTAGGCGCAGGACGACGTGCACGAATATTATCCGCAAGTTCGTTATAATTAGCGAGAGCCTCTTCAGCAGTCATATTCAAATGATACATACGCATTAAAACTTCTTGCTCAGGGAAATCACCGTGCTGAGCTTTAAGTGCACTTAATTCAGCTTCAAGAGCCTGATCCTGTTCAGCAGCTTGTTTTGCATTAGTTTCCTGCTGATGCTGTGCAAGTTGAAGTTCAGATAAAACCCTAACCTGCTGCTTTAACTGCTCAACTTCTGCACTATAAGGATCGTCATCATCTTCATCATTACCACCTTCAGTAGACTCAACAACTTTCTGAGCCTGCTGTGGCGTAATTCCTAAATACTGTCCAATAGTCTCATAAACTTCACGAGGATTGTTATTAAGAATATTGTAAACATCTACAGCTTGCTGAACACTCTCTGTCGAATGTCCGGCCTTAGTAAAGGTTTCCCAGGGCTTAAGAGCTTCATAACTTTCAACACGAGACTTAAGCTGAGAACCTAACTCACTACGACGATCTTCCGGAAAAGCACTTACAACATCGTTCCACGAAGAATCGAGACCCTCGATCAGTGGAATATCCCCAGGGGGATTAGGCTGACCCATTTAATATTCTCCTTTTAAAACTTAAAAAGCCTTAACCTTTTTAGCACCAAGCTTAGAACGCTTACGCATTCTTTCCATACGACGACGAATCGCTTCTTTCTTTTCGTCTTCAGAAGCACCCTTTTCAGGAGTAGTAATTACATTACCGCCCCCTCCACTACTTCCTCCGGGAGTAGATCCACCCCCTCCCCTATTCTTAAGAAAATCAGTATATCCCTGTGCGGCGCCTTTAGAACCAGTATACTTAACGCCCCTAGCCTTATTCTGCATTAGATCGACCCCGGATCGTCAGAAACTCGTAACTGATAATCTTTGTCATTTTCGGTTAACCTACTGATATACGTTGTACTGAAACCAATAGCGGCAAGTCGCCTATCTTTGTTTCCAGTACTCTGAAGATTCTCGTAACCAACAAGTCGGCAGATATCCCCAGATGCAGTGTTAGCAGATGCAGCAGGAGTAAACGTAACAGTAGTAGAACCTGCGACGGCAACCGCAGTAACTCGGAAAACAACTTCCTGCTTTAAAACACCTGCTGAAGTGAAAAGTTTAAACTCATCACCGATACGGAGAACATTAGTATTAGTACTTGGAGTAGCGTTTGCGCCAACAATTGTAGTAGTAGTACCACCAGCATTAGCGGTAAAAAGAGTAGGGCCAGATACAATACGAGTTTCAAAATCATCAGTACGTGCCGCTCGCCGCTTATCTACATAACCGGGTGCGGCAGCATGTCCAATTTGAAATGTCACGCCATTACCTCCCCTTCACCTTCTAATTCAGGCATCGGAACAGGCCCTGAACTTTCGGCACTTTCTTCTTCAGCCATTAATGCATCTTCTTCAGCTTCTGGATCAGGAGCGTTGGGATCAGAAGGACTCATCCCAGTTAAAGGATGCAGCATCATTGCTGCAATAGCTTCTTGATGTTGTTTTACATGCTCTTCAAAAAGTTTACGTGTAATAGGAGGCGCTGTTTCAAAAGCTTGACTCTTACGATACTGATTATGAATTTCAATGTGCAGTTGATGATTATCCCATGTATTAACAGGAATAAGCAACGGCGGTTCTAGAGCTAGACCAGAATCAGGATCAGTTCGTTCTTCTTCTGGCTTTTGCATCCACATCTGCTGCTGTGCCATAATATCTTGTTCAGTAATAACACGCATCTTAAGATTCTCACGTGTAGCCTGTCGCTTGTCCACTTGAATACGTTCATAAATTCTATTAAGTCCGCCAACTTCCATAATCTCAAGACCTTCTTCAGGCTGAATAAAGCCCATCTTCATAAGGTCCATAATGAAAGCCTGTTTAGCAGCACGAGAAGTAGGCAGAGCACTACCAGCTTCGCAACGAATATCAGTATTACCTCTTAGATCTGCACTCTTAAAAATCTGAACATCAAAAGCACTATCCAAACCAACAGTCTTAACTGTACGAGCTTCATCCCAGAACATTGTTACATATACAAGAGACTGACTACCAATCTTCTCAACAGCTTCTTCAATTGAGCTATAATTAGAAGCAATTAAACTTTCATCTTGTTCTTGCAAGAAGCTAATAGCGGTGGCGGCGGTAACCCCGGGCGGAGTGCTACCATTACTAACTTCGTGCTGACCTGAAAGATCTGCAATATCATCATAAAGACGATTCAACTCTTCTGTAACATAAGAAGGTAAACCTTGTAACGGCAAAGGCTGAGGTGGACTATGTCCCAACTTATAAGTAATAACTAAGCCAGGTTCACTTGTAATAGCTCGGGCATTAATTGAACCTTCTTCTGCAAGCAGCTGTGGCTTAGCCATTCTATTTTTAGCTTCAATAATCTGAGCACGTGTGCGATTAAGCTCTCGCTGTAGAGGAATCAAATCCTCAACAACAGAAGCTCCATAATATTTACCCATTAAAGTACCATCTAATTTAGCAAAAGGATACTGACCATGTTCATAAGGCCAATAATCAAAACCCTGCACTACCTGACTACCTGCAATAGTAAACATACCACCATTAGGTAATTCAGATAAATAACCAGGTTTAACCCAAATCTCGAGAATTGTAGTTTGATCTTTCTTCTTTTCAGCTCGACTAATCCCCATAATAGTTAACATAGTTTCGTCAATAGACTCTAGCTTATGATCATCACCGACAACACCAAAAGTCTGTTTAACCCATTCTTGAGTCTTAACTTGTGCATGAATAACATAAGGTTGATCTTCAATATCTTCAACTAATAAATCAGGAACAAAAACATAGAAAGGAGAAATGCTTTCAATTGCAACATCTCCATAAACTTCATTACCCTTTTGCGAAGAATCAATATCCTTTTTCGTAGCATCCCAATAACTCTTAATATAACCCGTACCACATACGGCTTGCCAAAAAACAGACTGCCTAATAATCTTATTTAACTTTAAACGACGCCACATACTTTCCCAAATCTGTTCACCTGCTTGTGCAGCAAATACATCTGCATCTTCTGTTGAAGCAGGCAATACAGTAACATTAGGTTTCTGTGCCGTTAACCGCGAGATCTCTTTACGAACAACTTTACGAACCTGATTAACTACTAACCTAACAGACCAACTAGGTGCACTAGGAATATGAAGATCAAACAAACCACTTTGAGGAATCTGCCTGAAAACCACATGCTGATTACCATAATAAAAAGCTAAGTTTAAATACCACTGTCGTTCTTGTTTGATCCGCTGCGACTGGCACATATTAAACCAACTCATACCAATTGCAGCTAAGCGATCACGTAAATCCTGAGCTTTTTTACTATCCTCTGTAAAAAAGCCTTCTTGCTTAACCTCCATTGCCGTACTACCATTCTGAGGATATGTCACCTGACATCGTCACCTCCAATCTGGACATCAAAATCATGTAATGCATATTGATTAACTTCAGCTACTGTCAAAAAATCAGGAGCAACTTTATCATCAACTTTTATTTCAGATTTCTTACTAATGAACTCAGTAGGTTCAGCCGCCAAGAAGGTTTGCAAGGCTTGGAACGTTCGTACGTCCGGAGCCTGTAGCCGATTTAGTAGTTCTTGATTTTGTTTCAATAACTGTTGGTTCAGTTGTGGTTGTCTTGTCAGACTCCACATCAGAGCTAGAATCAGGAGTACTATTATTGCTAGAAGAATATACGTCAACATATAATGCCTTTACTTCTTCAAAAGTTTTAAGGATCATTTCTTGTAACGCATCCGCCTTATCTGTTAACTCTGCCTGAGTTAGTAGTGTAGCCTTCGTCTCTTCAAGTTCCTTCTTAACTACATCCAATAACCCCATGGCCTCTGCATACTCTCGTAAACAAAGACCACAAAAGAAAATAGCACCAAACCATTCTACGTGTCGACCAGTATCTAAATACTTCCGTCCATCATTTCTAGACGCACCACAATTACAACATGTAGCAGGTTGTACATCTGGTACTTCTAAAATACGATAACGACCCATCTCAAGTAACTCCAAATAACGTCTGTCAAACTCCGTTGGCCTATAGCCATATAACTTAATAAACTTCGCCAAAAGCAGGTTCGATGTTATCATCCCCGCCTCCGTACAATATTGGATCAACTTCCCATGGGAAGTTATGGGGTTCAGTTATCGTCCTACTAACAGGAGGACGCTTCTTTTTCTTTCTATGCTCTGGCACAGGCGGCAACATATTGAAGAAATAACCAGCAGAATCCGGGCAATGGTCATTCTTCTTATTAGGTTCTTCTCGTCGATTGTTTCTATCTGCAATCTTAGGCGACGTATAAATTTTCCAACTATATCCCTTAAACTCTTTAACTGTATTTGGACAATCATGAGTAATTTTCCACATATCATTTTCAAAGTATTCATTCATCTTATTAATACGACCCGAAACATCTCGTTTCGCCATAAGAATCGGAATACCATGCTGCATATAAAGTAACCTAGGAGAAGTTCCTGTTTCAGCTGTTTTAGCACTCATAGAAGGATCACCAACGTATAACTTAGGAGTAATACGAAACTTCTTATTAATCTCTCTAATCCTATCTGCATGCTTCTCAATAGTCCATAATCTTTTATAATGTTCAAAGAAAGTAACAACATCCCCAGCCACAGGGTTAACTGCATGCCAGAGAATAGCTGTAGGGTTATTAAAACCGTGGTCAATCGATACATAGATTTCCCAGCTACGAGGAATTTCATTCGGAGTTGGCATCACATGACGTGAAAAACTAAAAGCAGGTAAACAAAGTCCACCTTTAGGTACGAATGCACCTTCTTCACGAAGCTTTTTCTCGTCGTCATCCAAATCTTCTGAAAGTAAAACGAGAGCTTCTTTACTAAGATGTGGATTATCTCGAATACTAACTTCGAACATCTCAACATTTTTATTAGCTGTTACAATAAATCTATCAAAGATCCAGTCCTGTCCTTCAACAGGTGTCATTGTCATCCACCATTGACCATTATAGTCAATCAGACGTAAACGACACTCGTCAAAAATTGCTTTAGGACACTCTTCATCAAACCAAATCCAGTGGAGAGGAACACCAGCAAATGAATCAATATCTTGCTGATGTGTCTTCATTTCAATAGTAGAACCATTACGAAATGTTAGAACTTTATCTTTAAGTTTCCATGAATCATCCCAGTTGCCATTAACTAGCTGACTAGGAGGAATCCATTGCTTTAATACAGGTAAGATAATCTGTTTAATACCAGAGTCAACATCAACTGTTACAATACGAC
>JACCDR010797846.1_pt1 | contig 15167 bp, 13 predicted proteins | sample 7446431 | NCBI WGS metagenome assembly JACCDR01 (sample SAMN15323443, study PRJNA562643) | freshwater metagenome | isolation source: river surface water | place: USA:Blue River Watershed | collected 2017-08-17 | reverse complement strand
CAGTTGATTCCGACATGGTCTGTTCCCGGTGTGAGGGCGCCGGGGGCTGCTTCCCGCGCCCTGACTCCCCACCACACCGGCCGAATGACACCGCACCCCAGGCCTCCCGTCACGTCACCGGGGGAGAAACCGTAGAAGACCTGCGCGTGCCCCGCGTTCAGTGCGCCCTGGAACAGAATGCTGCCGGCGCCCTGCTTGACAAATCCGTATCCGTTGGGATTAACCTCGTGCCGCTCGGGGATGGTGATCGCCTCGCCAATGGCGATGTCCGCGCCGAGCTGGATCGTGACGGGTGTGGCCTCGGCGATCGCGCTTTGCCGCGCTCGGAAGGCCCTGACTCGTCTGGTGGGCTTGGATGGCATCGGCGAGGCGAACGTAGTTGGAGAGGCACGCTACTGCAAGAAGATCAGGGGACGTATGTCATGCACCATGCCGGTGCTGTCACAGGTTGGGTCAGCTCCTGAATGACGGACAGGACACCGTCCACAATGCTGATGCTGGCCACCAGTGTGTGCCCGACGGTATCAGTATCGGTAGGGGTCCCCGCCTGAAGAATCAGCTCGGCACTGGTCGGTCGCCAGCAACGTGTTCGGATCTTGGCTTTGGTGTAAACGGTGATCGTTTCCTCGGTCGGCCCGCCGGTTTCCCCGATGCCGGGCGGCGCTTGTCCGGGCTCTCCGGCATCGCCCATTGCTCCAGCTCCGCCAAATCCCCCTGTTCCCCCATCACCGCCAGCATCCGCCGCGCCGCCGCCACCACCTGGTCCGCCATTCCCATTTGGTGTTGGCAGCAATCCACCTCCCCCGGTGCCGCCGTCGGCTCCGTCCTCTCCATCTTGGCCGTTTACCCCGTTGGTGCCAGCGCCTGCACCCCCACCACCTCCGCCACCGCCACCGCCAGCGCCGCCGCCTCCACCGATACCACCGTATCCGCCTGCGCCACCGTAGCCGCCCATGCCGCCCCGAACGGTGACCGTCGACGCGTTCGTCAGCAGGCCCTCACTGTCGTATTCGACATGGCCATAGGTGACCTTGAGCCAGACCTTGTCGCCGTCGGCAACGGGCCTGGGAGAGCCGCCCGCGAAAGCGGCAGTCAGCACGCGCATCGCCTTCGTCGCCCTGGGGTCTGTTCCGGAAAGCGGTGCCGTGAACTCTGGGCACAGCACCTTGCCCGGAAAAATGTTGACGTCCTCGTTGGTGTTCTTGCGCACCCTGAACACGTCGCTCTCCGGCGGCGTCGGCTCCGGGACCTCCAGCTTCCTTCGAGACGGCGGACGCTCGATGGCCGATACAGAAATGCCGGAAGACGACTGAGAACTTGCCAGTCCGTGACCAGCCACCAACGACTTCGGAACTGGATCGATGAACGAAGGCGGCCTCATGCTACCAGATAGAATTCAGGTTTGTAGACCGTCAGACGCGTGTACAAGTAGCCTCCTCGATAGGGAGTTACATCGAACCCCACAACCATGGAATCCGGCCAGTCATACGCATTGACCGGCGTATCCGTTCCGCCCTTCCACATCTTGGTGCCTGGTAGACTCTTGGCAAATGGTTCCAGCTCATATACCGGGTGAGTCGTCCCTGTCGTCCCGGTGAACGTCAACGGTGGGTGCAGGCACTCCAGAATTTCAATCTGAGCGATCGGCCAGTCGAGCACGAGACCTGTCGGCATCAAGTAGTCGATCTGCGTCAGGTCTGCCGAGCCCGGAGCAGTCGACGGCGGCGTCTTCATCCACCACCGTTCGACTTTGGCCCGGCATTCTCCAGCCCACGGCTGTTTGTATTGAATTTCCGCGGTGTAGACGGAATACCCCTGTTTTGTTGCCACTGCCTTGAATTCGCCGTCCACATAGACTCGCGGCCACGAGTGGACTTTGGTAGTCATGTAAGTCAGAGTGGGCAGCGCAGAAGATCCGACGGGCATGCGCACTCTGGTCACGATGACCCAGTGCCTGCTGACGTCTTCGGTCTCGTAGAAGTCGGTGTCGGGATCGATGTTCCCTGAGTCTGCCAGCCAGTCGTCGATGTCGGCCGCAGGAACCGCGTGAAATGAAGTAGTGACGTGCTGCTGCAGATTGTCGTCCCACATCCGCCTGGTCAGCGGTCCGTATTCGTAAGTCACGATCAGCTTCTGCTTCTCTCCCTCTGTCAGGGTCTGCATCTCCACGCGCGATTCCCTCGTGACCGTGGAGGCAGGTGTCCCGTCCCATCCATCCGGGGTCTGCGTCCCCTCGTCAGCAATGACGCCCAGCGTCTCCCGCCGTTCCTGCCGGTAGTCCATGAACCGCTCAGGAGGCTCGAGATCTGCGGAGCGACGCATTGTCAGCAACGGCGTCCCGCTGTTCTGGTCCTCGGCATACTGGCGCTCGACCGTCGCTGTCTGGTTCTCGTCGTCGGAGGCGATCACCTTCTCGGCCACCAGCTTCAGGAACGAATACCCCGGGATCGGGCAGACGGTGTAGTCGAGCCGTCCGGTGGCCGTCTGATTCTCGGCAATGGTCCTCGGCAGCGTGAGCTTCCAGACCAGCCGGATCGGGCGGAGCGCGCCCAGCGGCCGCAGCACCTGATACCCGCCGTCGGTCTGTCCGATGCCGGTGGCGTTCGTGTCTGCCGGCGAGGCGCCGGCTGCCGATCCTGGGATCCTGTCGTAGACACGGACCACGAGATCGTAGAGCGACCCGTAGGGCTCGTCTGCAGGCTTGCTTTCCTGCGCCACCAGGACGGCTGCGGGGTCGATCGGATCGAGAGACCCCGCTGCAAGCGGAGTGTGTTCTCCGCGGCGGATCAGGTAGGTTCTGGTGTATCTCGGGAACGACGGGTTGCCCTTGTACGGGTAGGAGATCTTCGCGTTGTAGGCGTCCTGACCGGCCGGGTCGGCGGCGTACATCCACAGCTGCATCTTCGAGCTCGGCTCGTTGCGGATTGCGACGAGCTTGTGTCCTGGGAAGAGCTTCGTGTCCGGGTGCTTCGTCCCGAAGGCGGGCGGGATCTGCCACTGCGGATTGTCCGAGTCGCGAACCTCCACCACCAGATAGTTCCTGACGTCAGGATTCTGGTAGGACTTGTAGGACTTCTTGAGGCTCGCGCTCATCCTCGCTTCGGCTGCCGCTTCAGGTTCGTCCTGGCGTCGACGATCCTCAGATTCGCGGTTGAGTTGTTAGTGGGATTGAAGTCCTTGTGGTCGACATGCTTCCCTCGAAGCGCTGCCTTGCCGCGCATTTTCGTGAGAACAGCGCGAGCTTTGTTCCGCGCGGCACGGCGCTTGATCTGCTCCGGCTTGGCGTGGTAGTCGCGATACTCCTTGGCGTAGTCCCGTTCGCTCATGGGCCGGACAGTGTCATGCCGGACCGTTCCGGTCAACAAAAGAGCGGCCCGGGTTTCCCCGAGCCGCTCCCGTCAAGCCTGTGCGTCGACGGCTTAGTCGACGGCGTCGGCGGTGATGTCGCCAGCCGCGTAGCCTTGGACGAAAGCCGAGGCAGCTGCCACCATCGTCTGCGGCGGCAGGAACATGCCCGTCGTCGGCTGGCGGCGATACATGAACGCCACCCCATACTCGGGGAAGACCGGCTTGGAACCGCTGGCCAGAAGACCGCGGTAGAAGCCCCAGTTCTTGTCCGGGTTCGTGACACGGTCGTATTCGTTCACCCAGCGGAAGTCGCCGCGGAACGAGTGCGCCGGGAACGACGTGCCGCTGCCGAGGCTGGTAACCGGAGGCACGATGAGCGACTTCATCACCTTGGGGTGGATCACGAAGCCTTCCGCGTAGACCGCGTTAGGATACTCCGGATTGACCACCGAGCGGGAAGCCTGCGACCGCGCCACGTCGCCCGGGAGCGTCACTGCGAGGTAGGGCGCAGCGCTCGCCGGCACGTAGAACGGCACTTCCACGAAGCCTTGGGTCATGTTCGCGGTCCAGTCGCGATTCCGAGTAGTCAGCACCCCGGTGCCGGTGGAACCTTCCGCCGCCGTGAACGTGAACTCCGCGGCCGTGGTCGTCTGCGACACGAAGGAGATGATGCGCGCACGCGTCGCGCGGCTGTTGGTCATCTCGAACGGCGTGCCCGGAACCAGTCGATCGACGTTCGTACCGGCGGCGATGGTCGCCGTGCCGACTCCCGTCCGAGCGTCCCAGGCAGTCACCGTGACGGTGCCGCCGGTGTAGCCGGAGTCGAGATAGTTGTAGCGCGGCGCCATCTGATCGGCCACCAGCATGAAGCCGCGGTAGGTGCGGCTCACGCCGAATGGCTTGAGCAGCTCGGGCACGGCCTGTGGATTGTCGCGGACATCCTGACGGAACTGCAGGTCCCCGTAGTAGATGTTGTCGACGTCCTCGCTGTCAATGTAGGCAACGAAGATCGGGTTGTTGTCCCGGCGCGACAGCGCGTGGTCCCCGGCCCCGTCGCGGATGAGGTCGTGGTAGATCCGACGCAGGAACGCCGGTGTCAGCGTCGAGATATTGGCGCCACCGGAGCCCGGGTCGATGTTCGTCGGGTAGTCGGCGGCAGCGAAGGTGATGATCGGGCCGCTGGCGGTGGCGCGGGCGATCACATACTTCGTGCCGCACAAGCGGCGGTACTCATCCCTGTAACGGAGCTCCCAGATGCGGCGGACATTGTCGTTGAGATTGTCAAAGACGGCCCTCAACTGTTCCTGGCGACGGTGCGAGAATCGTTCGGCGTTGACTGCGATGGGCACCGACTCGATGGCGGTGTGGCTGATGCCGAACTCGCGGATCGTTTGAGCGATCGGAACGACAGTCTTGCCGGGGACGGCGAAGTTGTTGCTCTCGCCGAGGGTGGCGCCGGAGTTGATCGGGCTCCAGACCTGAGTCCCGATGGGAAGGGTGCGCTCATAGACGATCGTGCGCACGGTGTCGCCCATGTCGTCCGGCATGGTCTCCTGCTCGATCGCGCGGATCCACAGAGACGACATGATGGCCCGGCGATTGATCTCGTCGGTGAAATAGCCGGCGGCCTCGACGAGCTGATGCTCGACGGTGGAACCGGCGGTGTTGCTGATGTTTTGCGAAGCCATGGTGCTTGAAGTTGGTTGGGATTACGACAAAAGGCGACCTTTATGATAGGGCCGCCTTGTTCCTGGATACGGGCGAGAGCTGCTCCCGTGCGATGTGCTCTCTGTCTGGTTCGGATTCTGATCAGTGAGGATCAGGACTCGCGGAGAAGCTGCTTCGAGTGCAGCGCCCTTGTCAACAAAAAAGAGGCCCACCGGGCAGGTGGGCCTCTCCATCAGGTTCTGCTTGCTTGGGTCAGGCGGAGCGCCCGAACATCGCTGCGACGACGGGGTTGTCCGTCGCGCGTTGCGGGCCGGCCTCGTATCCGCCGGTCGGCGACGCTGTCGGCTTGGCGCGCTGGATCGTCTCGAGGGTCTTCCGGAGCTGGGCGACCTCCGACGCTGCCTTGCGGTAGGCCGCCACCACTTTCGGCAGCACGAACCCGGCGCTGACAGCATAAGCGGCGGCGTCCGGATCGGTGAGCGAAGCAGCGGCTTGGAGCGCTTGTTCGCGGAGCGGCTCGAGCTCGCCGATTTCAGGAGGCAGCTTCACCAGCAGACCGTCGAAAGTCGCCTCGACCTTCTGGCGCTGCTCCTGCAGGCGTCGGGCGGTCTCCTTGGCGGACATCTCCTGCTCGAGGCGTTCGGCCTCCTGAAGCGCCTGTGCGGCCTTCTGGCGAAACTCCTCGGCCCGGCGGTAGATCTCCTGCGCCTGACGCGCATACTGGTAGAGGTCGAGCCGGTCCATCTCGGACAGATCGGCAGCCGCGGCCGTCAGCTTCTCGCGCACGCGATTCCGGTCGGTCTCTGTGATCGCGTCGATCAGAAGATCCTCGCTGATGTTGTTGGCCTTGGCCAACTCCTCCACAGCGGTAACAATGGACGACAGCGGCTCGGTCACCGTCTGGCGGTAGGCCATGGTGTCCTCGAGCTTGTGCAGCATCATACGCTGCTCGTAGTCTTCGATGGCCTTCTGACTCTCCGCGAGACGGAGTTCATAACCCTTGATAACCTCCTCTGCAGGCGGGGCCTGCTGCGACTGGATGCGCTTGAGCTCCTCGGTCCGCTGGTGCAGCTCGCGCCGGAGCTCGCCCCACTTGGCCCGTGCCTCCGGGGTCTCGTTGACGAGCTTCTCTGGCTCGGGGAACTTCGAAAGCGGATCGTCCGCAGCAGCGGTCTGTTCAGCGGATGTCGGCTGCTGCTGCTGAACAGGAGGCGTCTCGACGGGTTTCTCGACGGGCGCCTCGGGAGCCGCGCTCGTCTCACTGGCGACGTCCCTCCCGAACATGCCGGAAAGAATGTCATTCAGCGACGTCAACGGCTCCTGCTGTGCCGGCGTCGTGACTCCTGCTGTGGACGGGTCCTGGGCAGGCGACGGCTGCTCAGTGGTTGCGGTGGGAGCCTCCGGCTCTCCGGAGAACATTGCTGCTAGGATCGGGTTGCTCATTGAACTGGTGCTTGTTGGTTCTGTCGGAAAATGTCAGTCCTCGTCGGCGGGCTTGTCCCCCGTGATGTGACTCCACGGCTCGGGCTCAGGGAGATCGTCGCCTTCGGGGCGCTTCTTCTCGACGACAGGGGCCCCGAAGGTCTGAATGAACTCGGCGGCGAACTTGGCACCGGATGCGAAGTCGGCCTGTGAGGCTCGGAATTCGACGGACTTGTCGGGAGAGTGCGGGGCGATGCTGGCTTTCATCATCAGAGTCAGGACCGCATTGAGCGCAGGTGACTGCCTGATCTTCTCCCACTGTTCTTCGAAGGTTTCGCCTGGGGCTTCTTTCATGGTCTCAGCATCGCGAAGAGGTTGGTCGCCTGCTTCGTGTCCTCTTCCTGTCGCCGCATTGCAGCTTTTTGCAACTCAAAATCCAGCTCCATCTTCTGCTTCTGCTTGAGGAAGTCGAGCTTCAGGTTGGCCTCGGCGATCATCAGCGCCAGCTTGTTGGAAGCCGCAGGGTCCTGCGACTGGCCCTGCTGGGGCTGCTGATCCTGCGCGGCGGCCTGCTCCTGCGCAGCCTTCTTTTCGAGCGCCTCGATGTGCTTGACCCCGTTGTGGATGATCTCTCCGTAGATCCGGAGGCGCTCGCGATATGCGGCCTGAATGTCGGCAACGAACTGATCGGTCGCCATCTGCTCGAGGTGCTGAGCGCAGTGAGAGTAGACCGGAAGCATGAGCCGGGTGGCCGCCTCGAGGTCCAGCTGGCCGGCCTCGAGCTGCTCCATGCGCATCTGGAGACGCGGCAAGTGCTGGTCGAGGTGAACAGCGTCCATGCCGCCGGACGAGACCTGGATCTCGTCGCCGCTCTCCAGTGCGGCGTTTTCGAGGCGGGCGATCTGCGCGTCGATCGGCTCGCGCGGCGCGGACGGAGGCGCCGAATACCGGTCGACCAGCGAACCGCCGACCAGTTCGCGGTGGTAGTCGCGGTAGATGTTGGCGCGGCCGACTTCGTCCGTCCCGCCCGCTGTCCGCAGCAGGCGCTCGTAGATGTCGAGCCGGCGGACAGATGAACCGCCGCCGACGGCTTGCACTGCCATGACCGAGGTGATGTCGACGGCATAGATCGCCTCTTCCGGGACACCACGTCGCATGCAGCGATTGATGAATTCCTGACGCTCCTCGGAGCCCGGCGACCCGACCGGATAGTCACGGCGCAGAATGCGGCGTGCCACTTCGCGGAGCAGACGCGTCCAGGACTCGTAGAAGAACGCCTGCGACACCTGGCTGATCTCACCCGTCGCCTCGATCTCGGCCGCCACCTCGAACCGAGTGCGGCGGGATCCGCTGCTGAACACCGAGGCGGCCGAGAACTGACTGGCCCGGTCGCGAATCATCTCCGACATGCGGTCGAGCGCCGGAGAAACCGAATTCTGCAGATTCGGATAGGCGCGCTCGACGAAGTCGACTCCAGGCGTCACGACCGAGTAGCCGCCGGAGTAGGTGAGCTGGAGGTTCTTGAGAGCAGTCTCGTCCTTCGGCTGCAGGAGGAGCGACGACGAGAGAAAGGCCGACCCTACCATGCTGGAGAGGAGCCGGTTTTCATACTGGACCTGAGCGAAGATCTTCGATCCCAGACCGCGGATGCTGTGGAGCGTCCCGTTGGTTCCGATGCCGAGGGTGAACATCACCAGTGCCTCGGGCATCTTGCGATAGGCTTTCGGCTGGCGCATGAGGAACCCGAGCTCCGGCTGCCCTTCGACAAATGCGAGCTGGGTCACCGACTGGTCGAATTCCTTGACCCACATGTAGACCACATTGACCTCGTGAGAGACGCTCGAGACTGCGAGGTCGCCGTTGCGGATGTCCTGCTGCACCTTCTCCCACATGTCATCCACATTCCCATAGCCGTTATTCTGGTTGGCCTTGACGATGGCACGGCGGACTGCCTGCACGTCGACGCCGTTGGCTTCTGCCGCAGCGGGATCGGCGATCCACTTGTAAAGGTCGTGCGCCTCCACTGTGCGCAGAGCGGCGCAGACCTCGAGATTGGATTCGCTGGCGCGGGCTCTCCGGGGGACTTTCAACTCTCCCAGAAACGTGGAGCGCCAGGTCCACTGGTGGCTATCCTCCCAGTAGGCCACCGAGACCCCGTGCATGACGAAACCCTGCACGAGCGAAAGATACTCCATGAGGAAGCCTTCCCAGCCGCGGATGGCGCGGGAAAGCTCTTCAGCCACGATGGCGGACCACTCGTGACGCTGCTGCGCCTCGCCGGCTTCGACGGAAAGCACCAGTAGCTTGTCGACCGAATTCACCAGGTCGTAGAACGCGACCTCGGACTTCGAAAGGTGGGAATCGCCCGACCCGAAGTTCAGATTCACCATGGACCCGAGTCGGGCCCGCCGTAGAGCCGCGGGGTCGTAGGGAGGCGTGCCGTCCCGCATCGCCATGACCTTGGCGCGGGCCTGACTGTTGTCGCCGTCGTCCTGCTTGAGCTTCTTCCAGACGGAGTCCGCAGCGTTGGCCGACTTGATCCGGAACTGCGGGACAGCGAACTCCGGGTTGGCGGTGGCGTTCTCGAGCTGCCCCCCGGCACACGCATGATCGATGGCTGCCAGACTGAGTGGGTTGACGTCGCTGCTCATGTGGATCAGAAAAAGGATTGCGGATCGGCGAACACCATCGGCTCAAAGCCGGCGGGCGCCATCGAAAAATCGGCGAGCTGGATTTCGTCGACCTGCTTGAGGTGCTTCTTGAACGCGTCGATGCGTCCCTGGGCACCGGCAAAGTGCTCCGTGGACACCAGTCCGAGTCGCGACCGGCATAGGTCCACCATGAGCATGACGGCGTCCGCAGCGTCCGGAGAGTAGTTCATCCGCTTCCGGAAATCGACCTTGGACTCGATCTTGATGCGGCCGCCGGAGACCGGCTTGTCATGCTCCTGACGGGCCGTGAGCTGGGCGGCCACTTCCGGGGTGATCCCGCACAGCTGCTTGGATCGCACCAGCTCGGCGCCGGCCAGCCACAGCTCGGTGGCCTTGTCGGCGTAGCGCTCCTTCGACGGCCGCGGGTCGGACCCGGAAATCGGCAGCTCGGACGGACTCTCCTGAGAGTTCACCCGCGAGAAGTTGGCGAACCACTCGGCGGCCAGAATGTCGCAGTAGGGGCCGCCCGCCGAAGTGGCATCGACTGCAAGATGATAGGAAGCGATTCCGTTTTCCTCGCACAGCTTGATGACCTGACGGACAATCTGATAGGCCCGCGGCAGCTCGTCCTTCAGATTCTCCTTGATCGAAACGATCCTGTCGAGCTGGAGCACGCGCAGTGAACTCGACTCCTCGATGCCCAATCGTCCGATCGCCAGCTTGCACTGGTCACCGGTGCTCGAGAAGGACAGGTCGAGGCCTGCGACGGTGATGGTGTCTCCGCGGAACGTGACGCGCCGGGCCGCGGATCCGAAGGCCAGAGTGGCCTCGTCGTAGAAGCCGCGTTCGATCCCCTCCGGGACCCAGAAACCGCGGCCCATGCGATAGTAGTATCTGGAGTCCTTGCCGTGCTCGTCGCGCATCTGCTTGAGCTTTTCCGGCTTCGGAAGGTATCGGTAGAGCACCTCCCCGGCAATGACATTGGGGCTCCTCTCGCCGTCAAGGTGGACGGCCAGCCCGCCGTTCTTGGTCTCCCACACGTCGTCCTCGATGGAGATCGATCCATATCCGCCGACGGGTTCGGCCATCCTGGCAAACGAATCCGTATAGCCGACCGGATTGGCCAGCCCCGTCATGTGGAAGAATGGGTTCTGCGTCAGGTTGGTCCTGGCGGCGTCATACATGGCATCGCTCAATTCAGCGGCCTCGTCCGCCACATAGATGACGCGTTCGTTGTGCAGGCCCTGCAGCTTGGCCAACGAATCGCGCTCGGCGGACTTCTCGGACGGGATGAAGACAATGCCGGATCCCTCCCACAGCTTCCCTGACGTCGAGACTCCTTTGACGTGAATCTGAGAGGAGGTCAGCTTTCCAGGGAGCTCCGGGGCGCCGGTCCAGTAGTGCTCGACCGACTTCCAGATCCGGCGGCGGGCTTCGCGCGCTGTGGTGGATGTCACAATCACGGTGGTGTCCGACGGCGAACAGAGATACTGCACGATGGCCCAGACCGCGAAGATGTGAGACTTGCCGGAACCGGCGCACCCGGCGACGGCGAGCGAATCGCACCTGCAGGCGTTTCGCAGCATGAGCTCGGCCCACGCTGTCCAGTCGACGGTGGCCCTGGACTTGGGGCGATTCCAAAGGATGTCGATGATGCGCTTCAGGTGCTCGAATGCCTGATCTCCGGTCTCGCGCCGGCCGACCAGCTCTCGGAACATGAGCAGCTCGATGGTCAGGTCGTTGACACCGGGTCCGAACTCCCTGCCGTATTTGACGCGAACCGCGGAAGATCTCAGAGGGGTCGGCTGCGCTCTGGGCGGAGGCGGCGGAGGCGGCTTCGGCGCTTCAGGAACGGCCAGCCCGATCTCGGCGTCCTCGAGATGTCCGCGGACATCGCCGGGGACATCCGGAACGGCAGGTTCCGGCAAATTGGCGTCCCAGACATAGTGGCGCTTCCGCGTCCTGCGCAGCAGGACCTGACGCGGCGCGGGCGCCGGTGTCAGAGGGGAAATCGCCGTGTGGAACTGCATCGCGGGAGTTTGCCTGCTCGATGCGGACGGTCAAGCTCCGTCGTCGAGCTTCGACCTGACTTGGTGCATGCTGATCTCGCGCTGCCGGTCCAGCCAGTCCCTGGCCTGCCCCAGCCTGGCGTAAAGGTTGCCGGATCCGTAGTCCACGGCGACCGTCCCGATCTCGCCGTCGGCAGCGTCGTGGCGAGTGACGAAGATCTGCACAGATTCGTAGTATTCGCCTAGCATGTTGGCGATCTTCCGCAGTCGTTCGATGTCACTGTCGCCTTCGCTGCTCATTTGGCGTCGGCGTAAGTGGCCCCGTTCCCGGCCTCGGATACCAGCGGCAGGTCGCTGGCCCATTCTGGAGGCGTCTCGAGGCACCGGCAAAGCTCGGCTTTCGCCTCTTTGATCTCGGATGCTTTGGCTTGAGTGACCACTTCGTCGTGGACGCGCAGCAAAATCGGGAATCCCTTCTTCTTCGCTAGGAGAACGCCGTGCATGTAGACGTCTCGAGAAAACGCCTGCACCAGATTCTCGAAGAGCGCGCCGCCGGAGAACGTGCGCCGTTGCAGCCCCGACTTGTCCGTCTTCACCAGGGCGGTCACCCGGTGCTGCCCCAGACGCTGGATGCTCCGGTAGTGGATCGCCCTGCCGGATCGCAGGCGAAGTGCAAAGTTCTCGCCCGGGCGCGACCATAGCGCATGCAGGAGCTTGTCCCACACGGCGATGATCTTGCTGTTTTTGCTGCGCCACCAGTCGACGTCCGCGACGGCTTCGTGGTAGGGCTTTCCTGACTTGGCGGCGTAGGTCTTGTAGTGCATGCCGTAGCCGAGACCGATGTTGAGGCCCTTGATCCGGCGGCGGCGGTCGGAAAACTGCTTGAGCGGCTCCGGGTCCGTGTGCAGCCCCCAGGCACGGGCCTGCACCTCGTACCAGTCCTTGTAGGACAGCGACAGCGCCAGCATCTCGCGGTCGCCGGCCAGATAGGATGCAGACCGCGGCTCGATGGCCGACAGGTCTCCGGCGATCAGCTCGCACCCGTCGTCGGCGATGACGCGACGGCGGAACTCGACCCCGAACATGGTTCCGCTCGGCATGTTCTGGACATTGAGGCCGCCGCCGCCGGAATCACGAAGCGTGTGCCCGCCGCCATATTTCAGCTCGTAGCCGAACCGATCGCCGAGGCACCTGCGCTGCAGCGTCAGATACTTCTGCAGCAGCATGTTGATCGACCGGAACTCGGCAGTCGCCTTGACGTAGGTGATGTGCTGGTTGGCGGCTTCCCACTCGAGGAACTCCTGATTGTTTTTGGCGAAACTCGAAGGCGGCTGAACGCCGTCCTTGAGGATCTGCTTCTTGAGCGCGATCGAGCTCAGTGGTGAAGCGTAGTGCTGATCGGCTTCTTCTCCTTCGTCATCGGAGAGTTCGGCGACGTCGCTGTCTGTGAAATTCTTCACCCATGGCATCTGACGGGCCCTTTCGGCCAGCTGCGGAAGCAGGTGCTCGATGTCCGCCCTGACGCCGTCAATGTCGATGCGCAGCCCCCGCCATGCGGACTCTCTTGTCAGGCGCGAAATCTCACGCTCGTGATCCGGCCACTTGTCCGACAGCTTCGTCCACAAAGCCAGGGAGATCTCGGCATCCCGGTCCGCATAGTCGATGACGCGCTTCTGGTCCTCCTCGGAAAGGTTCTCGAACCGCACTCCTGACAGTTCGTCCCGCACTGCCTTCGAGACATCGTCGATGCCCAGCAGTGTTTTTGCAGCATGGTCGAGTCGGATGGGAGATCCGAAGAAGGCCGACAAGTCGGATGAGCACTCCCACCGGGCCGGTCGGACCTCGGGATGCTTTCCGAGGCCGTGGAGAATGCGGCAGATGCCTGCGTCGAAGTGGGCGTTGTGGCTGACCAGCGTCTGCCCTTCGGCGAACGACCAGTTCACGCGCTCGGGCCGGTCGACAATCCTGACACCGTCGGATCCGCGGATGGAGACCAGATAGGCATCGAACTCGGGATGGCGGCAATACTGCTCCAGCCCCTGCTCGGTGATGCTGACCGGCGCCTTCTTCCCCTTCCGATAGAAGGTTTCGTAGTCGACGGCGTAGACGACGGGCGTGCGCGGTTCTGCGGGAACGGTATCCTGTGACATGTCAGCGAAAATAAAGGGCCAGCGCGAAAAATGCGTCGGTCGAGATCTCGATGTGGTCCGTGCTGCCCATGCCGTGGAAGACCTCGCGATTGTGGAGCGTGTCCGCCTCGAGAACGAGATAGAACCTGCCGTTCTGGGCCTCGACGGCGAACAGCTTCCCGTCTCGGTTTTCGACGTGGAGCGGGATCTTCTGGATGACGATGAGCTCGTGCATGAAGGCGTTAGCGGAAAAGGTGAGGGCCCGCCGGGTATAGGCCGGTCAGGCCCTCTTGGTGCCATCCTGCCGATTGCCCCCGTGGCACCGGGCGAGTGGTCGAATACCCCGACCGGGAAGAACGAGAAACCCGGGCGGGCCCGATCGGCAGGTGCGGGTGACTGAGCGGTGCGTATTTCCCCCTTTCGGGGTTCTGCTGGCTATTGTCTCGCCCGCACCGGCGACGCATTTACCTGAACCAGCTTAGGGGCCGTGCCTTCCCGGGCTGTTGCGGCCAACCCGTGCCATCGCCTTGTGCGGCCAGGGCCCGGAGGGTAAAAGTCGGAAAAGAGATGGGAGAGCGCCGGGTGCGGATTCGGGTGCGGATCCGCAGGGGTTCCCGGCGCTCTCCGGAGCGTCAGGCCGGCTCGACGGCCGTGGCGCATTCCCCGGCGATGGAGCAGATCGCCAGGCTGTGCGCGCGGAGGGCGTTGACCGGGACGCGGACGCGATCGGGCACACGGTGCGCCTCGATGCGCTTCAGGATGAACTCGGCGAGCTCCTCGGCGACCTTGGCCGCGTCCTGGACGCGTTGAGTGAGCTCTTCGAGGTCCTTCTTGTCGGCCTCGGCTTTCGCAGCGGCAAGCTCGGCTTCCGACACGGTAGCGACAGGGGCCTGGCCTTCCGTGGCGGCCTCGGGGGTCGTGGCTTCCGCGGCGACTGCGGTAGCAGCGGACGGGACTTCAGATGTCTGATCTGACATGGTGTGCGATTAGGTGAGGTGATGGGCGGTCAGAGGCTGGGAACATTCGCAGCCGCCCAGGCGACGAAGTCCGGATCGTTGCGCCCGGCCATGGTGGCCACGGCGGTGTAGTAGGTATCGCCGGAGATGCGGGAGACCTCGCGCCGGGCCTGCACCTTGTAGCGCAGGTTGAAGATCGGCGCGCCGCGGAGCACGCTGTCCTGGTCCGACGTGATGCGCCCCTGCGTGTGGCGATACTGCTGACCGCCGACGGTCCAGAAGGCGAGACAGTAGTGCTTGCCGCCGAACTCCAGCGGGAAATCCAGATCGTTGGCGCCCTCGGGGGCCTCTACGAGGATGAGCATGGTGCCGAGGGGCTCGTAGAGGAACGGGGGCTTGGCATCGCGGTCGAGCGAGCCGCCGGCTTTGAGCACCTCTTCCTTGGAGCCGACCTTGTTGGGCTCGACGCCGGCCTTGCGCATCTCCGGGGTGATGACCTGCTTGAACCGCTTCTTACCGGCCAGCACGATGATCGTGCAGGGCTTGTCGACGTTGCCGACAATGATGCTGTCGTTGAGGACGAGGTCACCGACACTGATGTTCTTCGGGCGGTGCGGGTCGTCCCAGATCCGGGACGACTTCTGCAGGAGCGTCAGGCTCGGGAACTTGAAGTCCTCCTGAGTGCGGTCGCCGGACATCTGGCCACCGGCGAACCCGGAGGTGATCGGCGCGAGCGCTTCGTCGGTGTGGGCCTCCTCGGGAGACCCGACGGGGACGATCGCGGCGGCGGGAGCGGCCTGAGTACCCGACACTTCGGGCATGGGGGCGTCGAGGATGTCGTCGATACCGACGGTTGTGGTGTCTTCAGTTTGCATGGTGCTTGCTGTGCTTGTGGTGTTTGTGGTTCTGGCGGTGCCTGTGATGCTGCTCGGCTTCAGTTCTCCTTCACCGCTTCTGCGGGGAAGGTGAATTGGTTCAGGGCCT
>JACCDR010924064.1_pt1 | contig 15170 bp, 14 predicted proteins | sample 7446431 | NCBI WGS metagenome assembly JACCDR01 (sample SAMN15323443, study PRJNA562643) | freshwater metagenome | isolation source: river surface water | place: USA:Blue River Watershed | collected 2017-08-17 | reverse complement strand
TGCCCACGAATACGCTTTCATTCTCTCCTTGAGCCAAAGGTAAATCAGATGAAATGGCTTGAACTGTGCACAGAAGATTCCTCTCAAGTTCTTCAAGTCTTGACCGAAATGAAGGTCCATCCTCTCGCGATTGAGGATTGTCTCAATCAGGGGCAAAGAGCCAAAATTGAAGAGTATGAAAATCATCACTTCCTTGTTTGGTTCATGCTCGCGCAGAATGATATCTATGAGCTTCAGCTGATCGTTTTCGCAGACAGCTTGATTTTGGTCACGCACGGATCACCTCCCTTTGGTAGCTCCTGGAAAGAATATTTGAAAATTGACGAGAGTCGCTGCAAAGACTCGGTCCATTTGCTTTACCAGGTTCTCGATCGGGCGACGGACCAGACTTCGAATGCTATGCGGGCACTTGCCAGTAAAATTGAGCTTTTTGAAGAGGCCATGTTTGAAAAGAATGTCGAAGTGGATCCAAAATCAATTTTGGCTTTGGGTAGAATTCTTTCACGCAGCGAGTTTTCAATAGGCCACCTACCATCGGTGGCAAAACAAATCCAAAACATCTACCAGTTCCAAGATGATTTGAAATGGAAGATGAGAGATCTCCATGATCACTGCGAGCGAGTTAAAAACTGGATTGATGCTCAAGGCACCCACATCACCAACGCCATTGACCTTTACTGGGGAATGGAAGCCAATAAAACGAATTCGCAAGTCAAGAAACTGTCATTGTTAGCCTCATTGAGCCTGCCTTTGACATTCTGGGCCTCATTTTTTGGAATGAACTTTGAGTTTATTCCTTTTGAAAGCCGTCTCCTTTTTCATCTTGCCATCGGCTTGATGCTGGTGTCTTCTTTCAGCGTTTACTGGTTCTTACGACGAAAGGGCTATTGGTAATAAAATGAAGACTCTCTTCTCTCTCCTGCTTATTCTTTCTTTTTCATCGGTCACCCTCGCTTGCACGAGCCATCAAATTACAAGCTTGGCCTCTTATCCCGATGAATGGTGGAAGCCTGTCCCTGAATCTGATTTGGCATCATGGGAAATCGGACCTCAGGCTGCTGATCGCAGTAAAAACGAAGTGATTCTATCCAAAAGAAATGAATTAGGAATGCTTTCTAATTTTTATGCTGCCGAATTCGATCTCGACGGCATTCGCTTCGGAAGCGTTGAAGGCTTGTGGCAATCTTTAAAGTATCCAGAAGATCCCAAAGATCCACGCAATAATCCGGCTGTCACATGGCCCTTTACTCGCTCACAAGTGGAGAAAATGACTGCTTTTGAAGCGAAGGACGCTGGCGAAATCGCAAGTCAGAATATGAAAAAATTAAAAATCAATTGGGTTTCTTTTAAGGGTGAGAAAATTGATTACAAAGGAAAAGATCAAAATAAACATTACGAACTGATCTTTCGCGCCACGGTTCAAAAAGTCTTGCAGAACCCCGAAGTGAAGAATTTATTGTTAAAAACAGGAGATCTCAATTTGCTTCCGGATCATAAACAAGAAGCGAACTCTCCGCCTGCTTACGAGTATTTTAAAATTGCGATGAAAATCCGTGAGGCTCTCAAAAAAGGCGAAACTCCGAAGCCTTATTGAAAGCTGGTATGAACCAGCCAATTTTGAATGGCTTTCACATTGTCGGGATACCAGATATTTCCCATATGACCGCCCCGAGGGTAAATCAAGGCCCGGTCCCCAAAGGTGCTTTCCAGCCATTCGATATCACCTTCACGGAGCAAGAAATCATCCGCATTGTGCATGACAAAGATTTCGCCGTTATCACGGCTGGCAATATCGGCGACAGCCGGTAAACTGCAAATCGCATTCAGCTGATCGATCTTGGAAGCGCGGATGGAAGGGTCATATCCAAAGGTCAAAAAGTTTTCTAAATATTGAGCAAAATTTAATTTATTCGCGGCTTTTGAACGAGCGCTGTCTTGGTATCTCTTCACCGCAGATCCCGCCATACCCGCCTCAGGAAGAATGCCCATATCCGTGATCTCTTGTCCGGCCAAAATCACATCGCCTAATCCCATCATCAGGCCCTTACCGATCATTCCGGAGACTTCGATGTCACTGATCTTCAAAGCCTCAATGAAGGACAAACTGGTTTGAACAGTCGTTGGTACTTTTTTATAATTTGATAAAAGAGATTTTCCACGAAGGGCAATTTTCACCCAGCGTAAAAAAGAAGTCGAATCTGCGAGCTTCGCTCTCTGATCGATCATTCGCATGCCATGCAAAAGGTCCACAGGAGGATTGATCAAAAGACTGGTCGTGATATTTAATTGCCGTCTTTCTTGCTCTATTTTTTTCAAGAAAGCAGCAACCAAAGCCCCATGAGAATAACCCAATAAAGACATTCCCGGGAAAGCATAGCCCTTCTTTTCGAGTTTTGCTCTGATCAGCAAAAGTGTTTCATAAATCTCTTGAGAATCATTAGGCGTTACTCCCACTAGGCCATTACGGCTCACCACCCGAGCGTAATCAGGAGTAATCGGGCTTGGTAAAATGATTGCCGAGTATCCCGTTTCCAGAGCCTTCCAAGCCAAGAAACGCGATTGCTGAGAAGCATCGTCAGCGCCGAGCCCTGAGAGAATAACAACTAAATTTTTATTCTCTGAGTTCGGTGCATGCACAAAGCTCAGTTCCAATTCACGATGACGACGGTGTTTGGGGTGTTTGATTTTGACTTCGATTTCTTGAGGCTGAATCCCGCCATCATAAACTACCGCCGCCGTCAAAGTGGCTCTTTCAGCAGAAATCTGTGGGTATCCGTACTCTTGGTCTCTAACAAGACGAGCTTGAGAAAATGAGAAAGAAAATATAATAAAATAAATTAAGGCGAAACGCGCAGACATTAAAACAGACACAGAATGCTCCCGATATAATTATGAGCAGGCAACCTAGTCGATTTGCAGGAGCTTGTCTTGGAGAATTATAAAAAGATGTTCAATTATTTTGAACTTCTGAGAGGGAAAAAGAGAAGGCAAGTTCCAAACTGGAACCTGCCTTCTCAAAATTTTATAATATTTACTACCAAACTTCTTCAGAACCTTGGGATCTGTCTGAAGGCTTTGACTTTGGAACCTCTTTTAATTCGCTCCCAGTTCCCATATCGCCTTGTTGTTTTTTAGGCTGAGAAGTGATGTCAGCATCAGTAGGTCTCTGAGACTGTTTTCTGTCTTGATCTGGTTGTTGTGGCATGTGATCTCCTTGTGTGTTTTGTTGACCGATACACTCTCCATTTGCAAACAGGGGGCCTCCTAAAAATGCCTTCAGTTGTATCTGAGACTGTGTCGTATACCAAAAATCCCCAAGAGCCGGGGCACAGTTGGTGACAAGCAGCCACACACTTGAGACTTTCCCTGGACAAAAGCTCTTCAGCAGAGCAGACTCTGCCTATCAACATATGGGGAGATAAAAGATGAAAAATTTTCTCGTTCTTTTTTTCGGAATTTTGCTTTGTCAAAGCACACTCGCTTATCAAGACGGCACCTATGAATGCAAAAATATCGATGGCGTTCCCGCTAATATTTACAAAGTAGAAACAGTGAGCTTAAACGGCCAAATCAGTGCTCCTTATTTGACAATGACTCGTTACTTTCTAGAAAAAGAAGGAAAAATTCAGACGGTGGAAAATCGAGGTTTTGCCACAGTTGCTCAGACCCTGGTCGACGGCAAAGTTTATGAACTTTTGACTCTCGGATCTTTGGCTATCGAGTTCTCAGATAATAAACTTAATAACTGTAAAAAGCCTTAAGCGGATTCTTTTCCTTTTGAGGTTTCTTCTGTAAACAGGGAAAGAATTTTCTTAAGAGCTTGGATATCAATAATGGCCTTATTGGGATCACCTGCCGCCATTTTTTGAAAATGCTTTAGCACATCGATAGGTGCCATTTTTGCGACTCCTGGCTTCACAGTCATCATATGGTCAAATTCGTTGGCCAAGGCTAAAACCTGAGCTTCCATCGAGATTTTGCCGGCGTTAGGCCCTTTGGGAAATCCCGAGCCATCCATTCTTTCATGGTGTTGAGCAATCATTTTAAGCACAGATTCTTTGACCACTATTTTCTTCTCTTTAATCATTTCAATCGAATAATCAGGATGGCTTTCAAAAACTTTGCGCTCCTCAGCCGTCCACAAATTTGGATTTTTTTCCTGAATTTCCATGGGAACCTTGGCCATTCCAATATCATGCAAAAGACCACCGAGCGCCATGTCTTCCACATTTTCCATCCCTAATGCCATGGCAAAAAGACCCACATAAGCAGACACATTCATCGCATGGGAATAGGAATCTCCAGCTTCTGAAGAAATAGCAGCAAGCTTAGCGTAAAGGTCGCCCATCTTTCCGCCGGCAACGTACTGCTGAACAATTTTACGACAATCCTCGGCGACTTTTTTTCCATTCTCTAATGAATTCCCCTCATCCGAGAAGAAACCCGAAACGAGAACTCGCACCGAATCTCGCAGTTTCTCTTCTTTCTGCGTGGCACTCATCGCTGCATTCCCTTGGGTTTTTCTCAAGGATTCAGCCGCATAATCATAGAACTTGCTCATATCCTCTTCCGCGACAAAAAGAGAACCGGTGTTTCTGCTCTTGAGTTTCGAGATTTGCGCTTCAGTGATTTTTGACTTGGCTCCACTGAGTCGCACATAGCGATTATTCATCGGCAAATAAACATGAGTGTCAAAGCTCAGCTCTTCATTGGGCTGAAGATCGAGTAGCTTCACTGAACGGTATTTCTTTTCCCCTGCCCGTAAACTTTGGAAGATAGAAGCGATATGCTCCTTGAAGACAGTTTTATCTAATGGAAAAAAGAAGACGTCATTAAAGCCATTTTTTAACATTTTATTACGGTCCGCATTCGCTGTGGAATCCATAATCAAAAAAATCGGAGTTTCCGGAAAGATACTGCGAAGTGTTTGAGCGGTTTCATCTAAGCTGACGTTTTTGGGTGGATGCCCACAAAAGACAACAGAGGGAATCGTCGGATTCTCTATGCTCATCAAGGCTTCTAAATCAAAGGGTCTTGCCTCAACAGGACAACTTTTCATCGCCTCTTGCAGAACGGGAATGAACCTGGAATCGATTCCAAAGTAAAGAGCTAATAGACTGCCGACCGAGGCTTCACCATTCATTTTATCCCGCTATTTTCTTATAAGCATCTTCCAACTGTTTTTGAAGTGTCTCTTTTGTAAAAGGCTTTAGCACATAGCCCGTCACACCGGCTTTCATGGCTTCTACGATCTGAGTTTTTTCAGTTTCTGCTGTCACAAGCATAAAAGGAAGATTTTTAAATCGAGAATCCCCTCGGACTCTTTTCAATAATTCGATACCTGTGCAATTAGGCATATTCCAGTCAGAGATCACCAAACCTATACTTGGCTTTGCAGAAGAAATGATCTCCCAGGCTAGAGCCCCGTCTGCGGCTTCTTGAATTTGGGTAAAACCCATATCTTTACATGTTTTAGCCACGATTTTTCTCATCGTCATCATATCATCAACGACTAAAATGGGTATATTTGGATCAAACATCATCTACCTCTTTCGCAAAATCTCAAGATGCCGCTTTAGATTGAGAAAAATCAACACCAATTTCAATTTCAAATTTTCCCACATCCGATTCAAATGGCAAGACCAAAGTTGTTCCTGTGCCTGCATGGCGCACACTCATTTTCTGCCCACGAATCACGCTAGGGAGAGCTTTTTGCAAAGTATAGCCTTGATCATTTAAGACGCTCTTAGCAGTTCCATAAACAATATTCATGAGCTCACCGGCTCCGTCCTCGAGATCCTTATTGATCTCAGTGAATTGATCTCCAAGCATCTTTCCCATGATCGCAAGGAAAGTTTTCTCAGGGAAACAAATAGCAATGGAGCCTTGAAAATCATTCGAAGTAATTCCGATCAGCCCTGCAATTTCAAAACCCATTTTTGAATACTCGCCGGGACTGAGGATATAGGGTTTATTTGAAACCACATCGATGCCGCATTGGACCTTCAAAGTGTGAATGGCCCCTTTGACGAATGAGTTTATAAATGTGGTGTCTTTAGAATAGTCTTTCATGCACTTTTCTTTCCCTCAAGAGAGGAATTCTTTTCGATTTGATCCATGATCGCGGTGCCAATATCGGCTAATGACTTGATCATGCTGGCAGCACCCATCTCGATCGCTTCCCTCGGCATTCCGTAAACAACACAAGAAGCTTGATCCTGAGCAATGGTCGTACATCCCAAATTTTTCAGATTCTTCATTTCTCGCGCACCGTCAGCACCCATTCCGGTCATCAGGACAACGACCGCATGACTGAGGCCTAACTGCACAGCACTGGCAAACATATAATCGACCGAGGGCTTATGCCGATTCACCGGACTATCATCCCGTACTTCGACGTGAAGCTCAGCTCCTCGACGAACTATTTTCATCTGTTTTCCACCGGGAGCAATGAGAACCTGATTGGCTTTGACAAGATCGCCGTGGCTCGCTTCTTTCACATCAAAGGGAAAAAGCTCATCCATTCTTTTCGCAAAGGCAGCTGAGAATCCCGCAGGAATATGTTGAACAATCAGAATCGGTGGAATTTGTGCAGGCAAACTCTCTAAAACGTGTTTGATCGCCTCTGTTCCACCTGTGGAAGCTCCCAATAAAACGAGATCTTTATTGCTCAATCCTTTGGCTGTTCGAGCCTTTTTTACTGATACTCGTCCTTGGGTTTTAGATCCCGCTGCGACTTTGATTTTCTCGCGGATTAAACTTTCCACTGCGCCCAAAGAGGACATTTCAGGTTTTTGAATGTAATCCACAGCCCCAATTTCAAGGGCATTAAGAACCTGTGGACCTTCTTCTTTGCTGATCGAACTGATCATCACCGTCGGAATGCGGTAAAGAGGATGAATTCTTTTTAACAAAGTCACCCCGTCCATTTCCGGCATATGGATATCCAAAGTAATCACATCCGGTTTTAATTTCTTAATCATATCTTCGACTTGGGAAGGCTTTTCTGCCTTTCCGACCACTTCCAGTTCTGAATCCTTGCTGATTATTTTTTCTAAGAGCTGGCGAATGGTGGCCGAATCATCAACAATGAGAACTTTCTTCTTTCCCTTGGCCAGACTGGGTGCCTCTGCTTTCTTGCTCGGAGTCAGCTTTGCGATGGATTTAAGCTTGGCACAAATCTCATTTGTCGCTTGACCGATATTCTCTAAAGAAGGCTTTTCTACATAATCTGCCGCACCCAGAGCTAAAGCTTTTTGAGCGATACTGGTGTCTTCACGATTAATAGAAGAGACAATGAGAACAGGGATGGATTTATCGCGCTCGCTTGAGCCTAAAAACTGCAAGCCGTCCATCTCAGGCATATGCAGATCCAAGGTGATCAAATCAACTTGATTCTTTTTCAAGAATTCAATCGCCTCTAAGCCATTAGATGCTGTTCCGACATGTTTGAAACTCTTCTGAGTTCCAATAATTTTTTTCATAATTGATAAAATGGCTGGAGAATCATCCACCGAGAGAACCCGATAAACTTTCTCGGGCTCCGGAGCGATTGGCAAAATGCTCGTCGAAGCTGTTTTCTTAACTGATCTTTCAGAAACAGGATGACGGTAAACAGAAGATCCCATCGCCTCCACAGGCAATTTAAGACCATTCAAGGATTCAGAAACACCCAAAAATAAAAATCCGTCTTTGTCGAGGTGCTTGAGCATTTGAGAAGTGCATTGTTCGATCTGTTGAGAATTAAAATAGATAAAAACATTTCGGCAAAAAATAACATCAAAACTTTTGCCTTGAAGAAAATCTTCGTTCTTCAATAAATTACCAGGCACAAACAGGCACTTGGTATGCAAATCCGATTTGATTTTGTAAAAACCGGCCGCCGTGCCCTTCCCGACGATCCAATTTCCTGTCACATACATCGAAGGAGCTTGTTTCAATTCGGAAACTTTGTAGACTCCATTTTTTGCGATTTGAATAGATTCAGGATCCACATCTGTTCCCCAAATTTCAAAATCTACATCCGGAGCGGCAGCGGATAGATGAAATTTCATGAACATGGCTAAAGAATAAGCCTCTTGACCTCGGCTTGCGGCCGCCGACCAAATGCGAATTTTCTTGTCACCTCTCTCGCGAGCTTTTTCTATGAGAGAGTTTAATCCATGATTGAGAAGATATTCGAAATGATTAAACTCTCTAAAAAAGAAAGTATGATGAGTCGTCATCAAAGACAGTAAGGCTTGGCTTTCTTGATGCATATTGCGGTCGAGGTACCGCTTATACTCATCAAAACGTGTGAGCCGAAGCTTCGCCATGCGCCCTTTCAGGCGACTTTCAACCATGGCATACTGTTTATCGCCTAATTGGATACCAGACATCGCAGACACCAGCACACTGATGTCCTTGACGACCTTTGCTATTTCCGAAGGGCTCTCTGCTGTTGCCAAAATTTACTCCTGAAATCCGGGGTCATCCGATCCAGGGACATAATCATCGCCAGAAACTTTTTTCGCTTTCTCCGGGCTTGTCAAATTTTGCTCACGCATAGAAGATTCCGGTTTCGAGGGTTTTGCTTGAGATACTTTTTCTTTAAATTTTCTCATCGAGACGACCTTTTTTGATTCTGAAGATTCTTCTTGAACATCGCCCGCGACAATATATCTCAAATCTTGAACGAGCTGATTGAGCTGAATGCTCTGTGAATTCAATTGCTCAGCAGCCACCGACGAAGCTTCAGCGACACTCGAGTTTTGCTGAGTCACTGTTTCCATCTGACCAACTGCTTTGGCAATTTCACGAATTCCTGTGCTTTGTTCTTGAGAGGCGACAGCAATCTCAGAGACCAAAGTATCCACAGAAGAAACTTGGCTCAAGATTTCTTCTAAAGAGTCATTACAAGCCTTCGCTGTTTCTTCTCCCACTTTGACCTTGTCGCGAGAAAGATTCATCAGTTGCTCGACACGGGATTTGGATTCTGTGACGATACTGTTGACTTTGTTGACCGATTCATCCAGCAAAGTTGAAATTTCTTTCGCTGCATTTCCGCTCATCTGAGCGAGATTTCCGACTTCTTCGGCGACTACAGCAAAACCTTTTCCATATTCTCCCGCTCGCGCTGCCTCAACAGAGGCATTGAAAGAAAGAAGTTTTGTTTGGAAAACAATTTCATTGATGACTTTGGTTTTATTTCCAATGTCTGTGATCAACTTAGTAATTTCATTGAGCTGTTGATTGCTCGAATCCATCTGGCTCGACATATCATCATTGGATCTGCTGATTTCTGAAATCGCTTCGATCATTTGATCGACATTCTGACGTCCCTTCATGGCGGCATCACGACTGAGCCCTGAAGCTTCTTTTGATTTTGTTGCCGCTTCCGCGTTTTTGTCCACCATCGCGCTGATTTCATCTACTGCAGCGACTGTTTCTTGAAGAGCGGCAGCTTGTTGCGTTGAACCCTCTGAAAGCTCTGTGCTGGAAGAAGCGACTTTGCTCGAAGCCTCAGACAGATCCCCAGAATTGGATTTCAAGACCTCTGTGATACCAGAGATTTTCTTTGATAGGCTCAGTGCAAACCAGAAAGCCAAAGCCATTGACATCAGAATTCCCACTCCGAAAGTCATATAAAAAACCATCATTGCGTGATCAGCGGCGGCTGTGACATTTTCGGCGTGATCGTAAATGATAATTTTCCAGTCAAGGGAGCTCACCCATTTAGACCCACCCATGGTTTCATAAGCCACAGCAATCAGACCTCCATCGCGAGGATCAGGCTCAAATCCTCCCCCATACTTTGACTTGTCTGTGGCCATTTTCTCGACCACAGTCGGTAATTTATCTTTCAATGATTGATGAAACTGGCCTTTTTCGACCAGGTACTCGACTTCCGTTTTCTTAGACTCTTCTGGCGCGTAAAGATTCACGATCTGTCCCTGGCCATTGACAAGCATAATATTCATGCTTGAGCTTCCAGCCAACTCAACCGCTGATTTATGAACACTTTTGACTTCATTATCGATCCAAGAAGAATTTGAGCGGTTGGTAATAACACCCACCAATTGACCCTCGGCATTTTTAATCGGAGCCGAAAAGCTCAAACCTATTTTCTCTTCACTAAAAGCTAACTGCATCAAGGGATCCAAATGGAATTCTTCAAAAAAGGTCCCTGAATAATTATTCTCTTTATCATCCGTTGTCGTTCCTGAAAGACTGGATTTAAACCAAGCCGTTTCGTGGTATTGATACTTTCTTAATTCTTCTGTATTGACCGTTTTTCCAGAGGCATCCTTGGTGTTGGATGCCACATATTTTCCATCTTTATCAACGACCATCACAACATCATAAATTCCGTAGAGCTTCACATAAGCATCAAGATCCGCCGTGATTTTTTTGGCATCAAGGCTTTTGACGTTCGGATTCACGGCAAAGGCTTGAACATCGCCGTAGCGCTCAAAGAACTGAGCTTGAATACCCGAATCCAGAGCGCCCGTTTTGGCCTCAAAGGCAAGGATGGTGTCTTTTTCGTAGGCCTGCTTAATCATGCCCATTCCTAAAAGACTGCTCACTCCGAGCATCAAAATCACAAGGCCTAAAACCGAGAGCAACTTTGTTCTCAATGACCAGTTATTAAAAAATTTCATATCTATCCCCTTTTATGCCGCTAACTTTTGTTGATTTTGTAATAATTTTTTCTCATCAATAGAAAGAGCTTTTGCGATATCCAGCAAAAGAATTAATCGATCTTCTTTCTTGTAGATTCCATCCACGTACTCGTTGGATTTAGAGCTTTCCATCGAAGGCTTTTCAGCTCTTTCTTCAGAGCTGATTTCCTGCACCGAATTCACCTGATCCACCACCACGCCCAGAGAAGCTTCACCTATCTCGAGAATGATGACAGAAGTCTCTTCTGTTTTCGCCGACTTGATTCCTAACTTTAATCGCAAGTCCATAATGGAAATCACTTTTCCCCGAAGATTCATGATCCCCAAGAAATGCGGCGGCGTTTGCGGCACCGGAGTAATCTCTGGTAAACCCAGAACCTCTCTCACGGATAACAGAGGAATTGCAAATTCCTCTGGCCCTAAATTAAAGCACAGGTATCTGTCTGAGCTTGTCATGCCACACTCCTTGATAATTTTCTTTTGATCAGATCTGCGGGTTCAATAATGAGAGCCGGCTTCCCGTCGCCCAAAATTGTGCAACCGCTGACTCCTTTAAAATCTTGTAATTCACTGCCCAGTTGTTTCACCACCACTTGGGTGTGACCAACGACATCATCGACTAACAACGCAAAAGGTTTCGCGAGGGACCTGATCACCAATGCGATCATCGATTCATTTTTGAGCTGACTAGGTCTTCCAAAAAAATCACCCAATCTAAAGATGGGCATGCTTTCTCCTCGTAGCATCAGTGTGTCGCCTAACGAGATATTGTATTGAACATCTTTTTGGCTTGGGCGAAGAGTTTCAAAAACATGATTAAAAGGGATGACATATCTGTCTTCTCCGTAATTGATCGTCATGCCTTCGATAATAGCCAATGTCAGCGGAAGCTCAATTTGGAAAGTTGTTCCTTCTCCTAATTTAGAGAAGATAGAAACATCCCCTGACAGTTCCTGAATATTTGTTTTCACAACATCCATTCCCACCCCACGACCAGAGACGTCAGTCACGACTTCTTTGGTCGAAAATCCGGGCGCAAAAATCAGTTGATAAGCTTGCTCATCTGTTAATTTTTGGTCTGGACTGATTAATTTCTTCTCAATGGCTTTCTTAATTAACTTTTGTGGATCAAGGCCACCACCATCATCTTTGACTTCGATATAAAGCTTTCCTGAGCGATGAAACGCGGAAAGACGAACTTGGCCTTGGGCCGCTTTCTTTGTTTCTTTTCTACGATCTTTGCTTTCAATTCCGTGATCCACCGAGTTTCGAATTAAATGAACCAAAGGATCATTAATTTTTTCCAAGACTGTTTTATCCACTTCGGTTTCTTCGCCCTCGATAATGAAATTAACATCTTTATCTAAAGCCAAAGCCGTATCTCGAACGATTCTTTGCATTTTTTGAAAGGTCATCTTAACAGGGACCATGCGAAGGCTCATGGAGACGTCTTGAACCTCTTTGGTGATTTTTTGTAACTGATGCAGGGTCTTTTTGATTTCTAAAGACTGAGTCTTGACCGCTTGATCTTTCAAAACGCTTTGTAAAATGACCATTTCGCCAATGTAATTCAGCAGCGTCTCTACCCGAGAAACGCTCACCCGGATACTCTCATCTTTATTTGCAGAAGCTGCACTCGCTGCTGGCGCTGCCGAAGCCGCAGCTGGCTTAACAGGTTTTGCTGCTGGGCTTGGAATTGGAATCACGGGAGCTGAAGCTTCCGCCACCACTTCAACAACAGGCTCAGTGGTTGGCGCCTCTGAGACAGTTTCATCGGTCGGTTGCGCCGCGGTGTCTTTGATTTTTTGAATCAGGCTCTCAGTATCAAATTTCGCATCGAGATTGGCTTTCAAGCCATCGATCATTAATTTAACAAAGTCTGTGGACTCTAACAAAGTCGTAATGACTTTTCTGGATGCTGGAATTTCGCCATTTTTAATTTTGAGAATAAAGCTCTCTAATTCATGGGTAAAAGCTCCCATTTGATCAAAACCGACGGCTTTAGAGCTACCTTTGAGATTGTGCGCCAATCGAAATATTTTATTCAGAACTTCGGCGTCATCAGGCTTTGATTCCAAATCCAAAAAGCATTGCTCGGTATCAGAAATACCTTGCGAAGCTTCGTCGAGAAAACCAAGTTTGAGTTCCTTTTCAAAATCATCCATCGACTATTTATCGGATGATTTTTAAACCGCAAAAGTCTAGTGGCTTTGTCCTCGACTAAGGGCTTGTTTTATCTCTTAAATTTACTGTGAACGACTTTTCTAAACAAAGGATTCATGTACTTAGAGGTCCATAGACCAAAGGCCGTAAGCCCTGCTACTGGAAGCAATTGCTTTGCATCCGATTCGATTGCGACACGAATCTTCTCGGCATATTCTTCAGGCGAAATCGAATCCTGAGGAATTTCGAAATTTTTTGCATATTTGACTTCGATCTCGTCAAACATCCGAGTTTTTATTCCAGGGGTCACCAAACAAAGCGTTGAAACACCTGTGCCCTCAAGCTCAGCATCGATACAGTTCGTAAAGGCCACAACAGCTGCTTTCGAAGCCGCATAGGTTGAAGCACAAGGAAAGTGCATAAAAGCAGAAACGCTGGAATTATTAATAATTTTTCCGCGAGATCGACGAACCATTCCCGGAATCACAGCTCTTGTCAGATGAATAAGCGCATTGAGATTCACCTGAAACATGGCATAGATTTCATCGAGACTTTGCTCTTCGATCAGGCCGCCGGTTAAAAGGCCCGCATTGTTAAACAGAATATCGATTTCCATTTTCTCAAGCTCGAGACTGAGCTTCTGAACAGCTTCTCGGGTGGACAAATCGGCCTTCACCAAAGTCACGGATAGAGCGCCTTTTTCTAATAAATTCTTCTTTAAATTCTCATCCAAAGATCTCGATACCATAACGACATGGGCACCACGGCTAGCGACCATTTCCGCAAAGGCGAGACCAATTCCTCGATTACCACCGGTGACCGCGATACGAGCTGCTTTAATATTCATGAAAACCTCTTTGATAAATGAAGAACCAAGGGAAAGGCCAGGGTCCAAAAAATGGCATAAATATACAGCGTAGCCGAATGAGAAAAAAGAAGAACCTGAAAAGCCTCTCCAGATTTATAACTAAGAGGACCGAAAACCGTTCCTAAAAGAGCCCCAATCCATAGGGGCATGCGCATCTCTGATCCCATCTGAGTCATCGAGAATGAGAATAAAATCCAAATGGAAATAAGCCAGAAAGGCAGCGGATAACTGGCATTAATAGGAAATGAAATAAACCCATTTTGAAGCATTAAAAAATCAAAAACGAGACCCGAAACCAGAATCCCTAAAGCAAGAAAGACCTTTGCTTTGTTTAAAAATTTTCTCACTATGAGATAAGAGACCAAAACCCCTGGGAGAAGCAAAGATAAATAAGAAAATTCGGTTCTCCCCAAAAAAACGCAGGCAAACCAAGCTAAGTCAAAAAAGACAAAAATAAACAAAAAATCAAAGCGTTTCACGAAGGTTCGGCCCATTGGTAATCAATGGTCACATCTTGTGAATTCCCAGAATCATCCATGATATTCGAAAGCCCCGAAAAGGATTTCAACTTCATCGTTTTCGCTTCATAAACAACTTTGAGCTCTTTGGCGAAAAGGCGGATGAACCAACTGCTTGCCTTGATTCCATACTCGACATGTTCTTTGGACCGAGAAGGCTTTTTATAGCCAGTCAAAGTAAAAAAATCTTTTTTCTCGAGAACTCCGAATTTAAAATCTAAATGCTTCTCATCCAGGCGCGAAGCATTTGCTCGGATATAATTATCAAAACCCTGACCCGCGACCATGGATTCATGGAGGTCAAAGGTCTTTTTGGAGATACTTTTATTGTCTTTGATTTCTTCAAACTCAATTTTTGAATCCACGATTTTCAAGACAGTTTTTGACTTAAATCTTAAATCTTCAAAAACAGTCTCTGGGACAAGCTTATTTTTACTAAAGTCCGAATTCATCTTCGCCAGCAAACTGCCGTCGGGCTTTTTGTACTCGACCTTAATCAACTTATTCAGGCCGATTTCATCCACAGTGATTTCATGTTTTTCAATATAAACGACTTCGCCTTTTTTATTCTTCGCAATACCCGTCAGAATTTGAGCTTGAACAGAAAAGGACAGTACCAGGAGCAGGAAAAAAAGTAAGATCTTCATTACTTCCTCCTTAAGAAAACCAGAGTCACCTCTCCCAGATAAATTCCCAATTTGGACATCTTCGATTTATTCAGCATAACCTCGTCGTCCATGAGATACATCCAATCATCAAACTGAACGTGATAGGTGCTGTCTCCAACTGGAAGATCCAAAGTGTATTTCCATCTAAAGGCATTCCCTGCGGTTTCCCCGATCGCTTCACCAATCACGTCACTGGCGGTGCCGATATATTTCCCGTCTTTCTGCTTTTTGATGGTCCAGACCCTGCGAGATTTACTGCCATCAGAATACAAAAAATCTTCTTCCAAAGTCC
>JACCDR011113331.1_pt1 | contig 15171 bp, 8 predicted proteins | sample 7446431 | NCBI WGS metagenome assembly JACCDR01 (sample SAMN15323443, study PRJNA562643) | freshwater metagenome | isolation source: river surface water | place: USA:Blue River Watershed | collected 2017-08-17 | reverse complement strand
CGACTTGATCCTGGCGATGTGCCACGGTGTGCAAGAGGGCTAACGTGTAGGTAAGCGGCCGTGAGCGGCCTTATTGCGAACGGTCCGCTTGACCGTACTGTTATGCAGCGCGATGACATGGAAGAAGCCTTCGCGCAATGGGGGTCGGAGCGCGGATACAACGTGAATCTCTGCGACCGCGAGGCGTTTGTGGCGGCGTGGGAAATAGCGTATGCCATTGGCCGGCGCGATGCGGACGCGGATTGGACTGACGACGTTGCCGAAGTTGAGGCGCGGCTGAAAGCCGAAGATGCAAGGAGGGCAAAAAATGCAAAGCACAACCTGGGCGCTGGCACTCAAGCAACTGGCGAAGCCGATGCCGAAGACGAAGGACGAGGTACGGAGAGCATACCTGACGCAGAAGAACCGGGAATGGCGCGAGCGGAAGAAGTCGAAGCTGAAGTGATGCATAACGTGGAGTTGAGCCGCCGCTGAAAGCGGTCGGCTCGAACGTAGGGTTCGGCGTCATTTGTTGATACGGAGAAAAGGCATGGCGGATAAAGCACAGATCGAGGTTTTCCGGCGCGGCGAGGATTGGCACCCATACCCGTGGATGTTCGCCGTGACTTACAGAGGCGTGCGGCATGAGTTCGCCGGTATTCGAAACCAGTGCGCGACGAAGCGATCCGCAACGATGCGCGCCCGCTGGCGTGCGAAGTGGCTGGAGGACGGAACCTACGACAAGCGTTACCGCGTGACTTGGCTTCCACAATGACGTCGAACGCAGAGGTAACGGGCCGAGCAAGCGCAGCTTGCGAAGGTCCGCGTTGACCGACGGGTTATGCGGCTGGCAACCACGGAGAGAGAACATGGAAAACAGAAAGATTCGAGAACTTCACGGACGGTGGAAATTCAACGCCGACTTGATGACGTGCCAAGACTGTGGCTACAGCGTGATTGCAACGCGCATGCATGAAACCCCGCACCACGCAGCAGGCTGTAAGAACGCGGGAGAGCAAAACCCGTGGCTGCAACTGGCCGACGTATTGCAGGCGCTGAAAGTCGGCGCTGGCGAGACGGCGGTTGATATTGCGAAAGTTCCAGACATCAACGCTGAATTGACGATGGCCGCCTTACATCGGGAGGTAGCGAAGTGAGCAGAATCGTTTGCCAGTTTTCCTGCGGCGCTGCCTCGGCGGTAGCAACGAAGCTGACCCTAGCCCAGTACGGGCAGACCAACGACGTGCAGATCGTCAATGCGTTTGTTCTCCAGGAGCACCCGGACAACCGGCGCTTCCTCGTGGACTGCGAGAAGTGGTTCGGCCGGACCATCACGGTGCTGCGCGATGAGAAATACGGGGCCTCGACCGTCGAGGTGTTCCGGCGCGAACGGTTCATGACGAGCCGCAACGGAGCGCCTTGCTCACGGCACCTGAAGCGGAAGCTGATGGATGCGTGGCGACGACCGGATGACGCGATGGTGCTCGGCTTCACAAGAGAGGAACAAGGTCGGTTCGACGACATTCTGGAGCGGTTCCCGAACGCGATGGCGCCCCTAATCGAGAAGAACCTAAGCAAAGCCGACTGCCTAGCGATGGTGGAGCGGGCGGGCATTGAGCTGCCGGCCATGTACCGCCTGGGCTACAACAACGCGAACTGCATTGGCTGCGTGAAGGGCGGGAAGGGCTACTGGAACAAGGTGCGCCGCGACTTCCCAGAGCGGTTCGAGGAACTGGCGATGGTTCAGGAATCTCTCGGGCCTGGCGCCAACTTCTTCCGCGACTACAAGAGCGGGGAGCGATTCAGCCTGCGCGATCTTGACCCGGCGGCTGGGAGGCACAACGAGGTGCTGCCGGACTGCGGACTGATGTGCTACGCGGCAGAGCTGGAGTACGCGGCATGACGCACAACGTCGAAGGTAACGCGCCGTGAGCGGCGCACGGAGGCCAAGATGAGCGAAAGCAGCATTGCCGCGAACGGTCGCTTTGACCGTAGTGTTATGCCTAAGGTGCATATCTACGCGCCGCCAGTGACACGGCGTTTCGTGCTGGCGAAAACCTGCCCAGACTGCGGCAAGCGCACCAGAATGCTCGGATGGGCATACGAGTGGCATGGCGCGACGGTGGTATGTCTGCGCTGCGGACGCGAGTGGCAGGATGGCGAGTGGATGCCGCTGCCGTTCATGCGTGGAGCGAGAGCGCACAACATCGCCGAGGCGAAAGACAGGTGGCGGCGCGGTAGTAGGCATAACGTCTGACATGAGGGGCGACGCGCGGCTTATTGCGCGGCGTCCCTCTCGATGGATGGGTTGGCCGGCACCGTGCCGCCAGCACCGACTTTTTAGAAAGGACACAGCATGAGTTACGAAGCATGGCGAATTAGTTTTCAGAGCAGCGAGCAGGCGGCTCGTGCAGCCTGGGAAGAAAGCGTGCGGTTGAACTTGGAACTCCAGAAGCGCGACAAGTGCTCGTACATGGGGCCGATGCGCGACTGTCCGACGCACGGAGAAAGTAAGGATGCGGCGCGATACCGCTGGCTGCGCGAGCGCCTGATGGCTGCGGACTTCGACTGGCAAGACAGCGGCGAATGCGCACTGGTCTTTGCGTGGCCGAAAGACTGCGCCGTGTCCGGCAACTGCGACGCGACTATTGACGGGGCCATGCTTGTGACGGCCAACGCATAGGTGAGCGGCCGCCCGCCCCACGAAATTAACAAAGGAGCATGACGATGGAGAACGCACAGGACACCAACAACGCTGCTGGCGGGCGGTCGCGCTCGACCGACGTGTTAGGGGAGGCTGCACCCTGCCCGTTTTGCGGCAAAGCGGAGACGCTGGAGATCATTACCGGCGCGGAACTGATGGACGAAGACCAGGAGTTCTACCAGCACTCGGCGTCGTACAGCGTGGTATGCAACGCGGCGAACCCGAACGGGAAAGGCGGATGCGGCGCGATGGGTGGCTTCTGCGACACAGAGGAGGCGGCGCTTGCCCGGTGGAACACCCGCGCGAGCGGATGGATTGACGCCGCGCAACGACTGCCAGAGCCGTACCGGATTGTTCTGATCTGGCACCGAGACCTACCGGGATTCGTGGGGCCGATCATGGCGTTCCACACCGGCAAAGCGTGGCATGACGACGTGATGAAGCCGGCTCTCGCGGCAACGCATTGGATGCCACGGCCTGCCACCCCCAACAATAATTAGACCTACCGTGCAAGGTAGACCGTGACATACAGAATGACAAAAAAAGCCGCACAAACCCGCCTCGAATACATGCGCCGAGGCAGGGACCGCGCGCGACTGGAAGGCCCGGCGCCGGACTATCCGCTACCGCTTCCCGATCTTCGCCGACGAATCGTTATCGAAGATTTCGACTTCGGCCATCAGGTGCATGTCATGGAGTTTTACCGCACCGATCGAATAGACTGCTTTCGTGTTGTGGTCGATGGCAAGGAATGGAAGCGGCGCATCGGATTCAGCCAGGCGCTCGCCGGGCTGCGAAAGTCCATGCCTCGGGTGGGCTCGGTTTGATACCCGCCCAGCTCTTGACCCTACCCGAAACCGCGGCGGCCCTCGGGCTGTCGCGGCGCACCCTGGAAAGGGAAATCGCCGCCGGGCGCCTGGCCGTGGTGCAAATCCGCCGCGCGGTGCGGGTTGCGCAGGCCGACGTAGACGCCTATATTCAGCGGTCCCGCCGTTACCGTGTCACCGAACCATGCCCATCCGCAAACGTGGTGCCGCTTGGCATGTCCGCGTCCAAAGCCAGGGGCAGCGCATTGAGCGCAGTCTTGGCGCAGGTGCTACCAGGTCGGAAGCGCTCGCGCTAGAAGCCCAAATCCGCGGCGCACCATCGACCAGGCGCCTGCGGGTCGAGGCGCAGGGTGGCGACGCGGTGATGCAGCAGGCCGGTCACTTCGGCCACCCCTCGATCAGCAGCGTGCCGGGTATCTGCAGCTTGTGGAATTCATGCGTCACCCTATCGACAGGCAAGGGCTGCGCGGTCATGCGGATTGTGATTGTGGATCTGGAGCTACGGCACCTGAAACAACTCCCGGCGCTGCTGCGCGGCGTCCCTCGAGAATTTGCGCTCCTTCCCTTCCCTTGCTTTCCCGCCAAACAATTCGGCGGCGGCCTTCTTGCGCAGCGTATCGGGGTCGAGCTTTATCATCTGCTCCTGGCTGGCCTTGGCGTTGTGCTTGGCGATGGCCTCGAGCACGGCTTTCTGCTCTTCCAGGTACTGCTTTTTCTCGGCGCCAGTGGTCGCCTGCTGTTCGCGGACGTAGGCGCGCACCAGGTCGTTCGTGTAGCGGCGCTTCAGTTCGTTGATTCCGGACTCGGCGCGCGACTCGGCATAGGTGTAATCCCGGCGGTTCGTTACCTTCGTCGGCGTCCAGCCCAGACTCTTGATGGCGACGTCGCCGTAGTCGAACTCGCCCGGCGTCATCAGCCGGGAACCATAGCGATCCCGCAGGCCGTCGAACTTCCATTGCAGGCCGACGGCCGGATTCTTGAGGAAGTTCGGCAGCATTTCCGTCATGGCGCCGTAGTAGTTGCCGGCGGCAGCGCGCTCGGCGGCACGCATCGGGCGGCCGATAGCCATGTCGGCGGGGATACCGAATACTTGGAGCGGAGAATCCGGGATGATGTTACCCATACCGACGCGCGACATATCGACGCCGATCGTCGCATACGGCACACCCTTGGCGACCGCGGAGCCGACGGTAGCGCTACCCGTCATTTCGGCTGCGATCCGGCGTGTTTCGGTCTTCAGGTCGAGGTCTTTGCCGGTGGCCACCTTGTAGAACTTCTCGATGATGTCGCGCAGATCCTCCAGCCCCGGGAGCCCCCACAGGCCGCCCAGCATCAGCATCATGGCGATGGCCGCCAGGAATGACGCCTGACCGCGCGGGCCGTGCATGGACGCCATGCGGTACCCGGCTTCAAGGGTCTGCATCATGTAGCCCTTGAACTGCAGCAGCGGCGAGCCGACGCCGCGCGACAGTTTCGGGCGATTGACCTTGCCCATGCGGTACTGGCTTTCGTCGACCACCCACTCGGCGAAACTACGCTCGTTCCACTTCCGGCCGCCGATCGAGAACTTCGCCCAGGCGTCGCCGGCGGTGACGCGCTGCATGTTCTGCTTGGCGACGGGCATCCTCGATACCCGCTGGGCAGCGATGAAGGTCGTGATGCGGTTGATGCGTTCCGCGAACATGAACAGGTAGGCGATCGCCTGCGTCGTCTGGTTCAGCACGCGCATCGTCGTCCGGCCGCCGACCGTCTTGACGCTGGCCGTAGCCATCAGGTCAAGTGTTTCCAGCGGCACGAACAGCTGATCATTCCAGGCCGCCATGAAGGCCTCGCCGACGTCGGCCGGCACCTTGGCCGGGTCGAACATTTGCAGCCCCGTGGCGGTCGGCGAGAACATGGCCAGCGCGTCCTTCCATGCCCGGGCGGTCTCGCGCACGGCGACATGATGAGGGACGAACTGCGCCAGCGTCGGCACCGTCAGCATGGGAACCTGCGTCAAGTTGGTCGCGGCCGTGGCCACGGTACCGGCGATGTACGACAGGAAGCCGATTTGCTTGACCAGCGCGAATTCGTCGGCCGGGCTATTGACGTACTGCCGGTACTCGTCGGCGTAGGCGGCCAGCTTCGGCGCCTTGATCCGGGTGATGGCGTCGTCGAATTCCTTGACGTGCTTGCGCCTGGCCAGATAGCCGGACATGCCGATGATGTAGTCGGCGATCGATCGTTCGAAGTCCGTCGAATACCCTGGCGTGTTGTCGCTGCCGAAGAAATGCCGGCGGAAGCCGCGGCTCTTGATGGCGTCCTGCAGCTTGGCGCGAACCTCGTCCCAGGTCTCGGTATCCACGGCGGCAATCTTGGCGAGCTCGTCGATCGCCGTGATGTTGGCGTCGCGGGCCTTTTCCTTCTCGCTGATATGGAAGGCGATGATGCGGCTGTTCTGGACGTTGCCGTATTTCGCCTTGGCGGCATCGAAAGCCGCCTTGACTTCCGGGATTTCGGTAACGTCCTGGCCGCGGCTGCGCCATTCCTTGATGCTGCCGACCTCGACCTTCGTCGCGTAGAGCGTCTTTTCCAGTGCGCGCACGGCCTGATTGCGGGATACCGGCACAATCCACGCGCCGCGGGCGTCGTCGAACTGGCCGGATAGGTCGGTAACAATCTCGACAAGCCTGGCCTCCGGCGTGCCTTCCTCGGCGCTTTCCGGAACGCCGCGGACCAGCACCAGGGCGTCGTCTTCGACGACATCCACGCCGCGCGGCAGCGCCTTGACGGCGACGACAAACTGCCCGTAGCGCGTGAAGGGCGCGTATCCGGTACGCTTGGCCTGCTCGATCTCGTTGATGGCGACCGCCACCTTCTTGGCCCATTCGAGACGCTTGTCCTCGATCTCGCCGCCGGCGATCATCTGCGCCAGCCGCAGTGCCGCGCGTTCCTCGCCGACCAACTCGGGAAAGCCGTATTCCTCAAGCATGGTGTTGCGGAACAGCGTCAGGGCTTCGTCAAAAGCGTTGCGCAGCGAGAAATACGCCGCTATTTCGCTGTCGTCCAGCTGGATCAGGTCGCCGCCGTGGTGGTGGATGCCGTTTTCCAGATCCTCGCGGGTATAGGTCATGCGGTCCAGCCTGCCCTGCTCGATGATCTGGCCGACGCGCACCTTCTTGGCGTTGCCGAGATCGAAATAGGCCTTGGCCAGATCGCCGAGCTTGGAGACGATGGAGTCGCGTTCCTCGTACTGCCGGATGGCGGTATCGAAGACCGGCGCGAATTCCTTGTGGTTCGCCGCCACCTGGCGCGGATGCAGCAGCAGGCGGGCCGGCAGGCTGATGTCGCGCAGCACGGGGCCGACGACTTCCTCGATCACGGCTGGAATGGGCTCGATGGAGGCGTAGAGATCGGACGAACCCAGCATGTCCTTGCTGACAAACTCGCCGGTTCCCTTTTCGATGTCGTTCAGCGCCTTGATCAGAGGGTGCCTGGAATTCAAGCCGAGCACGGCCTTGATATGCTCCAGCGCCTCGCGCAGCCACTGAAGACTGCGGGCCCAGATCGAATCCTTGGCCTTGAATCGGTCGGCGATGGTTTCGGTCATACTGACCGCCCAAAACTCGGAGGGGTTCAGGTAGCGGTAGTCGCGGCCGACGTCGAGGTCGTAACGGGTGCGGCCGGTGCGGTCAATATAACGGCCCATTTCACCGAAGTACATCGCGCCGTCAGCGCGATACTCGATGGGCATCCGTTCGCTGTTTCCGGCGTAGGTATGTTTCGTGCCGCCGGCAACGACGCGCCTAGCCTCGAAAGCTAGTCCGTGCTTTTCGGCAAACCGGGCAAAACTCGCAGGGATGCGCGTCCGTGGCTCGCCGTAGGTGATGGCGCGACCGTCTTCCGTGACGGTGAGGAACTTGCCTTGTTCGGGTTGCTCCAGACCAGCCGCTTCACGGCGTAGATCGGCGAGCGTGGCTGCGTCGAGAGTACGGTGGCCGGATGATTGGTCGGGTAGTCCATACACTGAATCTTGGACGGCAGAATTCAATCCGTCAAGCGCCTCGCCAGTCAGAATCTCCGTCGCCTTCTTCTGATCACCGGCCAGTACCGCCGTGAAGTAGTCGATGCGCTTCTGGTCCTTGGCCTTGATCGCCGCATTCAGTTCCTTGGTTGCCTGCTGGAGCCATTCCTTGCGGATGGACGCCTGCATTTCAGCCGGCATCATGCGCTCCAGGTGGTGCAGGATTTCATGCACGGCCGTCGTGTCGCTGGCTCGGCCCTTGAGCAGCGTCATGACGCGCGTCGCCGGGTTGTAGTTGCCGGATGCCTGGCCTTCCTGCTTGGTGCGCAGGCTGATGCCAAGGTCTTCGACCAGCGCCGGATTCTTCAACACGAACCACTCGGCGAAGTCGGCAGCCTCTTCGCTGATGTCGCCGCGGCGCTTGGCTTCGAGCAACTTCTGGCGGATCCAGTCGGCGCCACGCTCGCGGCCCTTGTGCGGCTCAAGCTGGCGCGACTGGTAGGCGATCTCCATCTGTGCGTGCAGGTGCTCGACTTCGGCGACGAATGCCGGCTCGCTGATCTTCCCGGCTTCCAGGTCAGACCGCAGTTTGCCCAGGCGATTGCGCACACGCTGGCGCTTGAGCGGTGCTACGTCCTTACCCTGCTCCATGGCAATGGCGCGGTCGATGGCGCGGGTGATGGCGGCGTTGCGGTCGGCGGAAAGGTCGGAAAGCGGCTCGATGCTGTTATGCACCTTGTCTGATTTGATGATCTTCGGCGCCTCGAATTCGTGTTCCTCGTACTTAGGCAGGCCGTTCTCGTCCTTGGCCTCCATGTAGTCGATGTCGCGCGTTCCGTCGCCATCCGATACCGTGACGTAGTAGCCATCGTTGGTGTAGCGATGCCCTTCGACCGTCAGCGGCTTGCCATCAACGAACACTTCCGTCCCGGCCGGTGTGCCATTGCGCAGCCATGCCGGAGCGGGAACCGGGTTGTTCTGGATGTCGATCTCGATGTCGGCCAGCATCTTGCGCTTCTTGTCCAGGTCTTTCGCCCTGGCGAATGGTGCTTTGGTGGCTTCCTCCATGCGCGGAATGCTGTCAGTCCATTCGGCAATGTCGGCTTCCATGCCTTCGGCGCGCTTGGCCACGCCGTACATTGTGGCGCGGGCGCTCTCCACGGTCGGCTTGCCCATTTGGTGCATGGCGGCGCCGGTGATGTGGTACTCGATCCCGCGCCAGCTTACCGGCTGCGCGGCGGTAATCGTGAAGCCCCAAATGTTCGCAATCTCGATCGGATCAGCATTTACCTTCACCTTTGAGGCCGCAAGCTCCATGGCCTCGTTCGCCTTTTCGGCGTCGGAGAATTTCCGGCCACCGACCTCGATCACCAATTCATCCTTGGCGACGGCTCTGAATTTCTCGGAGTCCTTTCGGTAGTTTGCGAGCGCCTTGCCTACCCGCTCAATCCTGTCCTTAAGATTCCCGATTTCACGCTTCGCGTCGAAGATGCCCTGCGCGTGCATACGCTCCCGGTTTTCCAGCTTTTGCACGTCGGAGCGCAGCTTGTTCATCAGCAACAGGCGGGGATCGCCGGCAGCATCCGATAGCGTATTCCCCAGGTCGCCATCTTCATCCAGGCTGACCGCATCGCCCTCGATCACACGAACGGAATCATCGGCTTTCAGGAACGACTTGATGAAGCGTTCCTTGATGGAAAGCACTTGCCAGCGCCGGCCGTCGATCCGCTCGGTGATGTAGCGGTACTCCAGCACCGTATTCCACTTGTTGCCCTGGCGATGCCCGCGGCCGTTGCGCTGTTCCAGTTCGCCCGGCATCCATGGGGCGTCCATGTGGTGCATGGCGCGCAGGTTGACCTGCATATTCACGCCCACCCCAAGCGTATCGGTCTGGCCGATCACCACGCGAATCCTGGATTCGTTCATCGCGTCGGCGATTTCCTTGCGCTTGTCCTTGCTGACGCTGCCATCGACAATGGCGATCTGGTTCGGCGGAATGCCATGCTCCGTCAGCTTGGCCACGATGTCGCGAACCAAGTTGAAGCGCGGCTTCTTCTCGACGCGCACCTGTCCGGTCTGGCGGTCTTTCTTCCGGCTCACGGACTCGCTGGTATAGCCCTTATCGACGAAAATCACCTGCGTTGCCTTGTCGTGCTCGTTGTAGTGCGCGATCACGTTCTTGACTACGCGATTGACCTTGCTTTCAGGTGAATCATTGCCCTCAATGTCGTATAGGCGGGCATCGAGGCCAGCATTTGCGGCGGCGGTTTCGACAATGACCGGGTTTCGGTTATCGCCGGACAGCATGATCTCCTTGCGTTCCTTCTTGGTGGCCGCCTTGAAGGATGCCGCGCGGCGCTTGAGTTCATCGAAGATAACCAGTTGCTCGGGCGACATTTCCGCCACGTCGTTGATGATCTTCTTGTATGGGCGCCCAATCGGGGCTTCCGTGCGCCCGTTCAGTAGTTCAGCGCGCTCGGCATCGGTCAGGTTCTCGCTGGCCAGCGTCTTGCCCGACTTGGTTTCGCGCGGACTGAACTCGGGCATGTCGTCGGCGAACACGATGTCCATGTACTGCCCGGCCATGCGGCGAAGCTCGGGGACATTCACGAACGACGCGAGACGGGAAACCGGCTCGTACTCGCCGGCCGGCGTCAGTTCCACGTCGCTGGTCTGGTCGGCGAAGGTATTGAACCAGGCATCCCACTCCCGAACACCATCACGGCTCATCTGGTCGTCCATGACGAACCGCATCATGTTGTAGATTTCGTTGATGGTGTTGGTAATCGGGGTGCCGGTGAACACATGCACACCGGTTCCGCCGTTCAGCTTCTTCACATAGTCGGTCAGAAACATGAGCGAGATTGACTGATTGCTCGCCGTCTTGTTCAGCCCCTTCATGCTCATGCGGGTAGCCAGGGGCGGCTTTTTGAACTCATGGGCTTCATCGACAATAATCATGTCGATGCCCATGTCCTCGAATGCTACCGCGCCCTCCTTGGAGGACTTGAGCGCCATTTCCTGAACCTTCTTGATGATCTGGTTCCGCCCATGGACAAGCTGCTTGGCGGTCACGCTGCGCACCTTCTTTATGGCATCCTCGTCGTTCATCATATCGACGGTCAGCGCGACGCCATCCTCGTTGGCGGCCTCGATAGCCTCCTGTTCCAGCGCCTCGATCTGGTGGCGCGAGATTTCCATCAAGGTTTCTTCCTTGAGGGCAAAGCGGTTGATTAGCGAGTGCGGAACGACAATCGCATCCCATTCGTCGTTGGCAATCTGCCGCATGGTCATATCGATGCGGTCGGGTGCCAGGTTGTCGATATAGAGGATCTTCGCGCCGGGGTATTGCTCGTTGATTTCGCGCGCCACGCTAGAACTGTTGGCGTTGTGGGCGAAGATCAGCGGCTTCTTGGCGATGCCATAGCGGCGCGACTCGACGGCCAGTGCGCCCATGGTGTAGGTCTTGCCAGTCCCGACCTCATGCGCATAGATGCCACGCCGATTCACCAGCCCGCGATACACCGCATTACCCTGGTGGCTGCGCATGTCGAAGGTCGAATTCCCGCGCTGCAAGGCCATGCCCTCGAAGGCCATGAACGAACCATCGAACGTCGGAATGGCAATCGCGTTCATCACTTCGTTGTAGGCGCGCTCCATTTCGATCTTGCGCACCGGATCCGCCCACAGCCAGTTACCGAATTCCTCGCGGATCTTGTTGGCCTTCTCGTTCGCCTCGGCGCTCGCTTGCTCGTTGAGCACCTTGTTGCCCTCGGCGTCCTTTCCCCATACTTTCACCGCCATGTTTCCCATGGCGTGATCGACCAACTTGTTGAAGTGGATCCACGGCGAGCCCCAGGTCGTTTGCGCTTCCGACCGGCTCAACAAGGAACGATCGGCAAACTTCACCTTCCATCGATTCACCACAAAGCGAACCTCGATCCCGTCGCTCTTGGTGCCAAGCATGTGCTCGATGAACTGCTTGTAATACTCCGGCGGCACCCAGGTTGCGCCGAGCTTGGCCTCGATGTTGAAGTAGGGGACGTCGGCAGGGATTACCTGCTTGAGCGCCTCGATGTTGCGCTCCATGTTCATTCCGGACTCGGCGGCGGCCTCGGCTTCGCGCAGCTTGCGGCGAACATTGCCGGACAGATACACGTCCGACACGTCGTAAGTCCCCTCCGGCGTCAGGAATACCGCGCCGGCGTCCATGAGTTCATTCGCCGCGGCGGCCTCGGTCACGCCGGACATCTGCGCAACACGCCGCATATCCACAAAAACGGACTCGTTGCGCATCATAATCAGCGCGTCGCGGACGGTTGGGTTTTCCAGCTTTTTCCTGGAGCGCACCGTAGCGCGTGACAGGATGGCCGCCGGCTTGCCGTCAATCTCCAGCGCCGCCAGCGGCGGATGGAATGGATCGCCAACCAGTTTCATGATGGCCATGCCATCGCTTTCGCCAAGCAATCCATGCGCCTTGGTGAAAGCCTTGTAGGCGTCGCTCAATGCCTTGCGGCGCGTCTCAACATCCTCCAGTCCGTCGCGCTCGGCATCGATCAGGGCGCCATGCTTCCGGCGCATGTCGATGAGCTTGACGAGTTGCGCCTCTCGGTCGGCAGTCTTTTTGCCATCCTTGACGCGATAATCTTTGACCTCATGAAGGGGCGCCAGGTATTCCCCCTGCACCTGGAACAGCTTGCCATCCTGGGCGACGATCGACTGCTGGCGATCCTTGGTGTTGTTGGTGACGTACTGGATCGTCTTGGCCCTGGTCGTTGCCGGCTCGAACACACCTTCCGGAAGTGTTTTCGCCAGCGCGCCCATGCGGGCCTCAAGATCCGCCGGGCGATCGACAACCATCGCCGCACGTCCGTAGGTCGTGCCGTGGCCAAAGTTCAGCGTACCGAGCACATTACCGGGGTTTGCCGCGAAATACTCATTGACCTTGATCGGGTTTCCGCTTGGCGTGTCGACTTCCGCCGTGGTCAGCCAGCCCGAACCGCGAACATCGGCATTTGGGGTTTCGCGCTTCTTCAGGATGATGATGTCCGTCACCACGGACGTACCGGCGTATTTCTCGAAGGCGCCGGTCGGTAGGCGGAATGCTGCGACCAGATCCGCCTTTTCCGCCAGCGCGGCGCGCGTCAGCGTGCCTTGCTTGTCCATCGTGCCGGCCGACGTGATGCCGATCACCAGCCCGCCAGGGCGAGTCTGGTCGAGGGCTTTCAGGAAGAAGAAATCATGCAGCGATGGGGAGAGCTTCAGATAGCGCCGGTCGGCAGGGCCGTCCTTTGCGAATGGCCAGTTCCCGATCACCAGATCATAGAAGTTATCGGCCGTCTTGCTGTCCTGGTAGGGCTTGATCTGGACGTTCGCCTCGGGGTACAGCAGTTTCGCCATCGCCCCGGTAGTCTTGTCCATTTCAATGCCGGCGAGGCGGCTGCGCGCCATCAGGTCGCGCGGCATCAGGCCGAAGAAGTTTCCGACGCCCATGGAAGGCTCAAGCACACGCCCGCCGGTAAATCCAAGCTGGCGGGCCATGTCCCACATGGTCGATACCGTGATCGGGTCGGTGTAATGGGCGTTGATGATCGAGGCTTGCGCGCTCTCCCAGGCTTCTTTGCCAAGGTGCTCGCGTAGCCAGTCGGACTCTTTTACCCAGCCGTCTTTCGGCCGCGGGCGGTCGTAGGTGCCTTGGAAAAGCTCCTGGCCGAACGATCCCCACCCGATATAGCCGGCCATGGCGTCAAGCTCGTCCTGCGCCGGCTGGCGACCTTCCGATTGGATGGCCTGCAATGCCTCGATGGCTTTCCGGTTGCGCGCGAACCTGACTTTCGGGGTTCCCCCGATCAGTTGTTCGGGGTCGGCAATGTGATAATTTACCGCTGCGCCGCTTGCCTCAGAAGCTCGTTCCCCTGATTGATCGCCTCCGTCAGTTCCGCCCAGGGACTGTTTTCCTCCCCGTCGTCCTCCGGTTCCAGCATCAGCCATTCCCGTTCCGCCTGCTCGCGGGCGTCCGTTGGCGGCATTCCCGCCTTCAGGTATCGCTTCTCCGACTCCCACATCGCCACTTGGAGCACCAGCGCCAGGTCGTCCACTAGCCCCTGATTCGTCAGCCGCGCCCACATTTCCGGACGGCCGACCTCCCAAGCTCGCTTGATCTGCTTGTCCAGCGCCAGGCTGAACATCAGTTTCTCGCGATCCCTGATCTCTTTCGCCTTGCGCCGTATCCGTGTCGCGTTCAGATCCATTGCTGTCGGCCTCCTTGTTTCCAGCATAGTCTATTTTCCCGTCCCTGACATCCTCCATGAAGCGGACGATGTAGGGGCGCATGTTCTCGGTCACTTGCGGGCCGAACTTGTCGAGCACCATGCGAACCACGGCGCGCATGGCTTCCTTGAGATCCTGCCCGGCGTCCTTGAAGTGCGCCACCGCCTGAGAGAACAGCGGTTTCGCCTTGGCGTAGGTGTCCTCGTCGAAGGAAATGCCCATCGACAGGCGGGAACCGTTGGAGCCGAACAGCTTGCCAAGGCCGTCGATGGCGTCAATCAGCCCCTTGCCGGTATTGACCGCGGCGCTGCTGAGCGCCTGGCCGGCGGTGAGGGGTGTTTGGTTCTGCTGGTTCCGCCAGCGATCAATGGCCATTTCGATAGGCGTTCGCGTCGATGGCGACTCGAAGAAGTGTTGCAGCTTCACCACCCGCCCGTTTGAAAATCCGAATTCGGCAAGGTTCTGGTAGGAGCCGTCGCCTCGCGCCTCGCGCACCGTGAAACGGCCTTCACGCAGGGACGGCGTGATCTCGTAGGACTCCCAGCGCGCTTTGGGCGCCTTCGCCGTCTCGCCAGCGCCGACTTCCATGGTTTCCTCGGCCAGCACTTCATCGAACAGCGCGTCCATGTCCTGCTTGTCGGCTTCCTCGCGCTCAGCGAGTTCGGCGCGCGCCTTCTCGCCGGCCGGGGTTTCCTGGTCGGCCACGCGCTCAAGCACGGCGGCAGGCGCTTCGATCGCTGGCCCGCCGAGGATCTTCGGGTTCTTGCGTTCGAGCGCGGCGTCCAGCTTGATCGCCATTTCGCCGCCCACCACTCCGGCATAGCCTTGGTACTTTGCGCCGACCGCCTTGTAGTGCCACTGATCGCCGACCTTGCCGTAGATATACGGAACATCCGGCAGCATGACCTCGTTTTCGGCAAGCTCGACCGCCAATGATTCCTTGGCAGTTCCGCCCAGCTTCTCGGCAATGGCGGCGCTCGGGTCGTCGTTGTAGAAGCTCCAGACCTTTTTCGGGCCGTACCAGCGGCCACCAATGCGCTTGAGTATGTCGGAATGCTCTTTGGTGTTGCCAGACACTTCCCACACCGGCTTGCCGTTCTTGGTCGTGGTCTTGGTCACAACCAGCCCGGCCGTCTTGAGGGCGTCCGCACCGCCGGCGATCCTGATCGTCTCGGCGTTGCCGGGTTTCACGGCAGGCTTTTCGGCTGGCTTCGGCGCGATTTTCTCAGCCTCGGCTGGGTACTTTTCTGCCCAGGCGTCCCATGCCGCACGATACTCGGCGGCCTTCTTGTCGTTGCGCTCGGCGGTTCTCTTGTGATCGGCGATCGACTCGGCCTTGCGTGCGCGCTGCGCGGCGGCTCTGGCGTTTTCCGCCGACCGCTTGGCAT
>JACCDR010148737.1_pt1 | contig 15183 bp, 18 predicted proteins | sample 7446431 | NCBI WGS metagenome assembly JACCDR01 (sample SAMN15323443, study PRJNA562643) | freshwater metagenome | isolation source: river surface water | place: USA:Blue River Watershed | collected 2017-08-17 | reverse complement strand
GACGTGAACACCTCCATATATGGGTCGGGTCAGTTAAAAACCGATAAATCTTTTGATTTAAAAATTGGTACAGCGGCCAGAATTTTAGAAGTAAAAAAGTCCGTTGGGGAGACTGTCAAAAAAGGAGAGATTATCATTGTCTTTGATAATCTTCCCAGCTTCAGAGCCCCCATTGACGGGATCCTGACAGCTCTTAATTTTAAAAATGGAGAAACTGTGTTTGCTCAAGGGACAATTTTGACGATTGTGCAGCCCCGAGACTTTTACCTCGAGATGAGCTTAGATCAAAAGTCCGTGCGCTACGTGCAGCCAGGACAAAAAACGAGAATCAGTTTTGACGGTTACAGAGACATTAAGATTGAAGGGGAGGTCAGATCTACATTTTCAAATAATGGACTCTTTTATGCGATTATTAATCTCCATCACGTAGAGCCTAGCTTCCTGCCGGGAATGTCTTCGGATATCGCAATCATTACAGAATCTAGAAAGGACGCTCTTTTGGCGCCTTTGGGATCCGTAAAAGATGGGAAGATTCTTGTTATGCTTGATCGCGGTCCAGAAGAGGTCGGTGTCAATACGGGCTTAGATGACGGCAATTGGATTGAAATTCATTCAGACAAATTGAAAACAGGTGATCTGGCGGTCATCAGAGCCACGATGCCGGCGTCTCCATTTAGTAAACAGGAGAAGCCATGATTTTTTTGGCGCTCAAGCATCTGATATCCAGAAAGCGACAATCATTTTTTACTTTGGTGGGAATTTTTTTTGGGACCGCCGCTTTCGTTATTATTTCGGGATTTTTTTTAGGTTTCAGAATTTATCTAACAGATCAATTGGTATCTGGAGATGCTCACATCAAAGTAACAAAAAATAACGAAAAGACAGATCCTGAAGCCATCATTGAAGTTCTTCAGCGAGGTTCCCATGAACATTTGGCTTGGCTTCAACGACCTAATCCAAGATTAAACGCCAGTGATATCAGGAACCCCCAGGGATGGCTCGAAAAGATTAAGTCCAATTCCGACGTTCTTGCGGTGGGTTTTCAGTTTTCAGCGACCGCGCTGATCGCTCGAGCCGGATTGTCTCAGTCGGCGAGCCTCGTAGGCACTGATATTGATGAGCAGGCAAAAATCACAAATATAGAAAGCAAGATGGTCAAAGGCAGCTTTTTAGATTTAAAGAAAGGCTTGGATCTTCTCGTGATTGGAAAAGCCCTTTCAGAAGATCTTGGGGTTACGGTCGATGATTCCGTGATGGTGACATCGTCGAATAATTTATCCTATCCGATGAAAATCGTAGGCATCTTTTCCACAGGAAATATTCAAGGGGAAAAGGCCACAGCCTATACTTCTCTGGCTACTGCACAGAAAGTTGCAGGTCAGAATGGAAAAATTAATCAAATCTCTGTCAAAGTAAAAGATCCTCTTCGTGCGGGGGATATTGCCAATGAATGGAAAAGCTTTTCAAAAGACAAAGTCGAAAGTTGGGATCAGGCGAATGCGAGCTTTCTTTCTATTTTTCAAACTCAGGACATCATGAGATATGCCACGACCACCATTCTCTTACTGGTGGCAGGGTTTGGGATTTACAATATTTTGAGCATGGTGGTTATGCAAAAGAGAAGAGATATCGCCATTCTCCGGTCAATGGGCTTTGATCATATAGATGTGCTTCAGCTTTTCCTTGTACAAGGTGTGATTCTGGGGGCCATCGGAAGTGCTCTCGGAATTTCTACGGGATATTTGATTTGTCGAGCCTTGGCAACATTCACGATGGGTGGTCCCGGAGGAGTAAGAGCGGTCTCTATGTCATTTGATCCTTCAATTTATATTCAGTCCTTGGTTTTAGGAGTGAGTGTTTCATGCCTTGCAGCCTACTTGCCAAGCCGATCAGCTGCGAAGATGACCCCCATTGATATTATCAGGGCCGGTGCAGAATGATTGCTCTTTCGGCAAAAAATATTAAGAAAAATTTAGGAGATCCTCCGCAGGAGATTTTAAAAGGTATTTCTTTTGACATTCAAAAAGGTCAATTTATTTCCTTAAAAGGCCGCTCGGGTTCGGGGAAGAGCACTCTCCTATATGTGATCTCCACACTTGATAATCCAACATCAGGGGATCTTTATCTTGACGGACAGTCAGTCAAGGAGATGACTTCGGAAGAGCTGCACCGATTCCGAAATGAAAAAATTGGATTTGTTTTTCAGTTTCATTACTTATTACCCGAGCTCACGGCTTTAGAGAATGTGCTCATGCCAGCCAGAAAGACCAAACAAGAGAGTCAAAAAGAAAAGTATGCCAAAGAACTTCTCAATATGTTTGACCTGTCAGGAAAATTCAACAACCGCCCGAGCCAGCTTTCGGGGGGGCAAAACCAAAGGGTCGCTCTGGCGAGATCTTTAATCATGAATCCGAGCTTTCTGTTTGCCGACGAACCGACTGGGAGTCTGGACTCGGTTAATTCGGAAAAGGTTTTCGATATTCTGAATCAAATTAATCGAGATTTAGGAACAACCATTGTGATGGTAACCCACGAGGAAGAGTTTTCAAGACGGGCGCAAAGAGTTATCGATCTGAAAGACGGTCTCGTGATTTCCGATGAAGAAAAGGCTGGCTAATTGCTGAAGAAATCCTTTCTTTTATTTTTAAGCACGATGTTGTTTTTGATAGGCACCTATTCTTATGGGCAATTTGCAGAAAATCAGATGCGCGGAGAGCGTCTTTTGCAAAAGGCGCGGTCTTTAAATTACCCAAAGTTAAACAGTTGGATTGATAGATCCATCAAGAAAAATGGCTATGACGTTGTAGCCGATCCCAAGTTTCAGGAGGTTCTCACTAAGAATGTGAAAATGGTCATGAGGAATCAGACCTTGAGGAGAAAGCCTAAGCTCGAGATGGATTCGGGTCTTCCTCGGATGCAGTTCCCGGTTTGGTTAGGGGGAATTAGTTATTCAGCTAACTTTGCGAAGCCAGCCGACCAATCCGCTCCCGGAGCAGGGGGATCGCCAGGATCTTTGGGAGGTAATACTCAAACTCTGCTAATAAATAATATGCTTATGCTCGATCAAAATAATTTTTTAAACCTGATCTATATGCGGTTTATTCAGCCGCCGACTTTGCCTAACGTAGGCGGATCTGGTGTTGGTCCTAGTGTTAAACTTCCTACTGATATTTGGGGTGGGGGCTACAACTATAATTTCAGTGATAACTGGTCATTCAATTCACAGCTTTCATACTCTGATGCCAATGGGCCAGAAGATCCCAGTCTCAGTTTGAGTTGGAAGAACAGAGAGCAGACTGGTTTTTTTGACTCTTCGGTCGCTTCCCTGTCAATGGGAGCGTCAGCGCCCTTATCTGAAAATTCAAAAAAATCGGGCAAGTCCACAACGGCGACCTTTAAAGCTTCTTATTCCGAAAGCTCGAGAAAAAGTTCTTTCTTTGTATCGGGGAGCTTTGCTTACTCGACCTATAACAAAGAAGAGACTGCAGATTCGATACTTGCAAATCTAGGAATTAACTTGGGCGGCGCCCCACCTATTCCTGGCGATCCTTCTCAGGGAATGCCGGATATTACTCAACTACCCAGTATTGACCTTAACTTGCTTTCTAGGGAAGTCACTAAGACGGCATTTTCAGCAGGCACCAGTTATAATTTCAATCGCAATTTCAGTCTTGGATCTAATTTGACGGCCACTTACTCTTATCTCGAAAGCACTTATTCGGTGTGGTCGACTTCAATCAAATTCATTCAGACAAGTTATAAACTGGGGCAATGGAGGATAGGAGGCTCTCTCGGAACGACTTCGCCCACCGCCGAAAATATGCAGTTCCCCCAAAACTATGCTGTCACAATTTCTTTATCTTATAATTTTGGCAAATCTCCACCCGGCATGGGAGGTCCTTCGACAGGCGAGATGGGCCCTGGTGGCTTATTAAACTAACAAAAAGGAGACCTCATCTATGAAAAAAATAATTATCGTCATAGCCTTTATGTGGCCGCTACTCTTGCAAGCTCAAATGCCAGACCGGAAAAAAGTTATGGCAGTTAAGAAAGCTTGTGAATCAGATAGGCAGAGATTTTGCAAAAGTGAGATCATGCCTCAAAGCCTCTTCAGCTGTTTGCTCGACCACAAAGAAGATTTAAAAAATAAAGAATGTTCTCGTTTACTGGAAGAGCTTGAAAAACACGCACCTCATTGAGAATTCACTGAATTAAAATCAGTTGAAAGGTAAAAATGCGAGGGATCTGGGGGCCTGCGGCTTCGTTAGGTTGTTGAGATTTTAGTATTACTTTTTGATACGCTTTATTTTGATTCATACTTTTCTAAGCAAAATGATCGGGATTTTAAATAGTCCTTAAACAGTCATCCCTTATGATAAAGGTGCAAATTCTGTCAGTTAACTTTATTAAAGGGGTAGTCATGGAAAAAAAATCGCCTCAAAAAAGACTCATTTTAGCGTTACTTGTGGGGATATCTTTAGTTTTTATACTAGCATATCAAAACTGCGGATCGAATGGGTCTAATGATAACTCTGGTGGTACAACGAGCTCTAGCTCAACAAACATCGTCATTACTTCGGAACCCTCTGATCTTAATGTCGACATTGGTGATTCATTTAGGCTGACGGTCTTAGCAAAGTCCGAAGATGATTTAGATTTGACTTATAGCTGGTACAAAGATGGAGTTGACACCGGAGTCAAATCGAATTCAATTTCCATAAATTCAGCTTCAGAGGAGAGCGAGGGCTATTATCATATTCGAATTTCAAATGGCGAAGATTCGATAGAGAGCCGTTACATCCAAGTCCAGGTAGGCGCAAGCTATGGCACGAGCTCGATTGGAATCGAAATCACGAAAGAGCCTCAGCCGATAACCATAGAAAATGGGGAGACTGGATTTTTAGACGTACAGGCTGAGGATGACAGCCGCGATTCCAATCTGACTTATCAGTGGTACCGAAATGGTTCTGCCATATCTGGCGCACAGCAGTCCGAATTTTACATTGAAAATGCGAGCGAAGCTGCTGAAGGTTATTATTATGTCCTCATTTCTAAAGAAAACAAAAGCGTGAAATCAAATACTGTATTCGTCACAGTAGAGGGCGCCTCATGTCCAAGTGGCTCGACAGAGTATAATGGACATTGTTATATTCGATACGGCTCTAAGCTCTCTTATTATTCGGCAGCTGAATCATGCCGAGTCAAAGATGGGTACCTGGCTCGAGTGACAAGTTCTGCCGAGCAGACCTTTCTGATTGGCCAAGGATTTTATGGTTGGATAGGTTGAAGCGATTCTGTTTCAGAGGGTGTATGGAAATGGAATGATGACTCACTTTTTAGCTATGCAAATTGGGAAAAAAAGCAGCCGAATAATAAGGGGAATCAGGATTGTGCCATTATCATGTCAAACGGAAAATGGAATGATGAAAACTGTAGCGAAAAAAGCCAATACATTTGTGAGTTCGATTAAAGTCTTTACAATACCGTATACGCCTCTATCTCAGGGTTTAAGCTGATGCTTGGATGAAGAAATTCGGGCATTGGCATTTCGGGTGGAACCACCGAGTATAAAGCATAGGGATAGCTTGCCGAAATCCAATTCGGGGGTGGAAGCAATCTGTAGTCTTGTTCAGTGTGAGCATAGAGCAAAAAGTTGTGTGGGCCCACCTCATCAAAGGCCTCCCAAATAAGGCTTTGAAAAACATCTTCATTGTCGGCAAAAACATTCGTCAAGTAACTGAACTGTAACTTTTGTTCAAGGCCCGTTGAGACCAGGGGTTTTGTCAGTCTTCTGGTCATCCCAAAGAGCCACAGAAATTTGAGATACTGCCTGAAATTATGACCCACCAAAGAATAAGACAAAGGAATATAATCTTGCAAGCCGGCTGGTGACCAAGGAGCCAAGCAGCCGACGACATTGTCCAGAGAATCAAAAGCGATAATAAAATCTTCCAGCTTTTGTCCCTTTAACAGAGACATTTTCTTTTGAAAGCTCTTGTCGTCCCAAACGCTGGAAAAGGGCCGGTATTGAGAGCGACGGATGATGTATTCAAGCAATGAATCATAGGTGGCTTTGCTGCCTCTGCGAATTTTGATGGAAGCAACAGGCTTGGCGGCAGTTGGATATTTTCCGTGAATACTGACGAGATTAAATTTACGATACAAATAATACCGGGGCATGGCTCTTCGCATAGCCCGAGGGCGAACAAAAGTATTCAGAGCCGTCGGGTCTGATAAATTCATATAAGAAAAAATGGAGGAGACATTGTTCTCTTTAATTTCTTTGTTGATCACAGGTAAAAAATGATGAGCCCATTCGACAATGGCGCGACGATGAGGTTGAACTCGGAGATCACTCGCCGTTGCGATTTTGCTTATTTTTTTGTCGGTACAAACATCACGAACGACGAAGCTGGCAGAGCCATGAATATGAGCCTTGTCATCTCTCAAGATATAAGTTTTCCAGTTGTCGGATTGGATTTTATAAGGTCCGAAAAAATCTTGATGACGATCTACTTTGAGATCAACCAAGCCTTTGAGAGGAAACTGTTTAAAAAGTTCGACGAGAGCCGCGCTATCCTTTTCGCTGGCCAATTCTAATTTCATGGTTTTTCCCAAATCTGATCTGAAATACCCAGCTTGTGATTGGCAAAGCGGGCCGCGGTGAAGAGATAATCACTGAGGCGATTGAGATAAACCAAAGCCAAGTGAATTTCTTTTTGTTCTCCTTCAAGCTCTTCTAATAACCGAACCACCATGCGTTCAGCCCGACGGGCAACAGTGCGACAGATATGAAGATGACCCGCCGAAATATCTCCACCTGGAAGAATAAAGTTTTTAAGCGGAGCCAATTGAGAAGTCATTTGATCGATGGATTTCTCTAAGCTTTCCACCCAAGCGGCGTTCATGCTTGGCAAATGCTGACGGGTGGTTTCGGATTCACAAGCTAAATGGCTTCCCAAAGTAAAAAGCTGATTCTGAATCTGCTTGATCTCTAAACCCAGATCTCCAAGCTCGGAGTGGTCTTTCATCGCCGACATGGCAAGCCCTAAAAAACTATTCAATTCATCCACGGCGCCATAGGTTTCGACTCGCAAAGAGGCCTTGGAGCATTCTCTGCCGTCCACAAGGCGAGTTTTTCCCTGGTCACCGGTTTTTGTATAGATTTTCATTTGACGCCCCCATAAAACTTACACATAATTTACACATGCAGATATCCGGACAACGCAAGGTCATTCACATCGATATGGATTGTTTTTACGCTGCCGTCGAGGAAAAGTACAATCCCAATTACCGGGGAAGGCCTTTGGCCGTGGGTGGACCTCCCAATTCACGATCAGTTTTGTGCACAGCAAATTATGAGGCAAGAAAATTTGGAGTGAAGGCGGCTATTCCCAGTTCCAGGGCCGTGAGATTGTGTCCGCAGTTGATTTTGGTTCCTCCGCAATTTGATCTTTATAAAAAAGAAAGCGGAAAAGTCCGAGAAATTTTGCAGAGATTCACTGAGGAGATCGAGCCTTTGTCATTAGATGAGGCTTATCTCGACGTCACGCACGCAAGGCATTTTCAAGGTAGCGCGACCTTGATCGCTCAAGAAATTCGCAAACTGATTTTCGAAGAAACAGGTTTAAAAGCTTCTGCCGGCGTCGCTCCGAATAAATTTTTAGCAAAAATTGCGAGCGATTGGAATAAGCCTAATGGAATCTTTGTCATCAAGCCCGAAGACGTAGAGGCTTTTATGCCTCAGCTCAAAATTGAGAAAATTTTTGGTGTGGGCAAAGTCACCGCGGCCAAGATGCACGAAAAGGGCCTGTTTACCTGTGGAGATCTGCAAAAATTAAACATGATTCAGTTGCGAAATTTCTTTGGCTCACGGGCTTTTGATTATTATCAACTTTGCCGAGGCATCGATGAGCGAAAAATTCATTCTCATTGGGAGAGAAAATCTCTCACAGTTGAAGAGACTTTCAATCAAGACCGCAGCAGTTGGGCTGAGATCGAAGAAGAAATTTTACCTCTTTACAATGAGTGGCGAGGGAGAATAGTACGAGGGGCTTGGCAGGAGAAAATTAAAGGCTTGGTGGTCAAGATCAAGTATCAAGATTTTAAATCTTCGACACACGAAATGGCGTGGTCTCGTCAGGGGGAGCTTCCTGATCTTCAGCAGTTTACCCAGCTTTTTTATCATGCTTGGTCAAAAAGACCTGAGCCTCTGCGTTTGATGGGTCTGGGTTCTCGATTGTTAGAAAAGAACAGTGAGAAGCGAAACAGTCCAGAACTCGGTGATAGTGAGCAGCTGTCTTTTAATGTTTGTTTTGATGTTGCCTAAATTCTCTGTTTTAATATTCGCATGAGCCAAACACTTCCATTCTTTGTGACGATTCCTCATTCGGGCGAAAAAGTTCCTGAGTTTTGTACTTGGTTACAAAATTTGCCGGAAAAAATCTTGATGTGTGATGTCGATCGTTATGTCGATCTCATTTACGAAGCTCAGTTAAATGCAATGAAGATTCCTTTTGTTAAAACTGAGTGGCATCGATACGCCGCAGATTTGAATCGTTTGCCTGAGGATATCGATGCGGCTTCTGTCGAGGGATCTCTCAATCCTGCAGGAGTTCACAACCGGGGATTTCATTGGTCTGTGACGACTAAGAATGAAACTTTGATTTCAAAACCTATTTCACAAGATATTCACCAAAGTCTTGTGGATTTAATTTACACTCCTTTTCATCAAAGTGTTCGCGAGATGTATACTCAGTTTGAAAAGCAGAGGAATAAACAGATCTATCATTTGGATGTGCACTCAATGCCGTCATTAGGCACAAAAATGCATAAAGATCCGGGGGAATACCGAGCGGAAATCGTGGTCAGTGATTGCTTAGGTGCTAGCAGTAAGCCTGAATTCGTAGATCTCGTGATTAATTCTTATGTCAGAGCCGGATTTAAAGTCGGCTATAATTGGCCCTATTTTGGTGGCCGGGTCAGTGAGCAATACGGGGATCCGAAAAAGGGTCATCATTGCGTGCAAGTCGAATTGAACCGCGCTTTGTATATGGATGAAGAGACCAAACAATTAAAACCCGATCTTCTTCCGCCTTTGCAGAAGAAGATCGCTCTGGCGCTCACTCAAATTCAAAGCACTTTGTCGAAATGGTAGGTCGGCGTTTCAGGTTTTCCTTCCCGAGCTTGTTTGCGGGAATAACTGTAAACCGATGTGATAAACTTCTGTGCAATCTCCTGAAGACAATATTTCGCTCGCCTCATAAAGTGCTCGGTGAATGATTTCTTTCGCTTTTTCCAGATTCTGAGGGTTCCCGGCAAGATTAATTCCAACTACAAGTCTATTTTCAAAATCTTTTTGGCTAAGACGCGTATTCATGCACCGGATGGCTCTTTTCATCTGAGTTTCATGATAGTTTCTGACGATTTCTTTCGTGTATTTGGAAGGAAATCGCAATTTGTCATGAGATTTTGCCAGACTCCCATCAGAATTTTTTTTCACAAAGCCCTCTTTCAAAAGATGCCTTAATGTGTCTGAGGCTTGCTGCGGAGTTATTTCTAGCCGACTTGAAATCCAGTCGATATTGAGATGAAAGTCCGAACAAGTGATCAGATCAAGGAGAGCAAGGCGATACCACTGTTCCAAAAGCCAATCAGCTTGGGGCTCCATCAATCTCATCTCAGCCATCATCTTAACAGTTGAAGAACTGTCATATTGAGATCCATGACTGCCAAAGTTGGCGTCAATAAGATCCTGATGAAGAGAAGCCTTGATTTGGTCAAGCTGCAGTTTATCAACTTTCAGTTCTTTGCATAACTGAAGAGCAAGTTCAGCATTCAAAGATTTTTTTCCAGACAAAACTTTGCTGAGGTATCCAGGAGAAATTTTTAGTTTGAGAGCCAAAGAGCGCAATGATAAATCCTTGTTCGCTTTCTTCTGTCGAATAAAGTACTGATTAATCAGCTGACGAGCTTCTTTCACTTATTGCTCCCTGGCATTTGAAAAGAGAGCGGATGAAAAAAGAATGAGAATTTCAGTAAGCTTCTGCTTATCGCTAAAGACGAAAGAGGAAATAATAAAGCTGCCAGATTCAGGATCGTAAAGATACTGACCTGGCAATAAGTAAATATCTTGTCTTTGAGAGACCTCAATCTTGAAGTTAGAGATATTGTTAAAAACAGTCCAAAACTGAACTTCCGTAAGGCGCTCATCTTCAAGCGCGTGAAGGCTTATTTTCATGAGCATACTTTTAAATGACATTGCCAGAATATCTCCTCCGCCGCCCACTCCTGTGACGCCGCCGAGAGATTTTTGATTCATTTTTTGCTCAAGACTTTGCAAAAGCTTATCGCTTGGCTTTTTGCGCAGAGGCTCGTCTTTAGGGTAGCTGAGTTTGATATAGATATCCATCAGAGAGCTGACGGCATAATTTTCGTCATCAATTCCGAGAGCTCTGAGAAACTCATGGGCGATGAGCTTCGTAAAGATCTCTTCCCCACGATTGGCTAGGATGGCGTTGGCATGAGATTCGGAAATAAAAATCGTATTCGCAGAGGGATCGTAGTAAGCTGATTCTCGAGTCACATTGAATGAGTCGGAAAGCTTCCCTGGGTATTGCACCTTGGGCACAAGGGTAATCTTCACTTGTTGAGACTTTGAAATAACTTGATCGATTTCCATTCCGCCCAGTTCTTCAACACCCGCTTGGCGCAATTTTTCACAGAGCTGAATGAAGATGTTTCTATAATACTGAGGGCTTTCGCCGGCATGAACCTGGCTTGCCATGAAGAAGCCAATTAAGAAAACAGCTGTCAAAAACTTAGACATATAAATTCTCCAATGACCCTTAAGTCATCTCAATGACTGATTAAACACTCATTCTTGTAACAGCAAATCCAATGCCATTTCCCAACGGGGAAACAGTTGAAGCCTCCCGGGTTGAATAAACTCAGGTGAAAAAATAAGATACGGATATGAAAAGCAATCATCAAATCTGTGAAGTGATAAGGCAAAAGCTCCAGTTTTTGCGAAAGCAGAAAAACTGGAGTCTGGAAAAAACGGCCAGGAAAATTGCAGTTCCCTCGTCGACTTATCGAGACTGGGAAAAGACGGGCAAGATTTCTGCGGAGAATCTGGTGAAAGTGGCCCAGGTCTATCATGTCTCGCTCTCTTTCTTTTCTGCCAAGCCAGACACGGGAAGCGAGAATGTGAAAAAGGCAATTTATTATTTAGAAGCAGCTTTGGACAGTTTGAGTTCTCTTTGATCGAAAATCCGCGAGACATCCGTGGATCACCGCGAAGAGAGACGCAAATTGCCAGACTTGTCTATGTATGAGCTGCGGAGAAATAACCTACTGAGATCAACAGTTGGCTTCCAGTTTGGAATGAGCAAGGTGGAACTAGAATTAAACAGAATTATCATCCGAGGAGGAAAAATGAAAAATTGTATTTTTATAGCCGCAATCAGTGTTCTTTGTATCGCATCGAATTCTTATGCAGATCCTGATTCTAGAAGAGGTGATCGCGAAGAAAATGAGTCCTATGCCGTTTGCATAGCGAAAGGAAATTCAGCGATAACGTGTTCACAATATTCTGATAAAGGGAGTGATAATGGGAGTGGCTATGTAGCTTGCCTCAATGCAGGGAATTCTCCGATCACATGTTCGCAATATCCCAGCAAAAGTCCAGATGCAGAGCCAGATTACAATCGAAGATATCGCGAAGAAAATGAATCGTATGCAGTATGCATTGAGAAAGGAAATTCAGCGATAACGTGTTCGCAATACTCAGATAAAGGGAGTGATAATGGGCGCGGTTACACAGCTTGCCTTGATGCTGGAAATTCTCCGATCACATGTTCTCAATACCCTAGTCTTGCGCCAAGCTCTCCTGCTGATGGTCGTCCCCGCAGAGATCAGGGGCATCGAGCTGACTCAGATTCAGAACAGCAGTCGTCTGATAAGAAGGCGGTGGACAGAAGAGAGGACTCTTCGGAAAAATTAAATGCAGGTTCTCAGCAGTTAACTGAAGACGTCTATTATTCCTCAGGCCCCTCATCGAGCAATCAAACATATAGAGGTAATTCTGCGACAGAGAAGGGCGAAAAATATAGCTTCTCTTATAAGGAAGGCGGGTCCTATTACATTGAGTATTTTGCGGAAAATTACTGTATTCCCGAGGCAGATGGATCTTGTCGCTATAAAAACCCAACGATTATTCTGAATGGTGAGCTTCACGTGTTGAGCGCAGGTCTTCGTTCTGAGGAAACGATGAGCGTATTCTGTCAAAGAAAAGGTCAGGTTTTCAAAGGTAAGCATAGGGATTTATGGATTGGATGCAATGGGAATAATATGTGCGATTTGCCGAGTGCTGAGGTGAATAAATCGGGAAATCTGGTAAGAGCTGATGGTCGATGGGGCATGATTCTCGAAGGTATTTGTCATAAGAGCAAACGCTAAGGATCCCGTAATAACCCATTCTAACAAAGGATAATTTATGAAAGTGAATTTAATTTTACCAATCATCGGAAACGGTCAATTGGTAGAGGCTAGTCGTGTCGAACACCTCGTCGTTAGTGAAACAGCAACTGTTAAAATTGCCAGTATTGATGACCTCGGTCTCAGCTGTCGTGAAGGGATTCCTTTTAATGGTCACAACTATCCTACTCCAACTGTTCTTATCAACAACAATAGAGCCTCAGACAATTAAATCGAATACCATGCTCAAGGGTAAAAATATTCTAGGAGATATCTCTTTCTTAGAGGTAACAGTCTTAGGAAAAGGCAGTGATTTTTTTGCCAACTACCGATCTAAAAACGGGAGGTCTTGGGAAGAGGATAAAAATCTTTCAGAAACTGAAGATGCCATGGAGTATTTCTCATTAGAAACAGGTAGATTTCGTTCAGAATGCTTTATTGGTGATAAATCCCAAGGCATTGATGGTGTCTTTGAAATGAAAACTGGAAACAATCAGATGGCCAGGTAATGGCAGAGTAGATGTATCGTTGTAAAGTAGACATCATTCTACTTTACAACGATCTAAAGAAGAGTTTTGTCTACTTTACCGCTGAAGCTGCTGGCCACATTACCACCGTAAAGGCGGGGACAACAGCCCCGTATATGAGATTCTGCTCCGGCTGAAGAGTTTCGCCGGAGATTTTAGCGTTGAGATATCCTGGGCTTCGCAGCTTTTCTTTGCTATCATGAGGCTCACCAACCAAGGATTTGATATGTGGCTCCTCGTCTTTGTTCTCATAGGCTCTGCTTTCGCGAACTCTTCCCAAGTACAGAAAGTTCAAACAATAAAAGACAGCCCTCATCAGTTTCGATACTCGGGTAAAGATAGGCTCACTGCCGAGCGCGAAGTGACGGAGATGGCGCATCGTTTTTGCCAAAAATACAGCAAGCAATTAAAGATTAAATCGATGGACCCCGAGGTCAGTTCTAAACCTAAGGAGGAGGTTCTTGCGGGCATGGGCCTTACGGGAGGCAAGATCGTGAGTAACGTGTTTCAGCAAGGTCATGAAGGTGGTGGGTTGGGCGCCGCTCCCCAAAAGACAACGCAAGAAATCTTCGACGACTACTACCGAAAAAATCCCAAGGCCAGAAAGGCAAAGCCCACGAAGCCTTATACTGCGCTTATTATTTTTGAATGTGAATAAATTTTTCCCAGGAGCATCCATGGTAAGGGCACGCTAGAAATCCTCGTTAACAGCTTCTGTTAAAGGGTGCAGCGGAAAAAAAAGCGGGAGAAGCGCTCCTTCACTCGACAGAAGTTTTGTCGGCTCGCGCCGGGTTCCTTCAAGCGCTGATGGCATTTCCTTTTGGCGCTTCATATTTTCTCCATAAAGCCTGATGCAATCGATCTCTCTTGAGGATCGTGAGAAAATCAAAGCATTTAAATTCTTCATCATAGGCGGGGATTCCGCTAAAGGTGGCGCCGGCTTTAAGGTAGGCCCTGCACAATGCGGGCATCAAATTCTCAGCGACTAAAATCTCTTCATTTGTCATCGGGCCTTGCATCTCTGAAATATGCTTTTCAAGTTCGGAACTCTGATAAGAAAATGTTGGAGGGCACGAAAACTGATCGACCAATCGATCGAAGCTGGCAAAGTATCTATAAAGAAGGGCGGCTGATTTTGCACATTGGGTTTGCAGGCTCGCGCAGCCAAAGAGAATATCCGAATTGGTTTTTTGCATATATTCAGCAATTCCCCGCCACAAAAGAGAAATGACGATCCCATGGCGATAGTCCTTGTGAATGCAGGCTCTTCCCAATTCCAGTTTATTTCCTGGAAGCTCAATCAGTTTTCGAATGTTGAATTCGTTGGCAGAGTAAAAACGATTCGAAAAAAGTGATGAATTCATTCGATAAGTTCCAACTATTTTCTCTGTTTTTTGATCAATGATGACCAAATGATCGCAAATAAAGTCGAACTCATCGACATCAACGCCTCGCGATTTTCTTTTGCCGATCATCTCGCGGTGGAAAACCTGGTATCTTAAGCGAAGAGCCTCGGTCAGCTCCCGGGACGTTTCCACGGTTTTTAAGAGATAAGGGCCCTTTTCGCTGAAAACTTTGACCTTTGGTTGAAAGCGGTGAACGCGATTTTTTCTCAAAGTATAAAAATCAAACATGCCTTTCCCCTTTCGCACCCATGTGCGGCTCCTTGTTTCTTTGAGTGTTCACTAAATAAGTTGAGATGGTTGTCAGGCTTCAGTCGGGGATTTGTCATAATTCTGCTATGCTTCTAAAAGCACAATTAAGCATGCCTATTCTAAAAAACAGAGTTAGTTTGTCCCTCACATGCCAGTGAAGAAAGCTTTCAAAAAATTTATTCGCTTTTTTGCTTCAGCTAAGATGGCTGTCATTATTTTAATATTGCTAGCTGTAATCACAGCTATAGGGACTTTTGTTGAAGCTAGATATTCAGATGCTTTGGCGGCTGCGAAGCTGGTTTATCACACACCTTGGATGTACGGAATTTTGGGATTGCTGGCGATCACGCTGATTGCAGTGATGGTAGATCGTTGGCCGTGGAAGATGCGCCACATGCCTTTTCTTTTGGCTCACGTTGGAATCCTGGTCCTGCTTTTGGGGTCTTGGATCACAAAAGAATTCGGAATCGATGGAACGATGAGGTTTGAAATCGGCGGCAAGAATAATATGGTCGTGATTCCTG
>JACCDR010496628.1_pt1 | contig 15186 bp, 9 predicted proteins | sample 7446431 | NCBI WGS metagenome assembly JACCDR01 (sample SAMN15323443, study PRJNA562643) | freshwater metagenome | isolation source: river surface water | place: USA:Blue River Watershed | collected 2017-08-17 | reverse complement strand
TTTTTGCGTAAATTTAAACACATTAAATATTCAATAAATACTTAATTAAAAATCTTAGTGGGTAATAAATGACAGATTCGGTAAAAAACACAATAGATATAACAAGTCATAAGAAACAGAAAGGTGGGTTCTTGTTAGATTTGTTATTTGGAAAAAAGAAAGCACAACCGCGTCAGACAAAAAAAACAAATAAGTCCGTTTTGGGTATAAGTAAAGACAGTGAAGAAAAAGTTATTAAAAGTTATGAAAACGTTGCTGCCGCATCAAAGAAATATTATGAGGACTACAACAAGCATTTAGAAAATCTGATTACCCTTGATGATATTAACGGTATGACAGGGTTACAATCCACATTTAAGAACGTTATCGTTAAGAATTTATTTAAGGGGACTGATAAAGTTGACCAGTCAAGCCCTATATTACTTAGAAATTATTCGGTTAGCGAAAATATTACACCAAAATACTTTAGACGTGAACATTTAATTTCTCAGGTGCGATATAAATTAGCAGGGTTTGCCCTTAAAGATACATTGCTTATATCACAATATGATGTATCAATGGAAGATAACAAAGCAATTATCAAGTTTAAAATGATCAACGGTGACACACATGAAAAGTCGGTATCCGTAGACAGTAATTTTAATATGGATTTGAGTAAGCTGCAAAGTGATTTACGCGAAATAATTAAGAGTATGAAGAAGAAGATGGATTATGAAATTGAAATAGCTGATGATTTTGAGCTCACGGAAGCTGATTTAGAAATACCTGGTCTGGAGTTTGCCGACCCTGGAACAGCATTAGAACGTAAGATTAGAGCATTGCAACCAAGTGTTAAAGTAGATAGTGCGGAATTAGCAACTGCTAAGCCGAAGATTGCGTCTGCTAAAAAAGAGGCACCGGCATGGGAACCATTTAAACAAGCACGTATAACGCCATCATTTGTTAAAGCACAGCCTGCACAAAATCGCAGACGTAGTGGTAAGGCATCATTTAGGGGCAATGAAGAACCGGGCCGCTTAGATAAGGGCAAGGCAGACCCTGAACAACAATTACAAGGCTTGTTAGAGGATAAGAAGCCTCAGATGCCTCAAGCTCAGGATCGGCCTGAACGAGAACAATTCAAAAAGGATGCCCAAAATAATAAAGATCCAGAAAAGGCCAGGTGTGCAAAATATGATTTTTCTAAAGATGATTGTGACAAAAATAAATGTTATTTTGCATCAAATAAAAAATGTTACCCTTCTCTTAAAAAAAAGTAATGCAAACAAAAATGCCAATTATTCCCTTTTTAAAATAAATACCTGACAAAATTGATTTATAACAACAATACTCATATATTATACATATATATAACCTATTTACAATATGGCCAATAAATTTACACTTGTTGAACAAGCTCTTAAATGTGTGTCAGGTCTACTTACTGGCCCACTAGGCGTATTTTCCGTGGCAAGAAACAATGTAGGTGTTATTCAGCGATTTGGTAAAATTGACCGTATTGCTGAACCTGGCATTCGTTGGGCACCTGCTTGGGGTACATCATATAACATAGTATTTATGGGTATTAGAACTCACAAGTTTGAAAAAATGCCTATGATTGACGCCAATGGAACTCCAATTATTTGTTCAGCAGTTATGAATTATAAGGTTGTAAGTCCGACGGATTTTATTATTAATCTAAACCATAATACAGATGGAGATGGCGCTAAATCCGTAATTTATAATATGACAGAAGGTGTTATGCGTGAGTGTTTTAAAACTCTGCCGCTAAATACAGGAAAGGATAATATTAGGAATTCTACTGATACAATTACAAAGAGTATTATTACCGAATCAAATGCCAAAATTAGTATGTTTGGTGTAAATGTTGATAGTTTTATTGTAACTGACGTTAATTATGCGCCTGAAGTAATGCAACAAATGCTCATGAAGCAACAAGCACAGGCATTTGTAGATGCGCGCCAGGAACTGGTAAACGGGGTTGTAGGAATTATAAATACTACCGTCGCCCAAATGCCTGGACTATCGAAGGATGTTCGTGATAAAGTTATTGTAAATCTGTTTACAACGCTTACGTCGAATACTGGCAGTCAGCCGGTTATTAACACGGCATAAGTCAGATTATCCTTTATTAACCGGTTAGAAAAAAAATGCAAATGCATTTTCACCGGTTAAAAATGAGCCCTTCATACAACGCCATTTGCATTTACAAATGCAATAGGCGTTTAGAGAATAGCCAGTTAATAATTATTTTTTTATTTTACTTTTATTTTTGTTTCCATTAAAAATTCTGCCAGTTAAAATATAGCTAAAAAATAAAAGCAGGTAATACATAATAAGCAATTGCAAGATATGAGCAATGACACTAATAAATTATACATGGTTGCATCTGTAAATAATGAAAAACAGTGCAACTATGTTAAGCCATTCCATTATACCGATATAGAAGCAGAATATAACACCAGTCTTGGAAAAGTAAACACACCTGAAGATATAAACGCGGTAAAGCAGGCATTTTTAAAAATAAATAACACCGCTAATGGCACAATTACTCAATGCTGTAACCCTGAATTATCTGCGGCAGATGTGACAACGGAATTATTATCCAAATACCGGACCAAATTTCCTGCAGTCCGCGATATAATCAAAAATGGTGTTCTCGATGCTATTGAAGTATCTACTGTTGCACAAAATATGGCAACTAACGGATGGAAAGCCCTGAGTCCATATTATTTATGTAAGTTATCCAAGAGCGAACTTAGGCCAACAGGCGCGCCAAATGTTTTCCGAACTGCAACATTACTTACTGATTGCTATTCAAAGGCATGTAGTGCCGATACTGTTACATTATCACATCTGTTTAATTCGTCTCGGGTAGATACATCATATACATATTATGATGATGCCAAGGTTGCGCAGTCAATTCAAGAAGGAGATGCCGCCGGGTTGGAAAAGTATTTACGTAAATATAATAAGGTAAATGTATATCTGACACATGATGATTATGAGAATACGCTGTTACATTTGGCTGCCAGAAATAAATCATCGCATAAAATTCTTGCCATGTTGCTTGCGGTAAAACCTAATTTAGAGGTGCGCAACGCCGAAGGTGACAAACCGTTACATGTGGCATGCCGTTATGGTAATATGCATGTGATAGAACAGTTAGTTAAGTTAGGTGCTGAAATAAATCCCAAAAATAACAAAGGGGAAACGCCTGTTATGTTGGCTGTTGGATATTCTAACCCGAAAGATATTGAGATAAATGGTATTATGTTGCGATACTTATACAATAACGGTGCCAATCTATTTGACCAAGATAATAAAGGCAATACGCTATTACATCACATCATTAAACATACACCAGATACACTTGAGAAAACGAAACTGGTTAGATTCGTTATTGATCATGGTGTTAGTGCCGAAACCAAGAATAGTGCCGGGCTTTCCGCATTAGAACTCACTGCAGATTTGTTAGATAAGTTAGTTCCAACAACTACTAAGGCCCCAAGTGCAACTCCTGCAGCGACTCAGTCACCTTATTTTACAGAACCTGCGATTCCATATAAAACAAATAGTCCATTTCCAATAAAACAAATAAACTATGATACTTTAGGTAAGGGGAAACATATGAATAATATTAATAGTTCTAATAACGCAAAGACACCGCGAACATCGACAACTAAATCAGCGACATTACCAACACAGACAAAATATATGCCAGGTAGCAACGCAACTTCATCGGATATGCAACGTTTTCAAAAATGGCTCAGTTCTACGTCACCAACCGCAACCGTTGCGCCATTGATTAGCAATACATCTTTAACTAAAGCGGCAACTACTACACAGGCGGCAGAACCATTCAAGAATATAGAAGGCTTTCAGGTTGATAAACAGGATTATGACGCCATGTCGCCACGCGAAAAAGAATTATTACAGATTCAAACTCTTTTATTCAATGATATCCTTAAATCAAATCCCGATAAATATAACAAATATATCAATGTCAGAGAAGTGCCACGTGGTGCTCCAGTAGAAGTATTAGATTATATGTGCACTGGTGGTAATGATTCTGTAACAGGGTCAGAAGATCGTGAAACATGTGAAGCCATGGGTGGTCAATTTGTAAAGATAAAGAATCCAACAACGCTCGTGAAGCTGGAATTATTACCCGAAAGTGAGCGCATGATTGCTGCCGAAGAAGAAAGCGAATTATACTATCCCAAGTATCCTGAGTCAATGCCGGAACGGCCATTACCGACGCTTGAAGCCGGATCGTCAGTAACCCAGATGCAAAATACAAAGAAAAAAGCAACGCAAAAAGCAACTAATAAACAGGTGTCATCAACTACTACAGTGGTGACGAATGAAATGTTTACTGATTTCAGCGATACATATAAGAGCAGGGATGTCGAAATCGGATTGCCGTTCGACCCACATGCAATGACATCAGGTGGCAACTTGACTGATAATCTGCAAATATATAAGCAGGTGCCTTCATTTGAAAATAACGGTAATAATTTGGCCAAACCTGGCATGGTTACAGTTGACCTGGAACACCCGAAGATACCAAACGGCCATTATTTGGTGCAGGAAACGGTAAAAGCGGGTATCAACGCCGAACGTATTGCGTCAGAAGAAGGTGGTATGATTACCAAAAAAATAAAAGTCTTATCAAGCAATATGCCGTTATTCATTACGCTTGTGCTATTATTTATTATGTTGGGGATGGTAATGTATATATGGCTAAAAAAATAAAATGTTAATTGACAAATACATCCAACACTATGTGACTCATTGTAAACTAATATTAACTTGTTTGAGCTGTTCTGGCTTTTCGTTTATTAACTTCATATTTAAACATTTTGTTAAGCTTTTCAACATTTACATTATAATCGGCCCATTTACCGTCCATAAAATATTTAATTGTAAATGGTGTCCAATCTGGATAACGGTCAAAATTACGATATTCATATTCTGCTTTGAAAAAGTCATGTAGTGATTCATTTGTAACTTCATCCAGTGTGTAAAATAATGAATAAATTAATCCGGTATAGTATTCACGCAATAATGCGTATTCTAAAACGTCTGATGAAGCGCTTATAACATATGCTATTTTTGGAATGCCATAATGGTGATAAGGGTCGACAATACTTACAAATATGGGCACATGCGGCTTATCTGTATCATAGGTTCTAAATGATACATCATCATAATTTTCTGGCTCTGGAATGTTATTACCATGTTCAGAGAGAGAGATATGTGTATTTAGTGCATCAGCCATTGTATTCGAATATACTTAGAGATTTTATTAATATATTGTAATGATTGAAGGTTTTTCAATTTTTTTTTTCAATTTGCGTAGTTGTAAAATATCGTAAAAATATTCGTTTATCAAAAAATAAAGGCTGTTATTAATTAACATCATCAATTATTAATATTTCCCTTTATTATGTAATGCACGCTTTTCTAAGCCCAGTCTAACGCTCTCATCATATGTCGCCAAATGCGTATAATATTCTATCTCGGTATCAAGCAAATATCCATATTCCAGGTGTTTAATTAACTCATCTGTCGTATAAAAATAGTCATGTGCGCGTGATGGTTCCATAAATATACGGTAAGCCGGACTATCCATTGGTATAGTGAAGTCGTCGGCAAGCGTAGCTTGGTTACCTATTTCTAATTGTGCTACATAGTTACTAAGATATTCATCATTTGCTGATAATAGAGTATTAGTATCTGTGTCTATTTTTTGTAAGAGTGTAAAATTATCGGTTTGATGTGCCTTGTTAATTAGTTGGAATAGTTCAATTGCAGCGGCGCATGTATTTTTAAATTTGTCGGGATGGAACCGTAACGCCAGTTTTTTATATAATTCAGTTGTTTCGTCAGTGGGATGAATTTGTATTTTTTCATTTAAATATTGCGCAGTGATATATGCATATTTATAATACATACCATTTGCAGCTGATAATTTTAAATCTGCATACTTAATTGCAATTGGCGAAACATATGCCAGCCACTCGCGTTGTGCTCTTTGAAAATTTTCATATAATTCTTTACCATGTGCATCAAGAGTATCCATATTATGATGAATATTATTAAAATGGCAATGATATTTAGTAATTAGTCATCTTGATAAAAAATAAACAATTTTTAATCTCTTTTTAAGAATACATAAAGAATGGTTTTGAATCTGCAAGTTTGTAACCATTGCGTTCACAATAAAGCGTAAAGCCATTTGTAATATCCGTCAGGTTAAGTTTCTTTTTTGTTGTTTCGAGTTCATCCTTTGTTGTAAGGGTCATAAGGCGCTTTGAATGGGCCTTCTTTGCAAAAGTAAATAGACTAAGACAATCACCACCAAAATGCGGGAATTTGTCACTATTATCCTTAAAGAATGATGTAAAATTAGAACCGGATGCAATATCCCAGTGTCCCTCTTTACAAATCTTCTGAAATATGAGATTCATATCACCTGGTTCATATACTTTAATTTCATAGTGAATACGGAATCTGCGGGCAAGTCCTTCATTCATTGCAAAGAACCGGCGTTCAAGGGCTTCCTTATAACCGGCAATGATACAAATGAATTCATGACCACGTTCGCTCAGGAAACTGGTTAGAATATCAAGGGCTTCCTTTTTAAAGCTATCACGCTGCTCGTCATCGCCAAATGAATATGCTTCATCAATGAGTAGCACACCGCCAATGGCTTCTTCCAGCCTTTTTCGAGTCTTAATCGCTGTATGCCCTACATAACCGGCGACAAGGTCATCCGGTTTAACACTGTGCACTTTATCGGTTGGTAAAATGCCAAGTGATTTGTATATTTTTGCCAGGATACCACAGAGTTTTGTTTTACCAACACCAGGGGGTCCCTTAATAACACTGTGATACCAATCTGTATTTTTGTCGTCGAGCCCCTGTAATACTGGAAGAATCTCATCAAATATACTTTGTTTAACATCTTTGAGTCCAATCATAGCATCGAGTTCTTCCAGGGGTTCAATCAATTTAGAAACCTTCCATAAATCAATGGTAGTCTGGACTTTTTTATCAGCTGAATACCCTTTACCAAGCTTAATCAAATCTTGGATACTGGTTACGTTAGCACATACAGCTTCGAATGGATATGCGCTCACATCGGGTTTTGTATTCAATGCAATGTCTGATTCGTGAATGTCGGCCTCTTTTTGTTTTTTTGTAGGTGGTTCACAGCATGGGTCAAGCGTTGTTTTGTTACCGCCAAGAACATTAAGGATAAAATCTTCAAAGGATGGCAATACATTACCATTTTGATGAGTATCTGAGGTGGTAACTTTAAACATATCAGGAGTTAACACAGTAAAGTTAATACTACTAATATCATTAGCATCTTCACATTTTTTACAATATGAAGCGTGATGTATGTTTTTATTACGACGTGGATTATAAATATATCTAACACCACATTTAATGCAATTATTGACAACCATGGTTATAAATAGTATGTGTTATTAGGTTTAAGTAAATATTTGTAATTAATCCACATATTTGTATTAAACTAAAACAATTTTTATGTGGTTGTTAAAAAATTGTTTTTATTTCATTAACTAACTTAGGCATAAAACAATATATATAACGTTATAAGTGTCTCTAATAACAACAGTATGGCTACGAAAACTTTAAACCCCAAAATCACCAAACGTGGTAAGAAGGTAAAGGTAGAAGAGTCCCTGTTACCAGATTTAGAAAAAGTTATATCTGATTCGGTTGAAGACAACAATACTGATTTTATGGAAAAACTTCGCGCTGGGTTATCTGGTGCGGCAACTGAAGCCTGTGTTAATGATAAATTAACAACTGGTGACACATGGGCAGTGCTTGATGCATACTTTGGCCAATGTGGCAAAAAACAACTACTTGCACATCAAATTAATTCGTTTGAACAGTTTATTGAACAGTATATAGATGATGTGATTAAACAATTTAATCCGATAACTATAACTCATGACTTTGCAAAGGAGTTTAACAAACATAAGCTTGTTGTTGAAATAGAGTTTATGAATTATACAATAGGGTCACCTACTATTGTCGAGCCAGACGGCGAAACAATACCGATGACTCCAGCAATTGCACGCCTACGAAATTTGACATATAGTTCGCCACTTACAATGGACTTAATGATCCGGCGTATTGTTTGGTCTCGCGATATGTCAAAGCCGGAAGATAATTTGGATGAGAAGAATATTAAAGAAGTTACACTACGTGGCATTAATTTTGGCAAGATCCCTGTTATGGTAATGTCTAAATACTGTGTATTGCGTAAACATGCAAGTGTAAATCCAACACAATATGGCGAATGTGAGCATGACATGGGTGGGTATTTTATTATTAATGGCAATGAAAAAGTGGTTATCGGCCAAGAACGTATTGCTGAGAATAAGGTTTTCGTGTTTAGTAAGCAAAAGCAAAATAAAGCCCGTGAATTTGAGGCCGAAGTAAGAAGTATTCAGGATGACTGTTTTAGTATTGTAATGACCAATATAATTAAATACAATGAAAAAGCAAAAACATTTACGTTGGACGTTAATACAACATTTAAAAATCCGATCAATGTATTTTTAGTAATGCGTGCTTTGGGTATTGAGGCCGATAAAGATTTGCTTGAATGTGTATGTTTTGATTTTAAAGACAATACAATTGGCACCAATATTGGTCTTATGTGCAAAGAAAGCTTGCTCGATTTTAAAGCCACTTGTGCCGCGGCTAATATTAATACACCAGAAGAAGTGCTTAGTTATCTTACCGACCATATAAAATACAAGGGTCTAAACAAAGAAATTGAATTATCGCACAGTGATAAGGTTGCATATCTTAAAACATGTCTTGAACACGAACTACTTCCACATTGCCGGAAGGATTTTATTAAGAAGGCGAATTATCTTGCGGTCATGCTTCGCAAACTTATTAAGGTTAAAATTGGTATTATGCCATTTGATGACCGTGATAATTTTCAGAATAAGCGTGTTGAGACAACTGGATATCTCATGGCCTCACTGCTACGCCAATGCATTAACCGTCTTACAAAAGATATGCAGCGCAGTATTGAGAAAGAACTGCAGCACAATAAAAGTGACAAAGACATTTTTGACCTGGTAAACATTAATAATATTTATAAGTTTGTTAAGCCAACCAGTGTTGAAGGCGGTCTTAAATACTCGCTTGCAACAGGGAATTGGGGTGTTAAAACAACTGGCAAGGGTAAAATTAAAGTGGGCACGGCACAAGTGCTTAACCGGCTTAGTTATCCCAGCTATCTGAGTCATGAACGCCGAATGAATTGTCCAAGTGACAAGCGTAAAAAAAATAATAAGATTGTCGGACCGCGCAAACAACATGCGAGCCAATGGGGTTATATTTGTCCGGCAGAAACGCCCGAAGGGGCTCCTGTAGGCCTTGTAAAAAATATGTCAATTGGGTCAACAATAACACTGCAGTATAATAGCGGTCCTCTCCGCGAATGGCTGGCTCGAACTGGAATTATTAAGTTACCATCGGCTGATTATTCGTCTTTTAGCAACAAATGCATTATATTTGTAAATGGCGATATTGTCGGTGCACATGATAATCCGGTTGCGGTATTTAACCGATTCAAGCATATTCGGCGTTGTGGTAAGATTCACCCATATATTAGTGTATATTGGGACATGTTAAATAATGAAATGTCATTCTTTACGGATGCAGGCCGCTTAATCAGACCCATTTATATTGTTGATGCAGATAATACTCTTCGTATTACAAAGAATCATATTGAACGGCTTAAATCGAATGATTATAATTGGAACTATCTTGTTATGCCATCGATTGACAAGATAATTCAGCGTGATACGATCGATGTTTATACAGGTATTGCAAAAATTAAAGAACTTAATTCATATTCAGAAGATGATAAACGAGTACAGGGTGTGATTGAATTTATTGATATCGAAGAAGTAAATAATTGTATGATTGCAATGACGCAATCCATGCTTGAAACGCGAACTACACAATACATTACACAATATACACATCGGGAAATCCACCCGGGTCTTATTCTGGGTGTGCTCGCATGTGTGATCCCGTTCCCGGACCATAATCAGAGCCCTCGTAATGCTTATCAAAGCAGTATGGGTAAACAAGCAATGGGGTGGCCGAATATGAACTTTCATAAACGGTTGGATACGATTACATATTCTATAAATAATATTGAACGCCCAATGGTGTTTAGCCAATTTAGTAAATATACCAATTATGATAAACTACCAGTTGGTAATAACGCTATTGTTGCCATTGGCTGTTATTCCGGTTATAACCAGGAAGATAGTGTTATATTAAACGGGAATAGTGTGGATATGGGCATGTTTAGGACAACTTATTATCATGTTTATAAGGATGAAGAAAAGAAAATCCAAAGCAATGGAAAAGAAGAGAAATTCTGTAAACCAGACCCCGAATATACTAAAGGCATTAAACCGGGTAATTATGACAAGCTTGATGAGCGTGGCTTTGTTCGTGAAAACGAATATGTTACCAGTAAAGATGTCATTATGGGTAAGAAGCTGCCCATTAAAAACAAATATATCAATGGTCATCAGGTTTTCAAGGATTGTTCAACCAGTCTTAAAATGAATGAAACCGGATATGTCGACAAGGTCTTTATTGACCGCAATGAAGAAGGATTTCTTAACGGGAAAGTCAGGATCCGAAATGAACGTATCCCATCTATTGGAAGCAAATTTGCCAGCCGTGTAGGTCAAAAGGGCACCGTGGGTATGATTTTGCCCAAAGAAGAAATGCCTTTTATGGCTAATGGCATGGTGCCCGATATTATTATGACACCACATGCAATTCCCAGCCGCATGACAGTGGGCCAGCTGCTTGAGTGCTTGATGGGTAAAATGTGCGCATATACTGGCGGCATGAGCGAATGTACAGCATTTAGCGATATTAGTCCGTATCAACTTGGCGAACTTTTGGAGGCTAATGGCTTTGAACATACCGGTAATGAAGTGCTCTATTCGGGTATTACGGGCAAACAGCTCGATGTAATGCTCTTCACAGGGCCGACATATTATCAACGCCTGAAACATATGGCTGAAGATAAGGTCCATTGCTTGACCAAAGACCATCAAGTGTTAACCAAGGCTAAAGGCTGGGTTTTTCCAGATGATGTAACAATGGAAGATGAATTATTTACCCTGAATAAAGATACTATGCAAACAGAATGGCAAAACCCAACACATCTTAATAATTATGATGCAGAATCTCGCGATATGTATCACATTAAGAATTATTTTATTGATACAATGGTTACAAATGAACACCGTCTGCTATGCAAAATTTCATGTATATATGGAGGTGAAGAAATTATGTTTATAACTGCTGAAGATTTATATGAAAACTATATTGACAATACTGATGTAACTATTAAGCTACCATCATATAATAATAAAAATAATAAAGTTACATGGCATGAAATTGATTACTTTGATAGGTATAATGAGCCTCCTGCTGTTAATAAAATTGAATTGACCGCTGAGGTGTGGTGCCCTACAGTGCCAAATGAAATTTTCTATGTTCGCCGTAATGGCAAAGAATATTTTACTGGCAATTCTCGCAATTCCGGTCCTGTAGTGCAACTAACCAGGCAGCCTGCAGAAGGTAGGTCCCGGGATGGTGGTCTCCGTATCGGTGAGATGGAAAAGGATTGTATTGGTGCACATGGGGCAGTCGCATTCCTTAAAGAGCGTTTGCTCGACGTGAGTGATAAATTTGAGGTATATATTTGCGCAAATCCGAAATGCGGTAATTATGCAATTGTAAACCCAGATGAAAATGTGCAGCTTTACCGCTGCAATAATTGCGACAATTCCAATTCATTTAACATGATTGAAATCCCATATGCCGCCAAACTACTGAGTCAAGAACTACAAGGTATGGGGCTTAATATGCGGTTCTTCTTTGAAAGATTAGAATATACAAAGCCAGGATTGCAACCCATAACAGCAGTTTAGTCTTCATTGGGAATGATAGTAAACCAATAAAACTCGAAAGCCAAGTGTAGTTAGGGGAATTTATTTTTTATTATTTTGCGCTTTTTTATAAAATGACGATGTAAAGTATCGTTTTAATATGCCGATTCCCTTTAAATAATAGTTATGATTGCCGGTATACATTTCTAATAATACTTGTCGGCTTTTTCTTTGCAAATCGTTTAAATCCTCGGTGCTAAGATTTCTAAATTTATAATTTATTGTCCGTTTATCCTTTATTTTTTCTAATAAGTCATTTTCCAATATATCTGTAATTTTATCGCAATAATCTATGTATTCTGTGCGCATATCATTAAAATTATCTAAAAAGTCTTGTAATGTTTGCACCTCATAAATATCAATTGTATCAATAAATATATCTTTGTTACCTACCTTTGCTGCATTACATACTTCAGTTATTGGTCCTGTTATAAAACTATTGTTTATGAGGTCATCAAAATACTTTCTTACTTCTGGTGTCCAATGCTCTTTATATTTTTTTATAAAATTAAAGAATTTTACCATGCTATCATCTTTGTTATCAAATCCGCCACTTTGTTCACTTTCATTATCATTTGTTACAGTATAAACATTACTATTATCTTCTGTCGATGATTCTGTTGAAGCATATGAACCGGTGCTTTCAGATGATGCAGATTCGCGTATTTTATCTAATTTAGCATATGCATCATTTATATAGATTACTATTTCATCTTGCCTATTGGATTCATCCTCGTATGATGAACTATTATATTCACTTTCACTTTTGCTTTCACTTTCTTGATATGAACTTGAACGCGTAGGATATTCACTTATCACTTTTGACACACTGTCTGGCGTAATATTACGAACTTGCATTAAGTTTGCAAATTTCGAAGATGTCTTTTTTAGCTGCTGAATGTCTTTTTTAATATTATCTGATAATGTATCCAGGTTTGCACTACTTTCAATAAGGTTAACTTGTTTTTCAAACGACTTTATTTTATCTTCTAAAGGGGGTGATACATGGGTAGTTACACGGTTCTTAACTGTTGGAGCAGATAACGGGTGTATGCTGGTTATCTTTTTTTGTGGTATCATATCGGATATATTTGATGATGATAATGTGTGTTCACCGGTAATCTTCTTTGTTAATGAACCATTTAATGCTTTAATTAGTTTTTTGTATTCAGTATCCATTGCCTTTAAATCGGCGTCCGTAACAGTTTTATCCATATGGTCCATAATATATAAATTAATTAATTCACGCATACCATTTTCTTCGGCAACGCGGTCTTTAACTGCTTTCTTGCCGATAGTCCGGCATATATTTATTTCAAATCCTTGTGACCCATCTGGCTGGTCTACTATTTTATATAAACTATTAATACGTTCCATGCACATATTTTTTTCAGGACTTATCCCAATTAATAACGCTCCAAGTAAATTAAGCATTTTAACATAATGTGATGCAACGGTGTAACATAATTCCCATTTGGATGTAGGTGGGTCTGACCTTATTACAGTATCTTTTATTTGTTTTGTGCATGACTCTCGTGTTGTGCATATTTTGTGTTTGGCTTTAGATACAGATATATTATCTTGAAATTTTGTAATAGGATGTTGTGTATATTGTGACTCTAAACTTTCTGTTAAATAAAGTGTTATATCATTACATACAGATGGGTCTAATAATTCCAATACATATTCATCTTTATTTTTATTTTCCATGAAAAAACTAATAATATCGCTTGTGATTTTATTAATAAGTAATTCATGTGCTTTTGTAACTTCTTCTAGTGTTTTTTTATCAGAATTACTTAATGTTTTTTCACTACTAAAAAAACGTTCAGCCTCTGTTTTTAGTCGTGTAATAAAACTATCCATGTTATCAACTTACTTTTATTATATATATTTTATTAGAAGATAATATCCTCTAAACGCCTATTGCATTTATAAATGATAAATGGCGTTGTATGAGGAGCTCATTTTTTACCGGTGAAAAAACGCTGATGCGATTTTTCTAACAGGTTAATAAAGGATACCGCTTGTAACTCATCATGTCAGCCCAGTGCAAACCGCATGCACAATAGTTAGTTTAGTATTAGTTATGACAGTGTATGAAACAGATTAAATATTAACTTTTAATAAAAGATAGAATACATATTATACACATAATAAAATGATTAACACAAATCCTCACTTAAAAAGAAAATTACGAGAGAAGAAAACAAAGAAAAAAGAATACCTTATTATAAAAGGGACACATAACAATAAACAAACAAAAGATAAAACAGTAATCGAATTAATAATGTATAAACATTATGCTAAGATGGGTGATAACGACCCAACACTTAATCCAAACCAAGCCAAATTGTGCAGATGTATTAAGTATGAAGTTGCAAATGCCGATAATTCATTAACTGGAAAGGACATCGAAATGTTGAAATGTAATAAACCTGTTATGCCCGGAACTGACTTTTGTAAAGATCATCAAAATTGCTTAGGATACTTACGCAAATATCTATCTGGGTTTGAACCGCCATATAATCCAAAAGCATGGGCACATCCATATATAGAAGGGAGCCATAATTGCTATGCATATTTCTTAGATGACCGAAAGGAAAGTTTGGCAGCCAAATGTGAAGAATTTTGCCTTAAAAACAATAAAAAAGGATGCCCCAAAAAGGATGATGAGTGCCAAGAATTAATCCCACAACCAGGGGATAATTATTTATTGCACAATCAGAGTAGTTTAGACAAGAAAGAACGTAAATATACATGCCCAAATATGGTTAATAAAATCCTTGCTGATAACCCGAGTATTAAGCCATCACATTTATTGGAAAAATGCCCAGCTAACTATTATAAAGGAGCGATGACGGTTGATACTGGCAGCACATTCCACTTTTACCGGCAAAATCCTGATGGCACATGGAGCCATAAACCGGGAATATTACCAGTGAGCAATGTTGACGCCAGCGGCAAAAAGATATATATGCCACATTTTGCAAATCGCAACTATGCTGACACAAAAGACGGTTCAAATATTAAATATGATGCGTTCTGTGGGTATTTTTGCATACCATCAAACAAGTATTATGAAACCAATTTAGCTTAGTTAGGCTTGTATCAAGATGCTAATGGA
>JACCDR012562498.1_pt1 | contig 15190 bp, 11 predicted proteins | sample 7446431 | NCBI WGS metagenome assembly JACCDR01 (sample SAMN15323443, study PRJNA562643) | freshwater metagenome | isolation source: river surface water | place: USA:Blue River Watershed | collected 2017-08-17 | reverse complement strand
GTTCGAAACGCGCGTCGCGCACCGTGAAGTACTGGGTGCCGTGGTCGAAGCCGCCGAATTCGGTGTGGCGCGTGGCCATGCGGCCGCCGGCGCCGCGGCTCTTTTCCACCAGGGTGACCCGGTGCCCGGCCTGCACCAGGGTGCGGGCGCAGGCCACGCCGGCCATGCCGGCGCCGATCACGGCAAAGTGCTGGGCTGCTTTCATCAGGGAGTCTCCGTTTTTTATCGAGGGCAGGGTGTCGGGGCTGTTTCCACTGTACAGGACATGCGCCCCGGTCTTGTCAGAAACTGTTGCGCACAGGCGCCAGCAGGGCTGCACGTGTGGGGGGGCTCTCGAGCTGGCGCAGCCACCACTGCAGGGCGCGCCCTTGCTGGCGCTGGGTGCCGCCACGCCAGGCGTAGCTCACGCGCACCACCCGCTGGGGGCGTTCCGTGCGACGCACGACCAGGCGGCCGGCTTCGATGTGCGGGCGGGCGATGCATTCGGGCAGGAAACCGCCGCCCAGGCCGCGCAGCTGGGCGTCGAGCTTGGCCTGCATGCTGGCCACGGTGAACACGTCCTGTCCGGCGAGCAGGCCGATGGTGACGCCGCTGCCGCGCTGCACCGAGTCGGCTACGGCCACCGCGCGCTGCGCCTGCAGCTGCTCATCGCTCAGCGGTTCGGGGGCGGCCGCCAGCGGGTGGTGCGGGGCCACGGCGTAGACGAAGCTGACCGAGCCCAGGGGTTTGGCGTGCACCCCGGCCATGGTGTTGGGCTCCAGGACCACGCCGATGGCCAGGTCCGCCTGGCCACTGGTGAGCGCCTCCAGCGTGCCCGAGAGCGTCTCCTCGCGCAGTTTCAGCCGGGTGGGCGCCTTCAAGGCAAAAAAGCTCTCGCAGAGTTCCATCGCCGTGGTGCGGTCGATGATGCCGTCCAGTGCCACCGTGAGCTGCGATTCCCAGCCCGTGGCCACGCGCTTGACCCGGTTGGCCACCGCGTCGATCTCGACCAGCAGGCGCTGGCCCTCGCGCAGCAGTTCGGCGCCGGCCGCGGTGAGCCGGGCCTGGCGCGCGCTGCGGTCGTAGAGCAGCACGTCGAGCGCGTCCTCGATCTGGCGCACGCGGTAGGTCAGGGCGCTGGGCACCACGCCCAGGGCACGGGCGGCGGCAGCGAAACTGCCCGCCTCCTCGATGGCCTGCAGCATGGCGAGGGCGTCGGGGGTCAGGACATCACGGGCGCTTTGCATGATGGATTCATCTATGTTCAAACGGTTTGAATCATGCCATCAAAGCCCATGGATCGCAAAAAGAGGGCAAGGGCCTAAAGTTCATGCCATCGCAGGCCCCGGCCTGTTTCACCCACACACCAGGAGCCCACCATGCTGACCCTACGCAAGTCCCAGGACCGCGGTTACGCCGATCACGGCTGGCTCAAGTCCTTCCACAGCTTTTCCTTCGCCGGCTACTACGACCCGGCCCACATGGGCTGGGGCAATCTGCGGGTGATCAACGAGGACCGCATCGCCCCGGGCACGGGCTTCGGCACCCACGGCCATCGTGACATGGAGATCATCAGCTACGTGCTGTCGGGCGAGTTGGCGCACAAGGACAACATGGGCAACGGCAAGGCCATCCCCCCCGGCGACGTGCAGCGCATGAGCGCCGGCCGCGGCGTGATGCACAGCGAGTACAACCATGCGCCCCAGGACACGACCCATTTCCTGCAGATCTGGATCGAGCCGAACGTGCGCGGCATTCCTGCCAGCTACGAGCAGAAGAGCTTTGCCGAGGCCGAGAAGCGCGGCGCCTTGCGCCTCGTGGCCTCGCCCGACGCGGCCCAGGGCTCCGTCAAGCTGCATGCCGACGCACGCCTCTACGCCGGCTTGTTCAACGGCAACGAGTCGGCCGAACTCGCGCTGGACCCGGCGCGCAAGGCCTATGTGCATCTGGTGCGCGGGGAGCTGGAGGTGAACGGGCAGAAGCTCAGCGGCGGTGACGCTGCGCTGCTGGCCGGGGAAGACCATCTCTCGCTCCAGTCCGGGCGCGATGCGGAGGTGCTGGTGTTCGATCTCTCTGCCTGACGAGTCGCTGTTTTTAATCTGTCAATCCATATCAGGAGTTCATCTTGTTGGCCCATCTGCAAAACCCTCTGAGCCTGGCCGGTCGTCTGCTGATCGCTGCGCTCTTCCTGCCCGCGGGCATTTCCAAGATCACCGGCTTTGCCGGCACCGTGGGCTATATCGGCTCGGTGGGTTTGCCACTGCCGGCTGTGGGCGCGGCGCTGGCCATTGCGGTCGAAGTGCTCGGTGGCCTGGCGCTGATCGTGGGCTACCAGACGCGCCTTGCCGCCCTGGTGCTGGCGCTGTTCACGCTCGTGGCGAGCTTCTTCTTCCATGCCTACTGGAGCGTACCAGCCGAGCAGGCTTTCATGCAGCAGCTTCTTTTCTTCAAGAACATCGCCGTGACCGGTGGTCTGCTCGTGCTGGCCGCGCACGGCGCAGGCGCCTGGAGCGTGGACGCTCGTCGCGCCTGATCCAGTCGTTCCCCCATCCTTTTTTACACAGGAGTTAAACCATGGCAAAAGTCGTTGTTGTCTACCATTCCGGCTACGGCCACACCCAGCGCGTGGCGCAGACCGTGGCGCAGGGCGCCCAGGCCGAGGTGCTGGCCATCGACGCCGAGGGCAACCTGCCCGCAGGCGGCTGGGAAACCCTCGCTGCCGCCGATGCGATCATTTTCGGCGCGCCGACCTACATGGGCATGGTGAGCTGGCAGTTCAAGAAGTTCGCCGACGCCAGCTCCAAGGCCTGGTTCTCGCAGGGCTGGAAGGACAAGGTGTTCGGTGGTTTCACCAACAGCGCCAGTTTCAACGGCGATAAGCAGGTCAGCCTGATCTATCTGCAGACCCTGGCTTCGCAGCACGGCGGCATCTGGGTCAGCCTGGGCCTGCTGCCCTCCAACAGCAAGGCCGCCACGCGCAACGACATCAACAACCTCGGCGGCTCGGTCGGCCTGCTGGTGCAGTCCCCCTCGGACGCCAGCGTGGACGAGATCCCCAAGGGCGACCTCGAGACCGCCAAGGCCTACGGCCAGCGTGTGGCCGAGGTGGCCCGCAAGCTGCGCGGCTGAGCGGGCCCGATCCGGCAGGCTACAGTGCGCTCTGAGGAGTGATCTCCATGTCCCATCCACTGCTGACCCTGCCGGGCCACGAGAAAGATCTCGGCGGCGGTTTCATCGTGCGCCGTGTCCTGCCGGCCGCCGCCAGGCGCGCGGTCGGCCCCTTCATCTTCTTTGACCACTTTGGCCCCGTCACCGAGACGCCAGGCCGCGAACATGACGTACGCCCGCACCCGCACATCGGCCTGGCGACCGTGACCTACCTCTTCGAGGGCGCGCAGATGCACCGCGACAGCGTGGGCTCGCTGCAACGCATCGAACCCGGTGCGATCAACTGGATGACGGCAGGCCGCGGCATCGTGCACTCCGAGCGCAAACCCGACGATCTGCTGGATCAGCGTTACGGCCTCCACGGCCTGCAGCTCTGGGCGGCGCTGCCGCGTGCGCACGAGGAAGATGCGCCGAGCTTTGTCCACACCCCGGCCAGCGCCATTCCCCAGCTGCAGGTGGGCGACGCCAGCGTGCGTCTGCTGATCGGCGAGGCCTGGGACCAGCGCTCGCCGGTGGCGGTCTACATGCCCACGCTCTACCTGGATGTGCAGTTGCCTGCAGGCGGCGTGTTCGACTTGCCGCCGCTGTACGAGGAGCGTGCGGTCTATGCGGTGGACCAGGCGCTTGAGCTCGGCCATGCGGCCTTGCCGGTACGCCAGATGGCTGTGCTGCCGGTGGGTGAGACCGTGCGCATCGAGGCCGGGGCGCAGGGCGCCCGTCTGGTCGTGATCGGTGGTGCGGCGCTGGACGCTCCGCGCTACATGTGGTGGAACTTCGTTTCCAGCCGCAAGGAGCGCATCGTGCAGGCGGCCGCAGACTGGGAGAACCAGCGCCTGGGCCAGGTGCCGGGCGAGACGGAAGTCATCCCGCTGCCCGAGCGACGCTTCGTGCCCTGAGCAAGGGCGCGCTCAACTCTGGATCTTGAAGACGCTGACCATCTCGTTGAGCCGCGTGGCCTGATCGCGCAGGCTGGCCGCGGCGGCGGCCGATTCCTCGACCAGGGCCGAGTTCTGCTGCGTCATCTGGTCGATGCCCGTGATGGAGTCGTTCACGCGGGCGATGCCCGAGGACTGCTCCACCGTGGCGGCGCTGATCTCTCCGATGAGGTCGGTCACGCGCTTGACCTGGGCCACGATCTCGCCCATGGTGGTTCCCGCGTCGCTGACCAGGCGTGAGCCGTTGTCGACCTGGCCCACGCTGTCGGAGATCAGGGCCTTGATCTCCTTGGCGGCTTCCGCGCTGCGCTGCGCCAGCGAGCGCACCTCACCGGCCACCACGGCAAAGCCTCGGCCCTGCTCACCGGCGCGGGCGGCTTCCACCGCGGCATTGAGAGCCAGGATGTTGGTCTGGAAGGCGATGCCATCGATCACGCCGATGATGTCATTGATCTTCTGCGAGGCCTGCTGGATGCCAGCCATGGTGCTGACCACCTCGCCCACGGCACGTCCGCCGCGTGCGGCCACTTCCGAGGCCGTGGCCGCCAGCTGGGAGGCCTGGCGCGCGTTGTCCGCGCTGTGCTGCACGGTCTGTGTCAGGCTGCCCATGGCCGAGGCGGTCTGCTCCAGTGAACCGGCCTGCTGCTCGGTGCGCTGGCTGAGGTCGGCGTTGCCCTGCGCAATCTCGGAGGATGCCGTGGCAATGGATTCCGCTGCGCCCTTGACGTTACCGATGATGCCCATGAGGGAGCGGTCGGCACGGCGCAGGTCCTCCATGAGGTCGGCGAACTCGTCGCGGGTCGACGGCTCGGGAACGGTACCCAGCTCGCCGGCGGCGATGGCACGGCCTGCCTGCTTGGCCTGCTGCATGGCGCCGGCGATGCCGAAGTACATGCCCATGTAGAGATAGACCGAGACCAGGATGCCCAGGCCCAGCACCATGCCCAGCAGAGTGCGCTTGGTGGCCGCGCTGCTCGAGCGCTCGAGCAGCAGCTCGTCCATGACCTTGCGGTTGGCCTCGACCAGCGCCCAGGCCGCGTCGATGGTGGCCTGCGAGGCCTGGCCCACCTGCTGCTGCGTCACCCCCACGGTGTCGGCCGTGGTGAAGTTCTTGCGGGTGTAGGCGATGAACTCCTTGGCGCTGGACTTGAGGGCATCGAAGTTCTTGCTGAGCTTGCGTTCCACCTCGGGGTTGGCCTTCATGGCTTGCGCCAGCATGGTCTCGACCGTGCTGAAGGTGTCGCTCAGGCGGGCCTCGGTGACCTCGTAGAACACCTTGTCGTTGGGCTTGATGTCCCCGCGCGCCACGTTGAGGGTGGCGTAGGCGGCCATGCGCACCGCGATGCCGGCGGTGCTGGGCGTGTTGTTGGCCAGAGGGTAGCCCAGGTAGAAGAGGTCCAGGTCGGGGTCCAGCGCCATGCGGGACTTGTTGCCCATGTCGCGCATGAAGGCATAGAGGCGACCATATTCCGGCGCGTGGGCCGCGAAGGCCTTCTGGGGGAAGTCGGCGTCCAGCGGCAGGGCCTCGACCTTTTTCTGCAGCTCGGCCCAGCCGTCCTGCAGTCCCTTGAGCTCCTTGCCCATGTCGAACCAGGGCGCGGAGGCCTTGACGCCGTCCTCGATGCGTTTGAGCACGGCGTTGACGGCCTTGGCGTTGTCCTGGAAGCGCTGGCGCACGGCTGCATCACCGGGGCTGGCCGTGATGGTGATGCGCCGGCTCTCGATCAGCACCTTGTTCCACTCGACCAGGTCGGCCATCAGGGCGACGGCGGCACGCTCCGAGGCGATCATGCTGACGCGTGATTGCAGGGCGGTCAGCTCGGTCATGCCCAGGTACACCAGCATGGCCAGGGCCACGAGACCGGAGAGGGCGAATTTGTAGCTGAAGCGCAGGCGCGCCATCAGGGCCGTGGCAGGCCCGAAAAAACCGTTCATGGGGGAGACTCCTGGGAGGTCGCTGCGGGCGTGTTGTTCTTCAGCACTAAATCGACAAAATCAGCCAAAGCTTGAGGCCGGGCATAAAGATAGCCCTGGAAGAGCCGGCAGCCCTGGCCCAGCAGGATGTCGCGCTGGGCGGCGGTTTCCACGCCCTCGGCGATGACTTCCAGCCCCAGGCTGCGTCCCAGATCGATCACGGTCTGGGCGATGGCCACGTCGTTGGGGTCGTGTTCGATGTCGCGCACGAAGGACGCATCGATCTTGAGCTGCTGGATGGGCAGGCGCTTGAGGTAGCTCAGCGAGGAGTAACCCGTGCCGAAGTCGTCGAGCGAGAACTGCACGCCCAGGTCCACCAGCCGTTTCATCTTGCCCGCGGCATCGTCGATGTTGCGCGCCAGCACGCTTTCCGTCAGTTCGAGCTGGAGCTTGCGCGGGTCGGCGCCGGTGGCCATGAGCACCGCGGTGACGCTTTCCACGAAATTGGCCTGGAGCAGCTGGTGGGCGCAGAGGTTGACCGAGATCACCAGCGAGCCCAGCACCGGATGGTCCTGCCAGCTGCGGATCTGCTGGGAGACCTGCTCGAGCACCCACTGGCCCAGCGGCAGGATGAGCCCCGTCTCCTCCGCCAGGGGAATGAACTGGCCGGGCGACACCAGGCCGCGCCCGGGATGCAGCCAGCGCAACAGGGCTTCGGCGCCGACCAGCCGGCCGCTGCTGTCGTACTGGGGCTGGTAGAACACACGGAACTGCTGCGCGGCCAGGGCCTGCTGCAGGTCGGCTTCGAGGGTCACGCGCTGTCCCAGCTGGACGGCGATCTCGCGGTCGAAGAAGCGCAGGGCGTTGCGCCCGCCGGCCTTGGCCTCGTACATGGCGATGTCGGCGCGCTTGAGCAGTTCGTCGGCGCCGGTTTCGGGGCCGTCGAACATGGCCACCCCGATGCTCAAGGAGATCTGGTGGTACTGGCGGTCGGTGCCAAAGGGCTCGCGCATGTTGGTGAGCAGCTTTTCGGCCAGGGCGCGAACCTGCTGGTCCGCCTGGCCGGGGTCCGCATCGACACGTTCCAGCAGCACGGCAAACTCGTCGCCACCCATGTGGGCCACCAGGCCGAGGGGGCCGACGAGGCGCAGCATGCGGCCGGCCACGGCCTGCAGCAGGGCGTCACCGACCTTGTGGCCCAGGGTGTCGTTGAGCTGCTTGAAGCGGTCCAGGTCGGTGAGCAGCAGGGCGCCGGGCCGGTTGTCGTGATTGCGCCCCAGGCTCTGCTGCAGTCGTTCGAACAGGAAACGCCGGTTGGGCAGGCCGGTCAGGGCATCGTGGTAGGCCAGGTGGTAGATGTGCTCGCTCTGGGCCTTGCGTTCGGAGATGTCGGAGAAGACGGTCACGGTGTGCAGGAAACGCTCCCCGCGGCGCACCGGCCGGCTGCTGACTTCGACGGGGAAGGTCTTGCCGCTGGCGCTGACGAAGACCGCTTCTCCCTCGTAGGCTTGCTGCCAGCGCTTCGGATCGAGCAGGGCGGGCCCGCTGCCGGCGTCGGCTCTGGCGCCGGTCGGTCCGAGGATCGTGGGCGGCAGCTGCCGGCCGAGCAGGGCTTCGCGCTGGTAGCCCAGCAGGCGGCAGGCGGCGCGGTTGATGTAGGTGACGACGCCATGGCGGTCCAGCACGAACATGCCCTCGCCCATGGCGTTGCTGAACGAGTCCATGCGCTGGCGCAGCCAGGTTTCGCGCAGGGCCATGACGAGGATGACGATCAGGGTCAGCACGGCACTGGCCAGCAGCAGGCGGTATTGCTGCCAGATGTCGCGCCAGGAGATCTGCGGCGGCTGGTCGAAAGGGGGCGCCCGCAACTCGCGCATCATGGCCCGTACGGGCTCGTAGTCGGCGGGTACGGTGAAACCGTAGATGCCCATGCGGCGCGCGGTGTCACCGCCATGGGGCAGGGAGAGCAGGGCGCCCGCGATACGCACGGCCAGGTCCTCGGGCAGGTGTGACATGGCGACCACGGGCCACTCCGGGTAGAGCCGCGAGGACAGGGCATAGGGATAACCGGGATAGTTCTGCTGCCCCAGCACCTTGAGCTGGCCCGGCTGGAGCCGGCCCTCCCGTACCAGGCTTTCCAGCAGGCCGGTCCGGACGAAGGCCACGTCGGCCTGGCCCGCGAGCAGCGCGTCGATCACGCGGTCCTGCGGCAGGCCGGTTTCCACCAAGGTGTCCGGGGTCACGCCCGCGCGCGCCAGTTCGGTCGCCTGGATCTGGTATCCGCCGAAGGACAGGCGCGAGACGGTGGCGACACGCTGGCCCCGCAGGTCCCGCACCGAGCGCAGGTCCTGGCGTTCACTGCGCGCCAGGATCACGCCGCCCATGGCACGAACCGGCTGCTGGTTCTCCAGGTTGATGAGCGAGGCCAGCGGGGTCGACAGGCCGTTCTGGTGCACCATGCGCACGTACTCGCCCGGCTGGGTGATCACGATGTCCACCGCCTGCTGGCGCACCGCTTCCTGCATGGCCCCGTACTCGTAGACCCGCAGTTCGAAGCGGGCAGAAGGTACCTCGCGGTTGAGGTAGTCCGTCAAGGGCGTCCACTGGGCCCGGGCGACGGCATCGGGCCGGAAGGACAACACGCCGACCACGACGGTTTCGACCTGGGCCCACACGCAGGGCGCGGACAGGGCCAGCAGCAGGCCGGCGAAAGTGCGCTGGACGCGGCCTGTGATCATGTGGAGGGAACCCCCGGCAGGTAGGCACCGGTGTAGAGCGCCTCAAGGTCCGCCGGACGGCGGATGATGCCGGCCTCGAGCATGATGGCCGAGAGCCGTGCCGTGACGCGGTGCAGGTCGCCGTCCCGGGCCGAGAGGTAACGCTGGTTGCCGATCAGGTCGGGCAGCTCCATGCCACGCAGGGAGCCGATCAGCTCCTCGGCCGAGATTTCCAGCCGGGTGGCAATCCGGTAGGCCGAGTCCCAGGGGTTCTGTCGCAGATAGGTCAGCGCCCGGAAATGGCCCGCCAGCGCGTCGCGCAGGGCCTCGCCGTGGGAGAGCAGGGCTGCCGGACGCACCGCCAGCACGTCGAAGATGGTGTCGGGCAGGTCGCGTGTGCTCAGCAGCGGGCGGCCGCCCAGCTTGCGGACCTTGGTGGCCATGGGCTCGTAGGTGAGGAGGGCGTCGACTTCGCCCCGCGCCCAGGCCAGATCATGGTCCTCATAGGCGATCAGCCGGGGCTGGACATCCCCGGCTCGCAGGCCGGCTTTTTCGAGCGTCATCGAGAGCATGAGGTGACCCAGCGCGCTGTCGACCAGGCCGATGCGCCGGCCGCGCAGCGACGCCAGGCGCGTCAGTCCGGGCCGGACCAGCAACACGTCGGCGCCTTTGGAGATGTCAAAGACGAGCACGATGGTCAGGTCCGTGCCTTCATCTCGCAGCTGGATGATCTGGTCCAGGGTCAGCATGACACCGTCGATCTCGCCCGCCTTCAGCAGACGGATCATGGCATCGTGCGAGGGGGGCTCCTGCAGCCTGACCTGCTTGGGCAGGTAACCCAGTGTGTCGGCCAGGAACAGAGGCTCGTAACCCGGCCAGGGGCGGCCGGCAGGATCAGCGGCCGCCGGGGGGCACAGGCGCAGAGCAGGCCCAGCAGCGGCAGTGCCGCCGCCGCTTGCATGGCCCGGCGGCGCCCGGGCGCGGGGCGGACGGAGGCCTCGCGGGCAGAAAGGTCGGGCTGCGGTTTGCGCATGGACGGGATCGAGCCGGTGCGGCTGACACAGGACCGCCCGGTGCTCACATCCTAATCGAGCTTGTCGAGGGACAGAAGACCCGATGTCTCTTTTCAGGGGCAATCTGTTGCATGCTGCACATGAGCGCCTCAGGCGCGTCGTGCCCGCAGGTCTGCTCCCAGCGCTTCGCGTTCGTCGAATACGAAGCATTCGCCCTGAAAGTGTGCACCGCCTGCTTCCTCGAAGTACTTGAGGATGCCCCCTTCGAGCTGGTAGACCGGGCCGAGTCCGGCCTGCTGCATGAAGATGGCGGCCTTCTCGCAACGTATGCCGCCGGTGCAGAAGCTCACCACGGTCTTGCCGGTGAGCTCCTCCTTGTGTGCAAGCAGGGCGTCCGGAAAATCCGAGAACTTGTGCAGCCGCCAGTCGATGGCACCCTCGAAGGTACCGTGGTCGACCTCGAAGGCATTGCGTGTGTCCAGGGTCACCACGGGCCGGCCGTCGTCGTCATGGCCCTGGTCGAGCCAGCGCCGCACGGTACGGGCCGCAATGGCCGGCGCGCGCCCCTGCGCCGGGCGGATGGTCGGGTGGTTCATGCGGATGATCTCGCGCTTGACCTTGACCAGCATCTTGCGAAAGGGCTGGCGCTCCGACCAGCTTTCCTTGGGATTCAGGTCACTGAATCGCTCATCCTCGCGCAACTGCGCCACGAACGCCCGTACGGCGGACTCCGGGCCCGCAAGAAAGAGGTTGATACCCTCTTCAGCCAGCAGCACCGTGCCCTTGAGGGCCAGGCCGGTCGCGCACGCGTGCAGGCGTTCTCTCAGCGCGCTGGCGTCTGGCAGGGGGACAAACTTGTAGGCGGAGATGTTGAGGATGGGCTGCACAGGCAGGATTTTAGGTTTGTGCGGGCCCGGTGCTGATTTGCAGGTATAAACCTCGAGGTGCAAGCGCGGCACACGACACTCCCCGTCGATGCGCAAACCTGAAGGAGACAGAGCATGCAATCAGGCCAACTGGTGTTGTACTGGCCGGACCTGGGCAACACCGTGTCCATCGCGGCCCTGGTGCTGGCGGTGGCAGTTTTTGTGTTCGGGCTGTTCAGCGGCGCCCGGGCGAACAAGATCCGGGTGCTGTTCGCCGTGATCCTGGCCAGCCTGCTGGGCTGGCTCATCATGCCGCTGGCCCTGCAGGCGGCGGCAACCGTGCACCTGAGCAGCACGCGCACGGGCCTGATGATCATGCTCACGGCCATGCTGGTGTTTGTGGCCGTGCTGGCCACCAGCATCTACGAGATCATCACGGTGAGCATCTCGGACGTGGGCCTGGCGTCCAAGAAATGAGGCCGGGCCTCACTCGTAGACGATGACCGCGCGTCCCTGGTCGGCCTGGGCCATCCAGCCGGCCAGCGCGGCGTCGCTCGGATAGAACTTGGCATCGTCGCCGAGCTGCAACTCGGCCGCCGCGGCGATGTCCGCCCCCTGGCGCCGCAAGGACAGGCGCACGCCCAGGCCGCGCAGCAGTTCGCCCTGCTCGGTGATCTCCTTCTTCGGCGGGTGCTCGGCGACCAGGCGCTGGACGTCGGGCGCACGGCCATTGACGGCCACGCGCAAGTACTTGCCGAAGCGGCAGCGTGCGGCCTCCAGGCTCCAGATCTGGTTGACGTTGAGCTGCAGGCCGCCCGAGAAACGATCGGGCATGACCTTGGCCATGACGATGACCAGCTCGTCATCCCTGAAGAGGTGCTTGTTGGCGTTCATCAGCGCCTCGTCCACACGGGCGTCGAGCACGGCGCTCTTGTCGTCGAGCTTGAACAGGCCCAGGCGGCCGCGCTGGCCGTTGATGACGCGGAAGTCGCCGATGATGCCGGCCAGCAACTGCGGCTCGCGGGTGTCGATCAACTCCGCCAGCTCGCGCTTGGCAAAACGGCGAACTTCCATGGCCACCTCGTCGAAGAGGTGGCCCGAGAGGTAAAAGCCCACGGCGGTCTTCTCGTGCGTGAGGCGTTCCTTCACGCCCCAGGGCAGGGCCTCCACGAGATCGGGCTCCTGGGTGCTGGAGCCGTGGCTGTCGTCACCGAGGTCGAAGAGGCCCGTCTGGTTGGCGTTGGCGGCCGTGGCGTTGGCGAAGTCGAAGGCGCGGTCGATGGACGCCAGCAGTTCGGCGCGGTTCAGGTGCAGGGAGTCGAAGGCGCCCGCCTTGATCAGGGCCTCGATGGTGCGCTTGTTCAGGCGGCTGCGATCGACGCGCACGCAGAAGTCGTAGAGGCTCTTGAAAGGGCCGCCTTCCTGGCGGGCCCGCACGATGGCCTCGATGGCCTGCTGGCCCGTGCCTTTGACGGCGCCCAGGCCGTAGCGGATGACCTTGTCGGAGATGGGCTCGAAGCGGTAGTGACCACGGTTCACGTCCGGCGGCTCGAAGCTCATGCCCATCTTGAGCGCGTCCTCGAACAGCACCTTGAGCTTGTCCGTGTCGTCCATTTCCACGGTCATGTTGGCGCAGAAGAACTCGGCCGTGTAGTGGACCTTGAGCCAGGCCGTGTGGTAGGCCAGCAGCGAGTAGGCGGCGGCGTGCGACTTGTTGAAGCCGTAGCCCGCGAACTTCTCCATCAGGTCGAAGATCTCGTCGGCCTTGTCCTGGGGGATGTTGTGCGTCTTGGCGGCACCGGCGCGGAATTTCTCGCGGTGCTCGGCCATTTCCTCGGCCTTCTTTTTGCCCATGGCGCGACGCAGGAGGTCGGCGCCACCGAGCGAGTAGCCGCCCAGGATCTGCGCGGTCTGCATCACCTGCTCCTGGTAGACCATGATGCCGTAGGTCTCACTGAGCATCTCGGCGACGGCCGGGTGCGGGTACTCCACCTCCTCACGGCCGTGCTTGCGGGCCACGAAACTGGGGATCAGGTCCATGGGGCCTGGTCGGTACAGGGCGTTGAGGGCGATCAGGTCTTCCAGTCGCGTGGGCTTGGCGTCGCGCAGCATGCCCTGCATGCCGCGACTTTCAAACTGGAACACCGCTTCCGTCTTGCCTTCCTGGAACAGCTGGTAGGTCGCGCGGTCGTTGAGCGGGATGTTCTCGAAGGCGAAGTTCTCCTGGCCCGGGTGGCGCTTCATGATGAACTCGCGCGTGATCTCCAGGATGGTCAGCGTGGCCAGGCCCAGAAAGTCGAACTTCACCAGGCCGATGGCTTCCACATCGTCCTTGTCGTACTGGCTGACCGCCGAGTCGCTGCCGGGCTGCTGGTAGAGCGGGCAGAAGTCGGTGAGCTTGCCCGGGGCGATCAGCACACCCCCGGCGTGCATGCCCACGTTGCGGGTCATGCCCTCCAGCTTCTGTGCGAGCTCGAGCAGGTTCCTGACCTCGTCTTCCTTGGCCAGGCGTTCGGCGAGTTCGGGCACCTCGGCCAGCGCGCCCGCGATGGTGATGTGCTGGCCCGGCTTGTTCGGGATGAGCTTGGAGATGCCGTCACAGAAGGTGTAGCTCATGTCCATCACCCGGCCCACGTCACGGATGGCCGCACGCGCGGCCATGGTGCCGAAGGTGGCGATCTGGCTCACCGCCTCCTTGCCATACTTGTTCTTGACGTAGTCGATGACCTTGTCGCGATTGGCCTGGCAGAAGTCGATGTCGAAGTCGGGCATCGACACGCGCTCCGGGTTCAGGAAACGCTCGAACAGCAGCTTGTACTCCAGCGGGTCCAGGTCCGTGATCTTGAGCGCGTAGGCGACGAGCGAGCCGGCGCCCGAGCCGCGGCCCGGACCGACCGGGCAGCCGTTGGCCTTCGCCCATTGGATGAAGTCACCCACGATGAGGAAGTAGCCCGGGAAACCCATCTTGAGAATGGTGGCGATCTCGAATTCCAGGCGCTCCACATAGCGCGGGCGCTCGGCATCACGCTTCGCAACGTCGGGATAGAGATGGGCCAGGCGCTCCTCCAGACCTTCGAAGGAGACCTTGCGGAAATACTCGTCGATGGACAGGCCGCCGGGAATCGGGAAGTTGGGCAGCTGCGGCTTGCCCAGCACCAGGGTGAGGTTGCAGCGCTTGGCGATCTCCAGCGTGTTGGCCACGGCGCTGGGGATGTCGGCAAACAGGGCCTCCATCTGCGCGGCGGATTTGAAGTACTGTTCGCGCGTGAACTTGCGCACACGCCGCGGGTTGCCCAGGATTTCGCCCTCGGAGATGCAGACCCGCGCCTCATGCGCCTCGTAGTCGTCGGGGGTGGCGAACTGCACCGGATGGGTGGCGACCACCGGCAGCTTCAGGCGTGCGGCCAGCTGCACGGTGGCGCTGACATGCGCCTCGTCGTCGGGCCGGCCGGCGCGTTGCACCTCCAGGTAGTAACGGTGCGGGAAAGTGGTCGAGAGCTGCAGCGCGAGGTCATGCGCGCGGCCCCTGTCGCCCTGCACCAGGGCCTGGCCCACGGCACCACTCTGCGCGCCCGAGAGCGCGATCAGGCCCTCGTGCAGTTCCTTGAGCCAGGCCAGCTTGACCACGGCCTGCGCCTTGTGCACATTGCCGATCCAGGCCCGCGCGAGGATCTCGGACAGGTTGAGGTAGCCCTGCTTGTTCTGTACCAGCAGCAGCATCTTGCTGGTGGCCAGCGGGTCCTGGCCCAGGCCCTCCAGGATGATCTCGACCCCGATCACGGGCTTGACACCCTTGCCGCGCGCCTCCTTGTAGAACTTGACGGCCCCGAAGAGATTGTTCAGGTCCGTGATGGCCAGCGCCGGTTGCCCATCTTTGGCGGCGGCTTTGACGATGTCGTCGATGCGGGTGGTGCCGTCGACGACGGAGAACTCGGTGTGCAGGCGCAGGTGGGAGAACATGGAAATGATTTTAGTGGGCGCGTTCGTCCCGCGGACCTCGGGAATTCCTCTTGACGTGTCTGTTTTCGGCGAACTTTTTCACTGTCGTGGCGTTGCCGGGAGGCGCGCCCGGTAGCGCAGGTACTTTTCTTTGGCGAAGCAAAGAAAAGTACCTCGCCCGCCGGGGCGAGACCCGGCCTGCCACGACAGCAAAAAACACAGCGCAGAGAAGAAAAAGCCCGCACAAGGCGGGCCTTCCCTGGAGCGCAGAAAACCGCTCAGATGTTGTCCGTAAAGCTCCGCAGCTTGTCCGAGCGGCTCGGATGCTTGAGCTTGCGCAGCGCCTTGGCCTCGATCTGGCGGATGCGTTCACGGGTCACGTCGAACTGCTTGCCCACTTCTTCCAGCGTGTGGTCGCTGGTCATCTCGATGCCGAAGCGCATGCGCAGCACCTTGGCTTCGCGCGGCGTGAGGCTGTCCAGGATGTCCTTGACCACCTCGCGCAGGCCGGCCTGCATGGCGGCGTCCACCGGGGCGGTGTTGGCCGTGTCCTCGATGAAGTCGCCCAGGTGGCTGTCGTCGTCGTCGCCGATGGGGGTTTCCATCGAGATCGGCTCCTTGGCGATCTTCATGATCTTGCGGATCTTGTCCTCGGGGAT
>JACCDR011279112.1_pt1 | contig 15190 bp, 10 predicted proteins | sample 7446431 | NCBI WGS metagenome assembly JACCDR01 (sample SAMN15323443, study PRJNA562643) | freshwater metagenome | isolation source: river surface water | place: USA:Blue River Watershed | collected 2017-08-17 | reverse complement strand
TCGGACCTCAAGACCAACCCCGGCACTGGCGATGTGAACCTGCCCGAACTTATGTTCCAGGCGATCGAAATGATCCCGAACCTGAACATGGGCCGCGCAGCGTTCTACATGTCTCGTGGTGTTCGCACCAAGCTGCGGCAGCAGTCGGCGAACGCAGTGAAGTCCTCCACCCTTACCGTTGAACAGATCGGCGGCGTTCCTGTCACCATGTTCCACGGTATTCCGATCCGTCGCGTCGACAGCCTTGCCGCTGACGAAGCCCTCGTAGCCTAAGGAGAACACAATGGCTATCCTTGATAAGCGCACTGAGTTCGCCTCCAAAGTGGCAATCCCGGCTTCGGCTGGGACTGTCGCTATCGGCGATGTTATCGACCTGCAGGGTCTCGGCGGCGGTACTGTCGTCGGCAAGCAGCGCGATGCTGGCAACGGTGAAGACGTTGTCTGGTATGTTTCGGTCAACGCAGCTGGCGCCGGCGGTACTTCCGCTCAGTTCCAGTTGGTGTCGTCCGCCGCATCCGACCTGTCGTCCCCGAATATTCATGCGCAGTCGGCGGTCGTCCCGCTTGCTTCGCTGACTGCCGGCAAGATGATCCTGCAGATCACGCTGCCCCTCGAAGACCCGACCTACCTCCGCTATCTCGGCATCCGTGCCGTGACAGTCGGTACGTTCTCGGGTGGTACGTTCTCCTCCGGCCTGAAGCTTGACGCGACGGCCTGGAAGGCGTACGCAGATGCGGATAACTGATCATGATCGAAGTCACGCTGAAAACCAACTGGTTCGGGCCTGACGGCGGTCTTTATAAGTCCAGCCGCAACCCCCATCGCTTCCCCGATGACTGGAAGAAAGACCTTCCGAAATCGGCTCAGGTCGCCGGCGTCAAAGATGACGACGACGAGGAAGCACCAAAGCCGAAGGGCAAATAAGGAGTTCTAGTCGTGGTTCCAGACGAAGTTAGCATCTTCAACCTTGCGCTCAACGCCGTTGGCGGGAGAAGCAACCTGTCTTCCACGACTGAACGAGACAGGGGGGCCGAGGTGTGCAGACTGTGGTATCCGGTGGTGAGAGACCAGGTACTATCAGCTGCCCCTTGGCCCTCTTGCAAAGCTTTCAAGCGTTTGGCCCTCAAGGCCCGGCGCGAAAGCGATGAGTGGTCGGAACTCGATCCGGAACCCGGATACGGCTACGCATATTCCTCGCCGAGCGATATGCTTCATCCGAGGTACGTTTCGGACTTCTCCAAGTTTTCCGTCTCGTCCTACAAGGACAATATCAAGGTTATCAATACCAACGTGCCTGACCCGATCCTCGTCTACACCAAGAGGAACTACGTGGTCGGTTCGTGGGAGTCCGAATTGCAGATGGCGATCGCCATGGGTCTCGCGGCAAACATTGCCATGCCCGTGACTGGCAAGGCCCAGCGCGCCCAGCTTTGGATCAACCAAGCAAACGATCTTGTCCTCACCGCGCGACAGAACGCAGCGAATGAAGGCGAAGAAACGTTTGAAACCCTGCCCGATTGGATTGCAGCGAGAGGCTACTCGATGCCGTCCACCACTCGCTTCTTCTATCCAATGGGAGCGCTGCTCACGGCGGCGAATGCTAAATGAGCACTGAACTTATTAAGTATGCATTTATCTCGGGGGAGCTTTCCCCGACCCTGTTCGGTCGCACCGACCTGACCAAATACGATCTGGCTATGGCCCTCGCCTACAACTGGTTTGTAGATTATCGCGGGGGCCTAACTACTCGTCCGGCCACTGAATTTCTTGACTTCATCAAAGAGCACGACAAGGAAATTAAGCTTGTCGAGTTCCAATTCTCCCCTGACCTTTCCAACACCTATGTCCTCATGTTCGGCCATTACTACCTCCGGTTTATTCAGGATGGTGCGTATGTGCTGGAAGGCGGGCAGAACGTTGGCAGCATTGTTCCGTCTGGTGGCCGCACGTTCGTTAACATGAACGGGCACGGATATTCCTCTGGCCAGTGGGTGAAGTTCGCGGGCGTTAACGGCATCACCGACCTGAATGGCCGGTCTTTTGTCGTGAACGTTATCAACGCCAACCAGTTCGAAATTCTCGATCCCCGGTTTAATGACTGGGTTAACCGGGATGGACAGGGCTGGCTGTCGGGCGGACAGACATTCAGGATTTACGAAATTCCCACGCCATATGCTGCCGGGAACTTGCCGAAACTTGGCTGTGCACAAATCCGTGACTTGGTCCGCCTGACGCATCTGGACCATTCGCCGAAGAACCTGAAACGCCTTGGCCATACTAGCTGGACGATTACTGAAGAAGCGATCGGCGGTCCGAGTTTCTCTGACCCGACTTGGGGCTTGAGTATTTCGGCGCATAACACTGGTACGGCGAAGATGACGGTTGTCTATGCTGTATCGGCGATCATGGCCAATGGGGCCGAAAGCACGACGTGTTCACCAGCCAAAGTCGCCAGTGCCACGAACTTCTCGATTGAAGCGGGCTCGATCAGGCTTGACTGGAATGACATTCCCGGAGCCGTCGAGTATATCGTGTACCGATCGATCATCGTTCCGCTGCTTGGATTTGGTGAAGCCGAGATCGGGAACCAACTCGGGTTCATCGGCAGGACAACTATATCCACGTTTACGGACTCCAACATCGTGCCTGACTTTACCAAGGGCCCGATTGAGGGATATCAGCCGTTTCCGGGTGCGGGCGATTGGCCGTCAATTTCGACTGTGTTCCAGCAACGTCAAATCTATGCTGCGTCGTACAACAAACCATTGACGTTCTGGGCTTCGCAGGTCAAGCGGTTCAGCAACTTCGATACATCGAAATTCACTGTCGATAGCGATAGCTATGAATTTGAGATCGATGCATCGCAGGTGGCCCCGATCCTGCACTTCAAGTCTCTTCGCGGCGGCTTGCTGATGTTCAGTCAGGTGGGCATTTGGCTGTTGACAGGCGGTCCTTCGCAAGGCGCTGTAACTCCGTCGAACGCGTTGGCCGACCCGCAGTCTTACACTGGCGTGTCTCCGCTTCCTCCGATCCAGGTGGGTTCCGACCTACTCTACATCGAGGGCAAAGGGTACTCCGTTCGTCTTCTCTCGTACAATGACTTTTCCAAAGTCTACTCGGGTGAAGACAAGTCGATCCTTTCCAATCATCTGTTTGCGAAAGACAAGCAGCTGGTTTCTTGGTCCTTCGCCGAAAACCCTTACAAGATGGTTCTCGGTGTCAGGTCGGATGGAGCACTGCTTATGTTCACCTCGGTCAAGGAACAGGACGTTTATGCCTGGACTTGGGGTGCGACGAAGGGCTGGTTCCGGTCGATCCTTTGCATTTCGGAAGACGGACAGGACCGGCCATATACCGTGGTTGAGCGGATCATTCAAGGTCGCCGGGTTAAGTACCTGGAACGCCTTGTGATAGAAGAATGGCAGAATATCGAAGACAGTTTCTGCGTGGACTCGGGCCTTCGATATGATCCGGCGACTCAACCCGGCGCGGTTTATGTCTCGACGGAAACTTTCGACGGGACTGACTCGTGGGTTACGATCAATGCTGCAGGTGGCGCGTCTTTTACCGGCAAGCAAGGCTGGTGGATACGTGCAGCTGGGGGCGTTTTCGCGATCCAAACGGTTGTCACTTCGACCCAGGTTATTGCTAAGGTCATTCGTTCCGCAACTGCCGTGGTTCCGGGATATGAGGACAAGCGGACGATCCCCTGGGTTGGTTGGGCGGCGTCACAGGCTCGGAAAGAGTTCTCCGGCTTGCAACATCTGGAAGGCGAAATCGTTTCCATCCTCGGCGATGGCAATGTGTTCCCGCCTCAGATGGTTGTGAACGGGAAAGTCACGCTGCCAGACGCGGTTTCAAAGGCTCGGATCGGGCTTGGGTTTGAGTGCATTGCAAAAACTTTGCCTCAGACTGTTCCGGATACCCCGATAGAGGCCAAGCGGAAACGTATCGTGGCAATTGCTACGCGGCTGTATAGAACGCGTGGGCTCGAAATGGGCAGGTCGATGGAAGAACTGTACCCGATCAAAGAGCGCACGAACGAAATGTACGGTACGCCGACTGAAGAAATCAATGGGATCAAGTACCAGCTACTTTCGACCCAATGGAGTGAAGACGAAACAACATTTTTTGTTCAGCGTAACCCGCTGCCCGCGTCAATTCTGGGCCTGGTTCCTGACTTGGAGGTAGGTGATGATACAAATTGAACAGGTTCCGTATATTCCGAAACTGGAATATGGTGACTATGCGTGGAAAGAACTGCAGATGAGTGCCGGGGCGATCGAAACCGTGACGCTCGCGTCCGAGGGAATTTGGGTTGTGACCGACGAAGCCCCGCTCATGGTATGCGGGGTTATTCGGTCCTCGCTTCTTTCCCGGCCCCGGTTCTGGTTCCTGCTTTGCAAGGCGTTCACGGAGTCACGGGTGAACTATCACCTGAAGTCGCTTCGCTATTGCGTCGATCAGCTTGAAAAGCATTACCCTATTCTCGAAACCTGTGTAGAACAGGGATGGGAAACAGGGGAACGGTTCGCAAAGTTCTGCCGGTTTAAGAAGACCGACAGGACGGTGGAAATTTACGGCAAAGTCTTCTCGGTATGGGAGAAATAAGATGGCATTTTTGGCTGCAATCCCTGCCGCAATTGGCTCATTCGCAGGGGGACTTGGAACAATCGTATCCGTCGCTGGTACTGTGATCGGGGCTATGGGTCAGGCATCGGCGGCCCGGCAACAGGCGAAGATTGCTGACGCGAATGCGAAGATTGCGTATGAAAATGCGCAGCGAGCGACGGCGCAAAGTCAGGAACAGGTCCAGGACTCGGATCGAGAAATGGCCGCGTTCCTGGGACAGCAAGAAGCGCAGCAGTCGGCGTCTGGTCTATCCACCGACAGCCGGTCTTCGGTGCTTACTCGCAAGTCTGCACAGCGGGTTGGTCGAATTGACTCGGCTCGCATTACCGAACAGGGCCGGAGCAATGCGCGCAACTTCTTTCAGCAGCAGGCAGACTTCCAAATGCAGGCAGAAAGCGCTCGGAAGTCGGCGAAGTTCGCAATGCTGAGTGGGATCGTCGGGGCCGCGTCTAGCCTCGTCGGGGCTTCTAAGCCTACCTCGTCCTACACGGCGAACACAATGCGCAATACGCCGTACACAACTCGTGGCGGCCTTGATGTACGGAGAGCGGTATGAAAGTTCCAACACTAACTTCGCCTCGCGCAAGGGTTGTCGATGACACAGCGAATTACTCGACTTTCCGGCCTGACCCGTCTGCATTTGGAGCAGGGCTCGGTAAGGCTCTCGAGGGCTTGGGCACTGTTATCCAGCAGCGGGAAGAAAAGACCGACCGCTTCACTGCCATCACGAACTTCTCCGAGTTCGAAACCGAAGCCGCTGCCAAATTACAGGAAGCCCAGCGCGCTGCTCCGGCGGATGGAAAGGGATTTGCTCGAAGCACCGAAGACGCCTACGACAAGGCCTCCGAAGAATTCCTGAACACCCGAGTTCCCGCGTCGATGCGCGAGGAATTTCGTGCTCGTATTGCGCAGAACCGGCAGGGGATTGTGGGCAGGGCCTTGGACTTCCAGTACAAACAAGGCGACGCGTACTTCAAGCAGGGAATTGCAAAGCAGTACGAAGCAGCACGGTCGGCCCTCGATCCTCGCCTCGGCGGTGACCCGAAGAACCTGGAAGCGCAGCGGGCCAAGTTGGCCGAAACCATCGATGCGAGTGATCTTCCCGAGGCCGATAAGCTTGCACTGAAAAACAACATGAACGCGGGGCTGGAAAGCGTCGGGTATCGTGCAGCTGTGACCGCAAATGTCCGGGCTCCCTATGACAACATCCCGGCCAATGTCGGTCAGGTTATTGACTCGGCGGCTACGCGATATGGCCAGGACCCGGCAACGCTTCGGCGCATTGCTTGGCTGGAAAGCCGGGGCAACCCGAATGCCCAGAACCCGAACTCATCCGCCGGTGGGCTGTTTCAGTTCATCGATAGCACCGCAGCTGCCTATGGCGTTGCGAATAAGATGGATGCGGGGCAATCCGCCGATGGTGCAGCACGACTGCTTCGTGACAACCGCAACGGCCTGATCAAGGTCCTTGGTCGCGAGCCGACTGTTGGGGAATTGTACCTTGCCCATCAGCAGGGGCTTGGCGGGGCGAGCCGCTTGCTTGCTCATCCGGACGAGAAGGCAACCCGGATTGTTGGCCCCAAAGCTGTTACAGCTAATGGTGGCAACGCGGACATGACGGCGAGGGAATTCGCCAACATGTGGATCAGCAAGGCTGAAGGCGTCGGGGATATCGACAAGAACCCTGCGTTCGCCAATGTGCCTTATGAGTCCCGGCTTGCACTTCGCGAGGATGCAACTCGTGATGCGGTCGCCGAAGCTACGGCTGAGGCCAAGGCCAAGAAGGCTCAGTACGACGCATCGCTTAACAGCCTGCTTACCAACATTCATGACGGCGTAGCAGGTCAGACCGATATCGATGCTTTCCGTGCTCGCAATCCGTCCATGGATTTTGGCGATATCGGGAAGATGGACGAAGCGCTGAAGAAGTATTCGGAAGGCGTGGGTCTTGCTGCGTCGGGTCAAGCTATGCTTAATGCTGGTCGGACTTTTGACCCGACTTCCACTGACGACAAGAAGCGTGTTAACGCCATGGTCGGAAAAGACGGGCTCGGCGCAATTCAGGAAATGAACCAGGACTACATTAACACTTCACTGCTTCCACTGGTTCAGGGCACAGGCATGATCCCGACGGATGTTTCCGGCCTACTCACCGGGATGGTTCGCGGGACCAACCAGCAGCGTGCGTTATTCGCATTGAACACGCTGCAACAGATGGCCGATGCAAATCCGAGGGCATTTGCGCAGCTACCCGAAGACTTGCAGAAAGATGTCAGCATCTGGAACTCCCGTGCGGGTAAGGCTCCGGATGAAGAAATCCTTAAAGCCCTGAACCCCGGGACGAGCATCGAACAGCGGAATGCGGACAAGGAACTGCGTAAGCAAGCGACGGATTACCTCGCGTCCAAGACGAACAAGGTGCCGACGATCGACACACTCGTTAAGGAGTTCATGGGTAAGGATGATAGCTGGGTTCCGTTCACCGGAAGCACGAGTGCTGGCACGGTTCCGTGGGCAGCGCAAGCACTGTATCAGGATTTCCAGACGGAGTTCACGGACGCGTATGTGAAGACTGGTGATGTGGAAAGTGCGAACGAGGTTGCGCAAGCGGCCTTGGCTAAGCGCTGGTCGAAGACTTCAGTCGGTGAGCCCGTGCTTATGCGGAACCCGCCTGAGTCGGTCTATCCCGCATACCGTGGCGGGTACGACTGGATATCGACGCAAGTCCGCAAGGAGCATAATCTGGCCGAGGGTTCCTCGTTCCAGCTTATCTCCGACGACACGACCGCACAGGAAGTTCAGGCGTTTCGAGCCGGCAAGCTCGATCGTCCGCCAAGCTACAAAATCACCTCGTATGAAAACGGGGTGTGGCGGGAACTGCCGGGACGCCAGTGGTTCAAGGTTGAGGAAGCGGATCGGGAAGTCGATCGTATCCTGTTCGACAAAGAAGTGGATATCAGACGGGCCGAGCAGGAAGTCATGGACCTGGACAAGGCGATCAACCAGAACCAGCCGGGATTGTTCGGCGTGGCCCCGCCTGACTCGCAGGAACTGATCGATGACTTCAAGGCTGCAACGGAAAGGCTGAATAAGTTGAAGGGCGAACGCGATACTTTCGCTAACCCGCCCCCGGACTACACGCCTCCGACGAATATTAACCCAATGGGAGATGCATTCTAATGCCCCTGATTGACGACAAATCTCCTGGCTTTATGCCTTCGGTTCAGCCCCCTGCACCGGAGGCCCCGGCCCCGAATATTTTCGACACATTTGCCGCTGGCTTCCGTATGGAAAATGATGTGGTGAATGCGGTTGAAATGCTGTCGAAACCCGCGTTCAAGCCCAACGCGGATTATCTCGTGGGGGAGGATATTCGTGCCTATGACCGAGAAAACGGAACTGACTTCTTCGACAACTACCGAGACAACTTCGTGGGTAGCCAGAGCCAGGAAGAAACTCGGTACATTATGTCGAGGATCAAGCAGGAAAACGACGACCGGAGTGTACTGGCGCGAGCCGGCTTCCCCGGATTTGTTGCTTCGGCTGCTGCTGGTATGCTATCTCCTACAACTTTTATACCGCTCGTCGGTCCAGCAACTCGGGCGAAATCCGCGTGGCAGTTCGCGCGCGAGGCTGCTGCTTTGGGCGCTGGAGCCGGTGCCATCCAAGAGGGTGTACTTCAGGCCAATCAAGAGACTCGCACAACTTTGGAGTCGGCTACGGGGATCGCTACCGTCACGCTGCTTTCGGGCATTCTGGGCGGGGCTATTGGCGCTATGTCGAAAGCTGAAATCGATGCGGTGGGTCGGGCGCTGAATGAAACCCATGTTCGGGCGGAACCGGGGTCCGTTGGCGCTGCGGCGTTCAACACGATGGAAAACGCTGGCCCGATTGCCAAGGGCGGCCAGACGATCCAAGGTGCGCTGGACAGCAACATGGTCACGCGTAACCCTGTAAGTTACAATGTGATGCAAGAGACCTGGGTCGGCGGAGAGAAGGCCCCGAGTGAAGTCGCACGTTATGCAACGACGCAACTGTCCGATGGAGGTTTCCGGTTTGCAGACAATGCTAAGGGGGTGCCGACGGCAGCCGGGGGTACGCTCGAAAACCTGATCCAGACGCATTACAACGTTTACCCTGATATCATCAAGAACCTGGACGAGGGTTTCTTGGACTATCGGTTCGACGGGGCTGCACCGAAATTCGGCGGTCTTCGCGCTGGGTTCTCGGATGCGGTCGGGCAGAATGGCGGGAAGCTGACCAAGGCGGATTACAAGGCAGAAATTACTGCCGCGCTTCGCAACGGGGATCAGCATGAAATTCCGCAGATCGCTGCGACGGCGAAGTATATTCGCGAGAAGATGTTTAACCCAATGCTGAAAGAGGCACAGGCCGCTGGCATTATCGGGGATGACATTGACCTGAAGGGCGACTTGACCTGGGTCCTCCGCGACTACAACCGAGACGTGATCCGGGCGAATACGCAGGAGTTCATCGACACGCTGGCTACGCATTTCGAGCGGAAGTTGACGGATGAATTTGCGCAAGCTGCGGAAAAGCTTCGGGCAAGTCAGCAGCGGTCCAAGGACCTGGCCGAAGACCTCGTCCGTCCCGCTGATGAAATTGAGGCAATGAAAGAAGAGTTCCTGAAGAAGCAGCAGGAATTGGAAGAAGGTGCGAATGCAGAACATTTGACGGCGCTGGAAGATACGATCTCAGCGCTTCGGGCACAGGCGCGAGAACTTCGGGCCGATAAGTCCACCGAGGCGGTTGCACAGCGGAGACAACTTCTCGCCGATGCGCGGGATATGGAAGAAGCAGCGGGAACGCCGTGGAAGGAGTTTAAAGCTGCGCGGGCAGACGTGCGTCGCAGGCTGTCGAACCTTAACCGCGCCCATGCTACGCTCGAAGCCCGGCAAGCCGCAAAGCTGGAAAGGCTCGATCGGGTTGAAGAGCTGTCGATGGACGCCCTTCGTCGTGCGGCTCGTGCTGGCCAGAAGATGCTGAGGGAAGTAGACAAGTGGGATGCCAAGAAACTGAACAAGGAAGTCAGCCGCTTGAAGACCCTGTTCAACGACGCGGCCAAGGTCTATGATGCTGGTGAAGAACGCATGCACCAGCTTCTCGACACGAACCAAGTCGGGTTTGAAAACTCTAACCTCGGGAAGATTTTCTCCCAGGAAGAACTTCAAGCCGCCCGTGGCGAACGCCTGACAAAGATCGCGGAGAACCTTAACACTGCAGAAGGCCGTGTTGCTTCCCGCCAAGATGCCATTGATTATATCGAGGCTGTGATGGAACAGAGCCTTGAGAAGATCAACCGGATCAACACGTCTCGGGCCCTGCGCGGTGATAAGCTTCGCAAGGCAGCGGCGGCGCTCGATCCGGAACAGGCAGCGGCTCGGGTTAAGGAAGTGAACGCAAAGGCTGCGGCCCGTGAACTTGAGTTCATGGATAGCTGGCGCTTGCGGGGTGCGGATGATATCGACCTCGCCGGTGGCAAGGCAACGTTCAAGGACTTCGCGCAAGCACAGGCCCGGGCTGCTAAGGACCGGATCATGGGCACGTTCGTTCGGCTTCCGGCAGTTAGCAAACTTCCGGGGGAACGCGGGAGCGAAATCAACCGTGTTCTCGATATTCCCTCGGCCCCGATTGCCAAGTTCTTGAACAATGACATTGAGTCCCTGATGCGCCAAACGCTTCGGACCCTGGGGCCGGATACGGAAATCGCAAAGAGGTTTGGTGACGTTAATGCCACGGAAATCCTCGGCGATCCATCGGCCGGTCAGGGCGGAAGGCTTGCGGAGGAAATGAACGATCGGCTGGCCCAGGTCAAGGCCTGGGGCGACGAACAAATCGCAAAGGGGAAAGACCCGGAGAAGATCAAGGCACAGGTGGAAAAGCGGACGAAAGAAGTCAACGAAACATATTCGATGTATCGGAAAAATCTCGAGGCGATGATTGGCCGACTTCGTCATACCTGGGGACTTCCGTCAGACCCCGAGGCTCTTGGCTTCCGGCTTGGCAAGTCCTTGCTGAACCTGAACACAGTACGGTTGATGGGTGGCGTTGCGGTCAGCTCCATCCCCGATATCGCACGTCCAATCTTCCGGTATGGGCTGACTCGGGCAATGCGGGATGGGTTCATTCCACTGGTCACGAACTTCAAGAACATGAACCTGACCATGAAGGAAGTAAAGTGGCTGGCGGGCGGGCTTGATGCCACGATGCAGTCCCGGGCTTCCGCGATCTTCGACCTGCTCGATGATGTCGGTCGGGGCTCGAAGTTCGAGCAAGGGCTTGAAGCTGCGTCTCGCCGGATCGGCATGATCGGCCTGTTCGATGAGTGGACGGCTAAGATGAAACAGTTCAGCGGTGCGGTCGCCCATGCCAAGTTCATGGACTCGATCGACACAATTGTCAACGGAGGCAAAAATATCGATGTCGCGGAAGCAACGAGGTACCTCGCTGAAAATGGGATCGACGAAAATATTGCCGGACGCATCTGGCAAGAAATGCAGAAGGCTGGTGGAGCAGAAAAAGTCGACGGACGCTGGTGGCCCAATACTGCCGAATGGGACCCTGCTGTTCGACAGGCATACTCCCAGGCTATCACCCGAGAAGTAAATAACAGCATTATCACTCCGGGTATTGACAAACCCTTATGGATGGATCAAACTATGATGGGAAGGATCATAGGGCAATTCCGTTCATTCTCGCTTGCGTCGACCTCGCGAACCACGATTGCAGGTATGCAACAACGCGACGCGGCGGCAGTGAATGGGATACTTGCCAGCCTTGCCTTCGGGGCCCTAGGTTACTACGCTTACGGCATGGTGGCTGGGGGTGAGACTAAGAAGAAGATGCTGAATGCTTCGCCGGCACAGTGGGCTGACGAGGCTATTCAGCGTTCAGGCCTTCTCGGTGTATTCGGGGAAGTCCAGCGGATTGCAGAGAACATTCCGGCAACGCAGCCGTATGCCACGTTTTCAGGTGTACGGTCTACTCGTCGGGGTGGGGATAACTTGGTTGAGGCATTGGCCGGTCCAAGCCTTGGCGCAGTTACAACCGCCGCAGATGTAGTGAACTCCATTCACGATCCAGACGAAAAGACAGTGCATCAAATGCGAACACTGGTTCCGTTCCAGAACGTATTCTGGTTGAGGCAGATGTTCGATTTGCTCGAAGCCGCCGCCCCGGTTCGTAAGGACTGATATGGCTCCGGTCATTATGTCCACGACCATACCCAACTCAAAGGAAGGTTACTATGACAGTTGAAAGCCCTAGCAATACTTCAGTCCACCGGGGCAACGGCATCGCGACGCAGTTTCCCTACACGTTCAAAATCCCAGATGCAAGCTTTGCGGTCGTCACGATCCAGGACTTCGAAACCGGCACGATCTTGCAAACTCTGACGCCCGGATCGTATGCGATCACCGGCGTGGGCTGGGGGAACACAGGCGGGTATGTGGAATATCCGCTCTCCGGCGACCCGATCGATGACACGGTTAACATCGTGCTTCAGCGTATCGTGCCGTATACCCAGGGCCTGGACCTGCAGAACCAAGGCGGCTTCTATCCGGAGTCTATGGAGAACCAGCTGGACCTGTTGGAAATGCAAATCCAGCAGCTGGCGGAACAGGTCGGGCGCACGACACAGGCGCCGATCGGTGGTCCAGGTGGTGGGCTTGACCCGACGATCGTTCAGTCGCTGGAAGTAGACTGGCTTAAGGTCATGACACTGGCGGAATACAACGCGTTGGGCACTTACGATCCGCGCACCTTGTACCTGATCACGGAGTAAGTTCATGGCCCTTACGCCAAAGTTTGTGGAACGAGGATATCTTGGGGATAAGATTATTTGGCCCCGGGACTCCTGGCCGCTTTCCCGGCCTGCGACGATGGCATGGTGGCGGAGTGATATCCGCCGCTTGCTTACCCTCGATGGCTCGGGGAATGTAAGTGCGTGGAAGGACCTGGTCGGTGGGAAGTTGATGCAACAGGCAGTGGTTGGGTCCCGGCCACAATACCTGGCCGAAGGGTTCGAAGGGAAGCCGGGGGTGAAGTTTACGCTCGGTAAGTTCCTCGAGTACGGGGCTACACCGTGGCCGATCAATTCGGTGTCCTCGATGATGCTCGTGGTTTGCGATCAACTCGAGTCCCCGATCAACACGGACCTGCATGTTCTCGCAAGTTACGGAAACACTGCAGTTGGTCAACGGAAGATCATTCGCAGTGTTCGCGACGGGGTTAACCGGGGCGGATTTGAAATCGGGAATACCTGGACCACGGACTTGTTCGAACAGGCCCGCGTGATCTTCTCCGGGGCACACAGTGTTGTGGCGTTCTTCGGCGACGTCAGTTCGACTGCAACGCTTGACGATAGTGTGTTCTCAGGAACGAGTTCGCTTGCGCTGAGAACGCCTTCGGGTGGGCGGACAAGGATCGGGGCAGACTCGGCCGGGTCTGTTCCCACACAGTTTTGTAACGCAGTTATCCGTGATGTTATCATCATCGACGTTGCGTTGCTGAACGGAAATGAAGATTTCCAGAACTATGCCAAGTGGGCAAACAAAAGGAGAGTTCCATGGTGATCGCGCTTGGCGGGGCTGAACTCGCGGAAATGCATGTGACAGGCGGAACTAATACCGGGGGCGGAGGCGACGATCCTTTGCCCCCGGATATCTGGCCGGCCGTCATGTACTTCTCTGCGCTCGGCGATGACAACTTCGGCGATGGCTCCATGGCCAATCCGTGGAAGTCAGTGGACAAGGCTAACCAAGTCTATGCCGAGGGGAAGACCTTTTACTTCCACGCAGGGGATACGTTCCAAGGAACGCTCCGGGTTCGTGGGAAGAACAACAGGTATCTTGCTTATGGTGGCGCGGCTAAGCCGATCGTGGCTGCAGGCATGGGCAGGGGTTTCGAATGCCGGAATAAGTCAGGTGTGGAAGTTGATGGGCTGCGGTTCCAAGGGATCAGTCAGCTTCTCAACCCGAACCACGGCATCTACTTCGCGAATGATTTCGTTGTCAGTAACCGGCTTACGGGTTGTATCATCCGGAACTGTGAAGTCACGGAGTTCGGGTATAACGGCATTTACGCAACGAGCCAGAACTCGGTCGCCGGCTATGATGGCCTGTTGATCGAGAATAACACCGTGTGGAACTGCACGGGGCAGAACCTGCTTGGTGCGACTGCCGGGATCGAAGTGGACTCGCAGGAATTCTGGGGCTTGTTTACCCATTCCCCTGCGCACAAGAACGTTACGATCCAGGGGAACTACGTGTCTGCCTGCAAGGGTCGTCCCGGCGCAGCAAACCACGTGGGTTCGGGGATCATCTTGTCGCAGTGCGAAGGCGGTCTGATCTTCAACAACACAGCCGAGGATTGCGGGGATAATTCCACGAACCAGGCCGGACCGGTGGGCATCTGGACATGGGACTCCAAGTCCGTGGTGATCCGGAAAAACATCGTAAGGCGGCAGGGTACGGCAGGGCCTGACGGTTCAGCTTTTGACCTTGATGGCGGTTGCGTTGACTGCGTGATGGAATACAACTATTCCACTGGATGCAAAGGCCCAGGGATTTTGTTGTTCGCATTCGACGATACGCCCTCATGGTCGAGTGGTCATCGCTTGCTCGACTTCGTGCGGAACACAGCCCGGTTCAATATCTCGATCTATGACGGGGATAACGATGAGTATTCCAAGTACGGGATTTTCATCGGAACCATGAGGCCGGTCACGTCCGACTTCAAACAGGTGTACGTGTATAACAACACAGTGGTTACTCGGAACAATGGAGCCAAGCGACCGCTGACGTTTAACATCAACACGTTCAACCAGGTGTCGATGGACCACGCCGAAGGAGTTGTTGCGAACAACATGATTATTCAGTTGGGTACGTCTCCGCTGATTGACATGCGCCGGAACTCGATGGTTGTGGCTGGTAATGTGTTCTGGTCGCCGACAGGTGCCACGATGCGTTACTTCGGTTACGACTGGCCGGACTATGAGGATTGGTCGAACTCGACCGGGGATGATGGGGCACCCTATGGCCCGAAGGAAAGACTGCATGGAAACTATTCCTTCTATACTGACGACCCCGGACTTGTCGACCCATACAGCACGGCGATCGCAAACCTCCGACCCAAGGCCAACGCAGCTTGTATTGGCATTGGGCTGGACCTACTGGCAGAGTTCGGTATCCCCCGAGCCACTGAAGACTTTCTTGGAGTTGCGATCCCGTCTACTACCGTCCTGCATTACCCCGGTGCCTTGCAGCCAGTTGCGGCTGCCACTAATCGGGTGACTGCACCGAATGATATTAGCAACCCTGCTTGGTTCATCGCCGGCGGTGCAGCTACTATCGTCGGGGGACAGACAGGAATGTTCGGTTCGTCCGCACAAAAGCTGCAAATTACGACGGGGACTACCTACGCCGAAATTGCGCAGCAGCGGACGTACCCAGCCGGGGCGAAAACGGTCAGGCGTGGTTGCTTTGTTCGACCAGTTGACGTCCCGGCTGGTGTGCTTGGTAACTGGGGACCCGCGTAT
>JACCDR010300624.1_pt1 | contig 15190 bp, 13 predicted proteins | sample 7446431 | NCBI WGS metagenome assembly JACCDR01 (sample SAMN15323443, study PRJNA562643) | freshwater metagenome | isolation source: river surface water | place: USA:Blue River Watershed | collected 2017-08-17 | reverse complement strand
TGTAATATGTGTTAATGTTAATGAATCACTTGAAATCTGATTTAATGCCCTTAATCTTGATATGGATTCAGATAGAGTTAGACTTTGAGATATTGTTCGTGTTCTAGTAACAAGTCTTGAAATAGATTCAGTTAATGTTAATGATTGGGATAGAGACCTAGTTTTATTTCGTAATCGTGATATAGTTTCTGATATAGTTAGGGAATTAGAGAATGTTTTATTCAATCCCCTAAATCTAGATATCGCTTCAGCCACCGAAACAGAATCACTAAAACTCTGTAAAAGTAAACGTAATCTGGTAGTACTATCACTTAATCCCAAACTATCAGAAATTGTTCGTAATCTGGTAGTAAGTTTTGGAATTGATTCAGTAAGTGTTAGACTCTGTGTAAATGCTCTTATTTTTCCTCTATTAGTATATGAAGTAGCATGACTAAGAGTGAGACTATCAGAATTAGTCTGTATCAATCCTCTCAGGTTAACCGGACTACCTCCTGTTAAAGTAAGACTGTCAGAATTAGTCTGTAATAACAGTCTAAGTCTACTTTCAGCATCGGTAAGTGTAAGACTATCACTACGTGTTTGTATCAATCCTCTTAAATCATTTGTAGTATGAGATATTGTTAATGAATCACCTATGGTTGCTGTAAGATTCCTCGCTTGTGTTTCAAAAACAACACCATATCCTTGAGGAGCTAGAGTTTGACTTCCTGAACCTGTACCTGAAGTAAGCATGTAATCAAGTAGATCATCTTCAGTTACTGAAACAGAATTGGACACATCCTGGAACCATCCAGACGTAGATGCGGTGCATGAAACAGATAGAGCAGTTGAAGCACCGTTTTTTCTCAATATAAAAGTAGATGTACTAGATATACCATTTGATCTCAGGTTTATGTTAAGGTTCTTAGCCAGGTAGGTACCACATTGATAGGGCATTGGGAATTGAGCGGGTGCCTCTGTTGTTTGTTGATCAAAGTATCCACAGAAAGGATAATATCTTACTATATTTCTTGCCTGTGTGGGTGCTAACTGATTGAATCCAATATATGTTGATAGTTTTGTATCGGTACCTATATCCAATGCTGCTGTTAACTTAGCCCATGAGATTGCTGCGGTTCCTGTACCGTTAATAATAGCAAAGTTGACCAGATCATCAACTGCAACAGAAAACGATGTAGCCTCATCTCCAAACCAGCCCGATGCAGTACTACCAACTGAGATGGTTGGAGTTTGGTTTGCTCCGTTCTTTCTAATCCTCACTGTAGTTGTTGTGGTTCTAGAATTTGAAACAACCCATGCATGGAGTCCAAGCATACTACCAGCCAGTTTCATCTTATGTTGTACGTTGGCCTCTGTAGTATTGGCAGTGTCTATATAACCATTTATTCCCTGATAATAAGTCGTAGATGTACCTGTTAGTGATGTTCTACCAGTTGGATGAGTACAGGAAAAGTGTGAAATTGTTTGACCTGCGGTGTTTGGAGTGAAAACCATTGATATATAAGGAAGTTGATATGTGCCAGTAGACCCAACAGCAGGCACACCTCTAAGCACAACATCGTCACCCCATGCCAGGCTATCTGTGTGAGTAGTATCCTCGAATATTCCAGTTGCAAGAGTAGTAACACTTATAGTTTGATTAACTACCACGAAGTTTATCATTAAACTGAAAACAGTTGTGTTGTTAACACTGTTGTTTGGAATTTTAAGGGTAAGACTTGAAAGTACACCATCGTCATAGATCGAACCAGTGCGGTGATCTGCATTTGTGTTCTTGTCACTATATCCATAGACATTCCAATATTCTGTAGTGTTGGCAGTTGATGTGGAAGGATTAACACAACCAGAAACAACAAGACATTTTGGCATTTCTAATTCACTATAGTTACATTACTAATCCCAAAACGCTGATCTAATTTTGTTTGTATTGCGTTTTTTTGATTAGTTGTTAGTGTGATCCCTGTTACTGTTATTGTCATTAATCGGTTAGGAGCTACACCACTCCATGACCAAGTAGCTGTTATACCTTTTTTAAAAGCTCGTGATCCATCTGATTGAATATCATATACAGAACTTGGAGCATTATCTAATAACAATTGATTTGTAATATTTTTCCTTGGGTTTTCTTCCCTAATTGTATTCCAAACTGTTATGTCATTAGCTAGATTTTGGTGATCAGGACATCTCCTTACAACTCTATCAAGGGTGTGAGTCACCTGATCAGGACTAAGAGTATCGTCCCAAGTATATTCAACGATACATAAACAAGTATCTGGTCTCCATCTAGTTGTATGAATAGTCATATAGATTAGATATAAAAAGGTAAAAATAAAAGGTTTTAGAAGGTATTAAAAAAAATAGTTACTAACTTGTTGTAATAGTAATTGACACCTTCACAGTTTCGCCACTCACCATTGCGCCTGTTGCACCGTTTGAGAATGCAGCAAATGGACCCATAGTACCAGAAGAAGAAGCATTGAAGAGTGCTGCTCTTGTGATATCGGATTGTGAACCAGATAAAGTAAATGTATGCTCTATAAGGCTAGTATTTGTTCCGTTGGAATGTGTTCTGGTACCTGCTTGCACCCTACCAAGACCATTAGTAGAAATCTCGCCTGTTAGAGTAGTCTGAGATGAATTAATGGTCTGTGTGGTATCAGCAGTTAATGCAATATAGTTGAATGCCAGTTCTGTTGCTGAAGTATCAATAAAAGCCATTTTATGAATCTTATCTATACATCCAGCGGGGAAAACGTTGTGAACTTTATCTGCTAATATTTCCTTTCTACCGTCTAATCTTGTAATCTCTACAGTCCAATAGGTATGAACCTGATCTTGTCCTGGTAATTCAGGATGGAATGTTGGTTTTAGAGTAGTCATTTTAAGCTCCTTCTCCTCCAACTTCTACCTGTTGTTGGGAGTTGACAAGTCTATTTAGATCGTCGTTTTGTTGATAACATGAAGGACATTGAAGTCTAATATCTTTACCTATATCCTGGAATGGTATATTATCTACCTGGATTGAAATTCCACAACCAGAACATGGTATTACACCACTTGTAGTATGTCCTTCTGCAGTCCTACAGTGTTCGTTGAAAGCTTCAGTATCATCTGTTTCAAATTCTGGGTGGATATTACACTTATGTGGTCCACCAATTCTTGTAGTCGACATTTTAGTATAAATATAATGTTTATTTACAAGTTTTTAACTTTTAAGTAGGGTGTGTTAGTAAACGCTGTAATTTATCAGGTATAAAGTATCATTAATTGTTGGTATTTTGGTATCAAACACTATATTCCCACCATCTAATTCTACTTCCAATCTATTATCAGAACCAATAGTCAATCTATATACATGGAATTCTGGATCTTTTAGTTTATCTGTGAAATTATAAGTAACTTTTGGACCAGTGCCATCATTTCTATATAATTGGAAATATATAGAGGAAGGAACGTAACCTATAATCACTCCCTTTTCGTTATCATTTAGAATGTTGTTCACATCAAATGTTTGGGAGGTAGAAAACCCTTGCAGCACCGTAAAACCATCACCCTGAAACTCACCTTCAGCTACATGTCCATCCAAAACAGCATTCTTAGTTACATCCTCAGTAATTATCTGTGTAGGTCTGGGATCAGGAAAACCCGTTTCAGTTAACCTAGATCTCCTAATTGGTCTATATCTATATCCGGTATGAGACATATCTGTATATATTAATACTAACTATTTTTCTATTTATTATGGGAATGTCTCTTTTCCCATTAATTTACCTATATACAGATACATATCAGTAGTGGTATTATTAACAGCGTGCCAGTTCCCATACATTGCAGTACTCTGTGCCGGAACATCAGAAGTAACAGTTGTAGTGTATGATCCATTATCATAATTAATCAACCAGTTTCCATCATCTGCAGGATTAGATATCTCTATACTTCTCCATGCGGATAACTCTGTTTTGGCCTTTCCAGTATCTATCAATGTTGCTGTGCTAGTTCCATCATTTGATGCTATCTGAATATTGCTCAAATTGGTTGCAACATATAGTCCAATACCTATTACAGGTGTAGGTAATGGAGCTGTAATATGTAATTCACTGGCATCAGTGACAGTTGACATCCCTATAAAACATGCAAAGTTTGTAGTAGTTGTGGGTGCCTTGAAAACACAGTAGAAATGTGGTTTCCATTGTCTTCTAAATACTGCGTTGGATGTGACATTTCCAGTCTTTGTTCCAGATGTTGTTCCAGTTCCATAATAACGATATACACCACTATCAGAACCACTTCCTTGAGAATTTCCTATAGCGGCTGCAATTTTTGTAAACATTCCTGAACCCCATGCAGCATCCTGTACATCTAATTCTCCAACAATTGTTTTTGTTTTCATAACTTGATATAAATCCCCTGCACCATGTAAATCAACCACAGTTCCAGCATTATTCCTTATCTTCATACGGGTATCAGCAGTATCAACATATAGTCGGATATCATTTGCTCCTGGGTTCGCAGGTGCTGTCATTTTAGTAAAGTCTTCATAACTGACACTAACCAAGTTATTGTTTTTCATATCTAATGCGGCAGTACTGAATGTATATTCTGCTGTTCCAGCACTTTCAATATCAAGTATGGGTCTTACACCTAATGCCGCACCAGCATGAGTTGTAGCATTAAGTCCAAGTGCTGCTTTAGTTCCAGAATCGAAAGAGGTATGAACCTGACCTGTAACCGTTAGTCCATGAACTGCATTAGAAGAAGCGTTTCTACCATAAAAAAGCGGAGCGAGTATAGCATTTGTACCAGTAGCATTGTCAAAGGCAAAGAAAGAACCTGTATCTTCACTTAATCTAATTTTTAATATTGATTCGGCTGATGAATTGGTAAATGGTTTTACTAACTCTACATAATTTGCAGAAGTACTATCTAGTGTAATTGCTCCGGTGATTGTTGCGGCATTGATTACAGGTGCTGTTAGAGTTTTATTTGTAAACGTTTCTGTACCAGTTGTTGTTGCGATTGGTGTGTCAGAAGCATAACCATTATTTTCAAATAACCTAAGACCAGAGTTTGTAGTGCTTATGATACCATCTGTCTGATTATTTTTTAAATTGTTAAGTTCTAAAAGTGAATTTAGACTGTTTTGGATGTAGACACCATACTTTTGAGTTGGTGAACCTTGGTCATCATAACAGGTGTTGTTTTTAATGACTATATCTACTACTCCGCTTGTATCTGTACCCCTAGCGGTAATACCTGCCCTATCATAATTATTTACACTGGCTGCAGTTCCGTTATTACTACAAATATTATCGGATATTTTTACGTGGGTGGCAACTGCAGATGTGGAAACAGTACCGGAAACATAGATACCTGAACCACCGTTTAGATAGACAAGATTATTATCTATCATAATATTTTTGTGTGCACCAGAGAACCTAATACCCTCATCAAAATTTCCAAATACAATGTTATTTGATATTATAGCACCTGTTAGAGGATATCCTGCTCCGACTATACCGCAGTTATCCCCAGAACCAGAAAGAATATTTCCTATTACCTGTACTCCACTAGCATCATAAGTGCTACCTGATTCAGCCAAAAACACACAGGCACCACCAGGGTTTCTAACAGTATTACCTATTACCTTGTTTCGTACTGATGAAATGTTAATGCCGGAAGTAGTTGTAGATACGGTATCATCACAGTAATTACCTTCTATTAATGCATCTTCTGTTCCATATGTTGTGATGTTACTATAACCAGTGGATTTTACAGTATTATATGAGAATTTTATATCAGATCCATCTTTTGACTGGATACCTTCTCCTCCACTATCTAATACAGTATTAAATTCAGCAGTACAATTAATACAATCATTAAATCTTATTGCCCTAGCAGATGCATTGATAATATAACATTTAGAAATAGATGAATTGGTTACTTTTGTAAATTGGAATATGTTTCTAGTATCCTCATCTCCTGGTGTTGCTGCCTGGTTAGCCTTATTACCGTCTATAATACCACCTATTATTTTTATCTGTGTATTACCTCCACTTGTATCAGAATTTATGAACATATGTGTGGCTGTAGAATTTGCAAGTGTTAATTTGGCTGCTGTTAGATCAAGCACCGTATATGAAGGAATTGTTACAATTGTATTTGGTGTTGCAACTCCTCTAACCTCTATAACTTCTTGAACACTTCTAGATGCTGTTAATGCATTAATCGCAGCTTGTAATACAGTAGTAAATGTTGAATTAGATGATGTTATTATACCTGTTTTTGTATTTCGTGCTTTCCAGTTAGTTCCATCGAAAAATACCTCATATAGTGGTTTACCAATATTCTTTACTGTATTTAATGTAGAATCAATTGTTTTGTTTAATGATGTTTGTGGCATACCCTCAAGCATCATATAATCATCCTCAAAAGGAGTGTTCATCCTTCTGATCTTTACCTTTCTTGTAGGACCAACATCAATATCATCTATATAGAATGTTACTTGATGTGAATCATCAACATCAAATAATCTTAACTTTTCGTTCCTAAATCTAAATTCAGTATTAATATTAGGTTTTTTTGTAGGATCTATTAGACCAATATCTTCTCCATTAAATAAATCTGAGATAAAATTACCCCATCCACCACCAAAAGCGGAAGTTGTGGAACCTAAAGCTCCTGTAATCTTATCCCATGTACCAAGTGTAGACATTATATAAATTAAATTATAAGAAAAAATAGATTAGTGTTTTGTAAGGCTATTTCTTTTTGGTAGTAGCGGTGTTTTTAGTATTGGCATTTACTATACCCGCTTTATTGTTTATCCTCTTTGTAGTTGATATTGTCTGTAATCTCTGTTGTTGTTGCTCAGGAGTTAAAGGCATATCAGCCTGAACCTTTTGAGCACCGGTTAATTCCTCTTCCTCTGCTTCTGTATATGGAGGATGATCTATGTCTTCTCGTAACTCTTTCTTTGATATTACACCTGCTAAATGATATGCAAGTAACTGTTCTGCTTTATCAACGAACCCTGTAAATGATTTGTTCTTAAACTCTAGTGTAACTGTAAGGGATAAATCTATCAATTCTTCATCAGGGAATGCTATCGTCATTAGATCTTTATACCAATATTGCCACATTGTATCACTCAATAGGTCTCGTTCATCGTTTAGGTCAACGTTTTGCCAAATATTGATTAAAATCTCAAGTATAGAACGGTTAGTGTCTGTAGGGAAGAATAGACTTTCAGGCACCCCAAGATGCATCATTTCTGATTTAATCAACGATACTTTCTGGTTAAGCATACCATCAAGTTTGAAATCTACTGGAATAGCTGTGTATGTAATCTCAGAATTAAGTACAATTCTTGTTCCAGCAGTAGCCAAATCCTCAGCTAACTTATCAATATCATATTTAGAGTCTTCAGGCACCGAAAAGATACCTACACCAGCATAAGAACCTTCATTCATCTCAGGTAGTATCTTTTCATCAATTCTACGTATATTCTCTGAAATATAGAGTGTAGGAAGTATAGGAGAAACACCATATTCAGTAGTATTAGGTGTGGTTCCTATATTTGGTCTTCTAACAACGATTAATCGCTCCCAGGGAAGCATTACCGGATCACCTGATAATTTGGTATTAGATCTATATGATATCTCGACAACTTTATCACGTTTTTTATTAATAATCTCATCAAGCCTAACATTAGGATTAATATATTCATAGAATTTAGGATCCATAGTGTCAACATCCTGATGTATGTTTTTAAGGTAATATCCATCCAATGGTTTGAGTTTTACTGGCGTTCCAATAGGAATGGTAATGTCTTTGGTCTTTGTTTCCTGTAATGCTAATGTTTTCCACAATGCAGCGGTGCCGAAAACATAACTCTGTTGCCATATCTTTTTCATATGCTTTTCTATACCAGACATATAGTTTACAACAGCTATGATTCGAAGGAACCTTTCATGTTCTTTCTTACTAATCACTTTACGCACCAAATCATCATTCTCCTTTCTAGATGCAGGAGTGTCAATTTGTAATGGTACTAATCTAGGCTTTATCTCATCTCCAAATACATAATCTGTATAGAATTTAGTTATACGACTGAGATATGGATCTGATTCATGAGCATTAGCTAGTGCTATTTTTAATTCCTGAGAATGTGGTGGTCTGAATGTAATCAGATCATCACCTGTTAATTGTTTAACATTATAGATTTTCTTTTTTAAATCATAAATCTTTTCAAATCCAGCATATGCAAGTCCATCTCTCCTTATACTATTTAGGGAAATAATCCTTGCTTGTAGACCTTGTTGTGTTCCAGGGGGAACAGAAACAGCTTCTGCTTTACCTGTATTAGTATTCCTTCTTACTAAGAATTCCTTTCTTTTCTTCTCTTTCATGGTATATTACTACAATATACGACTAAATCTATTAATGTTTATAAACTATTTATGAACCATATATGTTAATTGCAAACATATTGTTTCCGTTGCCAAACAATGAGGGAAATAATAGATCCCCTTTATGGGGTTACTAGAAATAACCGAAAGATCTACAAAGGAAAATGTGTAGAATGTGACGGTAAAGTAGCCCTTATGGGTGGTTACGCAACATTACCAGAAACAGTATATTCTTCTTCAGACAAACATAAATCACAGGAAATTAAAATTGATTAAGAGAGATAATCCTACCGCTTCTAAAACATTAGAATCAAGATTTAACAAGGGTAATACAAGTGGAATAAAACCATCTGCAGGTATAGATATTCATAGTCTAAAAATACTTTGTACAAACAATTCATGCACCGTTTTTGACGATGATTTTAAGATAAAAAGAAGAATATTAATGCATGATGATAGTAGGAGTGGTAAATATGTATGTCCTATATGTAATAAATCCGTTAGTTATGATAGGTTAAGATTAACACTGTCTGTAGAATTACCAGAATATATCTACAATGAAGAGATGGAAAACAAGAGTATAACCGATATAGATGATGAACGGGAAAGGAATGAGAGACTATACGTCAGACCCATTAACTCTGAATCACCTCTTGATAAGAACACTAAGAGAGCAGTAAGGGTAGTCAAATAACAACTATTATATAATCAAACAGCCGCATACAAAGAACTGATATGGAGTGGACTAGAAGGTATGAGTGGTAAACTAAAACAGTTATTAGAAAATTATGTGGAAAATGAAACAACTTCTCAATTAAACTCCGCAATATCATTATCAGATCCATCAGTTTTATATGATTTTTATATAGATTATAACAAATTAGATAAAGATTTTAAACAAGAAATTAAGAATTTTTCAGATTTTAGTTCAATAAATAAGATATTTACACCAATAATTAAAGCCAAAATAGCCACATTGAGTCATGAACTATTCGAGAAAATCAAATTATTGGATATCAAACTTAGATTTTCCAACTTTATGTATAATAAACAAAAGAATGATTTTTCATATCTAACACCGATAAAATCAATAAATTCTGGAAAAATGGGTAGTTTTGTATGTTTTAAGGGAGTTATTCGTAATATTATAGTAAATAAATCAAGTATAAAGAAACTTAATTTTCATTGTTCTAACTGTGATAATGATACCATACTTGATTTTAATAATATGAAGTTGGATTTTAACACTAAGGTATGTTTTAGTTGTAAAGAAGAAACATTGGAAATGATACCTGTTATAGGAGGTGCGGGAGATTATCAAACATTAATAATAGAAGAATTGACTAACGATTCCAACACCTCTAGTATTAATGTAATGATAGATGGTGATCTTGTAAATAAATTTGATTTAGGTGATACTGTGATAGTAACAGGTAATATCAGACTAGATGTATTTCAGGATGATGTAATCAATCAATATAAAAAACAAATACAGGATATGTCCGTCTATAAACATCTACATGCATTTGGTGGTTCTACCAATGGTATAGACACAGAGTGGTTTGTAGAAGCTAATTTTGTAGAACAGATAAGTGATTCAAACATCATGTTTAATTCCATAAGTAAAGAAGAGATAAAGGAAATAAAACGTTTAAGCACCGATCATCATTTAATAGAAAAATTAATTCAGAGTTTCGCACCAGATATTTACGGTTATGATATAGTAAAAGAAGCACTACTCTATCAACTAGTAGGTGGATTGGGTAGATCTAGAGATCCAGAATTAGATAAGAGAGGTGAGATTCATATATTCTTACTTGGAGATCCATCCACAGCTAAGACAGATTTGATGTTATGGGCGTTGGATATAGCACATAAGAGAAGGTTTGCATATGGTGGGAACATGTCTAAAGTAGGATTGACTGGTGGTGCTGAACAGCTTCCTGGTGGTAAGTGGGTGCTAACAGCAGGTATCGCTTCCATCGCCGATTTAGGATTATTAGGTATTGATGAAGTTAATGATATGAATGCAGAGGTATTAAGCAGTCTGAAAGAGATTATGGAAAAACAAACATCAACTACAACCAAAATTAGGATTGGTTCTAACCATACTAGAGTCTCAGTTCTTGGTTCGGCTAACCCTCCTAAAGGAAACCGTTATAATAAAAACAAACCATTTCTTGAGAACGTTGGAATAAACATATCTCTTTTTACCCGCTTTGATTATGTAGCTTTATTCAGGGATATACCAAATCCACAAATCGACGGTTTAATCATAGATAAAATCATCAATTCTTATAAGAAAATCAATGTAGCACCTATCTCAAAAGAAATGGTTGCAAAATACATCTATTATATGAGGAGTCAGAATAAGATTCCTAAACTATCTGATGAAGCAAGTATTGCTATTCATTCCTTCTACATTAAAATAAGAACCATAGATATGAATGAAAACGTCAAGAATTTACAAGAGCAGGAGAACGTTTCAATCACCGCAAGACAGATTCAATCCCTAATTAGATTCGCATATGCTAGGGCAATATTACTCAATAAAGATGAGGTAGATAGAGATGATGTAGACAGTGCAATAAAAATAGTAACCGATATGTTAAATAAAATAGGTATTGATCCAGAAACAGGTAAGGTAGATGCAAATATTCTCATGGGTGCTAAATCATCCAAACAGATCAATAGAGAAACGATCTGTCAACAACTACTTGATGAAATGGCAATTGGTTTTCGCAATAGTATAGAATATGATCAGTTTTATAATGAATTAAGGAAACTTCCTCATTTCACACCAGATGATATGACTCCCGAACAGGTTGATAAATATATAGAGAAACTAGAACGTCAACATATTATTATGATAGTTAATAGTAAAATATCATTAAGAAATTATGTCGGTAGGAAGGATTGATGAAAGTGACTATAACGAACCAATAGTACCAGTAATAACTATAAAAAACAGAGCAGGAAATAATACCATCCTAATTCATGATGTAGAACAGGGTGATCAAACCGGTCTCGCACCGTTTGGAGTATCAGTAGAGAACGGTATAAGAAAAACAGGTGTATTTTCTATAAGATGTTATGATGATGCTAATCTAATATCCAATGGTCATATTAATTTCAGACAGAGAGTAAATATTAAAGCAAAAAAATCCCATCAATCCGAATATCAGGATCTAATTAATGGATTAATCATAGGTATAAGAAAGATAGAGAAATTCGATGGAGGTAATGAAGTATGGGAGATTTCAGGTCAATCTATGAAACATATATGGACACATACAGCTATTGATTATGAGAAGAATGTTCCATTTCTAAATATGAAAGAAAACCAGCTTAACCTAAAAAATAATGATAAAAAACACTGGATAGGTAATATTCTTTATGATTTATTCACAAGACGTGATATTTTTCCAAATAATAATGGTAAATCAATGATGGAACGTGGAAATTTTACATTAAATGGTATAAACAGATCTATACAATTAACAATACCAGCTATTAATTTCACAGGTTATTTTGACGCACTGGTCAATCAATTAGCAGAAACAGCAGGATTACTTATAGGAACAGATGAATCAAATGATGTTTTTGCTCAGTTACCAGTTTACAAATCTAGTGGTCATGTTATCAAAACAAAGACAGATGTTTTAGATAATACTGATTATACCTGTTATGCTAGGTCTGAAATAGATATAGATGCAAGCACCGATCCAGCACAATATGCTGAGGTCATAATCGGACAAGCAGATACATCTTCTATTGTAGCCAATAATAGTTCTACAAACAACTTTACTACATTATATAATAAGGATATTGCACAACAGATAGAGTTACGTTCTACAGAATTGTACGAATTAACACTTGTGTTGTCAAAACTTAATGCAGGAACAGATTCAGCAAACCCTGAGAATACTAATCTTAGAGGCTTCATAGCAGTAGATGATAATGATAGTATAGGCAAGGATGTTGTAGCAGAGTTAACATATCCTCTCCGAGATATTCCTTCAACTCCTTTACCAATAGGTAGAAAGAGGGTTGACTTCAAAAGACCCATCGAGCCTACAAAAAAATACTGGCTTGTATTACAGGAAATAGGTTCATCTGACAATAATACGGTCTTATGGTGGCATGATGATGGTTATGCTGCAGGTCAGGGAATTAAAACAATGTCTGCTGTAAGAGACGTTCCATTTGGAAGGGGTGAAGGAGCTGCATATACACCCACTGGATGGAAATATTTCAGAAACCAACAGGTTTATTCCAATACATTTACTTCACAGAATCCTATTCTCCATGTTTCAAACATCATATATTCAGGTAAACTTGATGATTATCAGGATCCAGCACCAGTAGAAATCATTCAATCCCCTACAGGTATCCATGACTCTTCATCAATGATACAACATCTATCCATACTAAATGAACATGCATCTAGGATAGCAAGAGCACATAATTTTGGTCCTGTTTCTATTCCAAATAAATTCCTAAAACCAGGAAGTTCGGTAGTTTATATTAATACAAGAGGTAATCAATACGGTATCAATATTACAGATTTGAGTTATAATATGGAAGTAGCAAATAATACTAATGTTTTGGGTACTGGTGATGTAACTGTTCAGGGTATAGCATTCTTATTCCCAACTGTAGGAGATACATTCAATCCAAATAATGATGCAGCTACATTCTATTGTGTGAATTAACGATCTAGGAATTTCTTGGAGTAATCTTCCCGCACCGTTTTAACTCCATCCTTTCTTCTAGTCCTAGTATACTCCATAGCTTCTTTATTCAGAAATTCATCTATTTGTTTGTAGTTTATTTGCCAATCATTATCTATCCTGAGTGTATAAATTCCATATCTATATTTCAAAAGTTCATCTCTAATCCTATCTTTTAGTTGTTTTGTTTCGGATCTAAAATGATCATTACCATCTATCTCAATATTAAATACCTGAAAATCCTTTTCCCGCACCACACAAATATCTAACTTATAAAATACCTTTTCTTTTCCATCCGTCCTAGCCTTAAACGGTGATTTAATCTGTTGTAATTCAGTTGTCACATAATACTTACATTCATTATTCATGTAGTAATGTCCGTAGATATAATCATGTATTTTCTGTTTATACCCATAATGATTTTCTCCTTCATTACCCTGTAAATCTCTATAAGCCATTGGAACATGAAATAAATCTAAAGCCTTCTTAGATAACACCCAATAGAAAGAATATTTTTCACCCTTAGCAGAGCGGCCTAAACCAAAATCATTTAAAAAATCATCAGGAAAATTACAATTATATTTACTCTTGTAGGTTTTCTTCGTACTCAATAATATCCTCATCCCTACATTCCCTTAATAAACATTCCAATTTGCTGTTATGTTCGTATATATCATGCATTAAATCTTTCTGAGTTTTCTCATCTTTCTTGAAAAAATCAGGTAATTCTTTAGATAAAATATTAGAATAAAAAGTAGAAAAATAACTTATTCGTTGTTTAAAATCTTCAATCGGATTGGTCATCTAGATATACTTTTGGTATTTCTAGATTTATTAACCTACCCAATAGTACACTATATTCAAAACCTACCAAATTACCTTCGTTATCATAACATGACTCCTTCCATATATTAGGATTAGCCAATTCAACAGGTACTATACTGTATCCTTTTTCAAGATATCCAACATAGTCAGGAGTACCTATGGTAACTACTTTTAGATCTTCAACTGTCTTTATGAATGATTTCTGTTCCTGCACCGTTCCTATTACATCATTACCAATAACCTGATGTGTGGGGAATGTAGATTTATTGCTTACAACATTATTAGAATTGGTTAGTGTAGTTACCTGTTTTGTACTATCCGTAGGTTTTATGGTTTTATTTGAATACCCTGCAAATTTAATAGATTCATCACGTTTTGCTATAACGTCTGCTTCTGAGTCAAATGCATAGATATTGAACTTTCCATTACCACTGAAATCTGTAATCCAGAACCAGTAGTTTTCCACATCCTGTTGACCATTTTTTATTACAGGTAATTCATAAGAGATATAATCCCTTAATTCTTCTTTTGGATCATCACTAGTCACTGGATTTGTTGATTGGATCACAGCGGCTTTCTTAACCTTAGAATCAGAAATAAGTGCTATATCCTTATACGGTACATTTGTTTTAGTTGATATCTTCCATCCTCTTCCCAAGTGTTGGGTTAATGGATGTTCATCTGGTAGAAAATTTGTGTTTTTTACGAATTGATTCGACATGGATATCTATGGGTCTTATTCCATTATTATACGTTACTTTTTATTTATATATCTAATTATTACAATAATACTAGACATGGAGTCTAAAACATATTTATTCATACTCTTCACTTGCAGCACCCTATCGATATTAATGGGAATCTATTTCATAGGTTCGTTTACATCAACACAGCAGTATAAACAATTCGAAGTAAACCAAGCAGCACAAATAGAGAGATTTAATAATTCAACAACAGTTCATAAATATCTATTTGATAATATAACACAGTTGAAGAAGGGATTGGATCCAATATTAGCAAATATACCAAATGCTACTGAAATGAAAATCCGACAAGATACACATTATAATCAAACATCAGAGGATTTCCAAACTATAAAGCGATTACTTGAGATAAAATTACAGGATCATGATACTCTTGGACAAGTAAACCAAACTGTGAATGAAATATTAGATATATTGAAAGGAAATGAAGTAGGTAATAATAATGGAACTATTCAAC
>JACCDR010569858.1_pt1 | contig 15192 bp, 19 predicted proteins | sample 7446431 | NCBI WGS metagenome assembly JACCDR01 (sample SAMN15323443, study PRJNA562643) | freshwater metagenome | isolation source: river surface water | place: USA:Blue River Watershed | collected 2017-08-17 | reverse complement strand
TTCATGCTGGTGTGCTCGACGTGGCCGGTCCAGCGGTTCGGGTCGCAGCCTCGCGTCGACCGGCACAGTTGGCGTTCACCGATCAGGCCGCCCATGCCCCCGTTGTACGCGGCCAGGGCCATGTCCATGCGGTCAGGCTCGGGCACGCCGTCCAGTGCGCGGTGGTTGCGGCGGTCCATCAGCAGGACGGCGCGGATCTGGAAAGCGGGGTCGTACAGGCTCGGGCGATCCCAGGACCAGCCCGACAATTCGCGGGGGAACTGCTGGACCATTTCAGCCAGCGCATCGAACCGCGCCGTGCGCGTGATCTGGCCCAGGCCGACCCCCTGCTCACGGCTGGTGCGCAACTCGGCCCGGGGGTTCCAGCACTTGCTGTGCTTGAGGGTGATGCACGATTCCTTTTCGATCTGGCCGGCGAACAGCGCCCAGTCAGGTGCGTCCGGCCAGTGCTTGCTCACCTCGACCCCAAGCACCGGCAGGTGCTGCAGGGCCTGGGGTGGCACGCTCGCCTGAGCCTTGCCGCCGGCCAGGGCCAGCACCAGCGCCGCGACCACCATGCACACGCCCTGGAACACCCGGCCCGGGTCGCGGATCATCGCGGCGACAAAGACCTGCTTGAGGTCGATGTAGGGGAACAGTAGGCGGCGCATGACCGGGATGAACCCGCCGCCGAACAGGCTGATGGCGGTGGCCATGCCCGCCCAGCCGACGACGGGCTGGTCGGTGTAGAGCGCCAGCGGGGTGGAACCCCACAGCACCACGCCGGCCACGACGGTCAGCATGGCCCAGCGCGCCAAGTCCTTGCGGACCAGTCGGAACAGTTCAGACATGGGGCGCCTCCTTTCGGGCACGGTAGTAAGCGGCAATCACGTCCGCCTGGATGTGGGCGCCACGGTGATCGAACGGGTCCAGGGCATGACGACCGAGCCAGCGGGCGACGTCGCCGCGCCAGCCGTCAGCCTTGAAATGCCGGGTGCATCGTCGGCTCACCGTGGCCTCACGGGGAAGCTCGGCGAACAACAGCACGCAGAATGTCCAGTTCAACAGCACGTCCAGCGCGCCGAAGATCAGCAGCAGAATGCCGGCCAGCAGGCGCTGGGGTTTGGTGAGGCCCTGGGTCACGCGCACGCGCTCCAGGTTGGTCAGGGCGAGGTAGCCGACCCACATGACGACACTGGACGCCGGGAAGATCCACAGCAGGTCCAGCCAGACGAGGGTGGCGTCAAGGTGCAGGTGCAACACGGGCCGCCTCCTTCCGCACGACGTCATAGCCGCCGACCAGCAGGGCGGCGGAACCCAGCAGGTCGGTGAGCCCCAGGTGGCCGGCGATCTGGCCCAGGGTGATGCCCGACAGATCCACGCTCGGCTGCGCACCGCACGCGGTCTGGCCGGTGTAGAGCACGGCCACGCCAGCGACCAGTTTGAACAGGCCGGTCCACGTGCTGGGCTCGGCCAGCTTTGTCGCAATGATGTTCATGGGGTTATCCCGCAAGCGCACGGGCCATGTCTGCCATCGTCAGCCCCCCGCGCTTAGGCTGCACAGGGGCGAGTTTAGACGCTTCTTCTACGTCGCGGCACAAGTCGTTGTCATCCGCCAGCCGGGCCCACCCCGGCGGGGCCTCCCAGTTGATATGCTCGATCTGCGACCAGACGCACAGGCCGACGCAGTAGTACAGCAGGTCCCACGCCTCGTTGCGCTTGCGGTGCGGGTTCTCCCAGCCCTTGAGCGTCCGAACCTCGACGCAAAGCTCGGCAAAGAATTCGTCGGGTAGCCATTCGGGCCACGTGACCGCGCCGACGCGGTTCAACAGGGCGTCCAGCTGATCCTTCAACAGGTTCGGGTTCAGCATGAGCACCGGCACGTTGCCGCGCAGGCCCGAGTTTTTGTCCTTGCGGGCCGAATCCGGGTAGGTGATCTTGGCGCGCGGGTCGCGCGGCTCGGTGCCGCCCTTGACCAACTGGAACCGACTGTGCAGGCCGTGACCTTCGGTGCGCAGGCGCGTCCAGAATTCATAGGCTCGGTGCGTCACGCCCTCTTTGCCGCCCGAGTCGCAGCCCACCATGCGGACCCGCATCAGCCGGCGCGTGCCCTCGACCGGATATTCGGCGTTGATGACATCCCGCAGTAGGTCCCAGTCCTCGGCATAGGCGGCCGGCTCGACCACGTGGCGCTCGCCGTGTTCGTTCACGCGCTCGGACCGCACGATGTCGAAGCGATCGACTACCCGGATGCCGAACGGGCTCCCGGGCACGATGCCGTGGACCTGGACGACGAACTTGCGGCCCTGGACGTCGACCGTGGCCAGCAGGAACCGAACATCAGACGGCACGGTCTTGCGGGGCCACTGCTCGGACCGCTGTTTCAGGTCTTCGGGCAGGCGCTCGACGTTCTGGCCGCGCCGCCGGTAGGGCATGGCCTGGTCGGTGTTGACCGTCGCCTTTAGGGCCTCCTGGCTTCCGGTGCGCTGGAACTCCTGTTCGGCCTGGATGTACTTGGACACCAGATCCGACCAGGGCATGAACGCCGCGCACACCCCGAACAGCCAGAAGCTGGCGATGTTGCTGGGGCTGACCGGCGTGCCCTGGAGGGCGCCACTCTTGTCCAGCCACTGGCCGTCCTTGACCCACCGGCCGCCCAGGTTCAGGTCATATTTGCGCTCGGGGCCGTGGGGCTTCCCGCAGTGCGGGCAAACCATGACAGCGCTGCGGCCGGCGGCGTTCGCGTCCAGGTCAGTGTCGTATTGCAAAAGCTCGAACGTGGGTTCAAACCAGTCCGCGCACCCGTCACACTGCCAGTAGTAGCGGCGGCGATCGCCCCGGTTGTATAGGCTCAATATGCCCTCGCACGGCGGGGCCTCGTGTTTGGTCTTCGGGATCCATGCGCTACCGGCGATGACCTCGAAACCCGGGCTCGACTCGGCGATGGTCTTGGCCTTGGACCGGAACGTGGTCGTGCGCTTCATGCCCAGGTCGAACGGCGAGCCTTCGCCGTCAATGTCCTGCGGCATCCGGTCATAGTCGGTCAGGATGACTAAGCCGCGAGGGCGGCCTGACATTTCGTTGATGGTCGGCCAGGACAGGTTCAGCACCGTGCCCGACTTGAAATATTTGGCGTGAACCGTGTCGTCCGAACCGCCCGGCAGCAGGCGTTCGCCAATCTTGGGCGAGTGGCGGAACATGCGGTCGACCTGAGTGCGGCTGAAGTCCGCCGCGACCGTCTGGCTGGTTTGGTACACGATGGCGTCGATCGGGTCGCACATAATGGCGTACACGATGGCGTTCAGCACCAAGCTGGCCGTCTTGCCGATCTGCGCGCCACCCACGAACACGATGGCCTTGATCGACGGGTCCGCCTGGCAGTCCAGGGGCTCGCGCATGTAGGGTGTCGTGCTGCTCAGATAAGGCCCGCTGTAGGCGCCTGGAATCTGGAGGATGCGGTACTTCTCGGCTGCTTCGGAAGGGGTCAGGCGTTCCGGTGGTTCCAACGCGGTGGCCAGTTCCAGCATCATTTCGCGGAAGGTCGGGAAGCTCGCCACGCGGGCGGCATCACGGGGGCGGCGGATGCTCACTCGGCCACCTCGCTGGCGGCGGGCGCGACGTAGCGGGACGGGTCAATTTCGTCCTTGTCCTCGGTGCCGTCCCATCCGTTGAACGCCTCAATGACCTTCTCGCGCATGTCGGCCAGCACGCTGTCGCCGATGTTGCGGATGATTTCTCGCTGGCGCGGGGTGAGGGCGGTCTGCTGGTCCACGTTGTCGACCATCAGGGTCATGGACTGGCGGGCCACGCGCAGCAGTTCGCTGATGACCTTCATGACCGCAGGCGTGCGCCACAGGTCGTTGCGTTCCTCCTCGAACTTCTGGCGCTTGATCTGCGCCGACCAGAAAGCGTCCTGCAGGCCCACGGGCAACTGCGATGGCTTCATCTTGCTGATGTAGTCGGCGATCTGCTCGGCGCTGACGCCCGCGTCCTCGGTGCCCCGCAGGGCGCCCATGGCGTCCCACATGGCATAGACCGCCGTGCGGATCTGCTTGCCTCGGATCGGCTTGACCAGGGCCAGGGCCTCTTTGACGTCCTCCTGGCTCATGCCGTACATGCTGGCCAGATCGGGGATGGTGATGCCCAGCGTCACCATGCGGCTGATGGCGGGGCCGTGGTCGGGAATCTCGGTGCTCATTTCAGCCCCGGTATGGAAAGGACGGGTCGAAGCTCCCGTAAGCCCAGTAGCCTACGGTCTTCCCGCCGCGTCCAATGAACGCGATTTCGGACGCGACCCCGGCGTCAACGCTACGGGTTTCGGCGCGGATGTCACCGAAGCGCAGCCACTCCACCGCGCGCTTGACGCAGTTGCGCACGCGGACACTCATAGGCCGGCGCTTGAGGGGGAGGGTCGGCGTGATCGGTGCCAGCGAGTAGCCCCAGGCCACCCACTGCGCATCCCGCTTGGCAATCCAGGCCAGTTCGGCGTCCGTCCAGCGATAGATGCGCTCGGGGTGGTCCCACGCCCGCGCGGGTTCAGGCTTGCGAGTGTTCACGGTTCAGGTGCTCCTGGATGACCCGCGCCCGCACGTCGGCGGGCAGCAGGAGAAGGGTGGTGATATGCGCCTGCACGTAGGCCGGAATCGGACGCCCCGCGTGGAAGTGGTTCATGTGCTGCCGGCTGACCCCCAGCAGGCGGCACAGCTTGGGGTTGTTCAATTCGGCCTCGTAGGTCAGGCGGGCGAGGGGCGTCATGACAAATAGTTTACATCAAGCCCTTGGGGGACCGCTGCGGTGGGTCTTGATGCGAACGCCGTGGTGGATCGCCTCCAGCGTTTGAAGGCCCCCGAACCGTTGCGCCAACTGGTCCGCAAAAGGCTCATGAAAGCCTTCAGTCAGCGACGCGCACACGCCCAGGATTGACTCGACAGGGATCATCACCGACGTCTTGATTTCCAGGGCGTAAGTGATGAGCGCGCCGTTGACCGGGCACTTGGCCACGAACTCGGTGGTGTAGGTGTTCACGGCGTCAAGCCCTTCCGGTCTATCGCCTCAATCGCCGCAACGGACAGCGCCCCCAGTTTCACCAAGTCCGCCCGAAACTTCACGACGTCCACCGCCCGCAGATCGCCGACAGCCGATCGAGTCGCGTAGTGGGCCAACAGCGCGGACCACTCGGCGGGTAGCCATTTGTCGTCACTTGCGTGGCCCCACTTTGAAAGTTGGGCGTTGCGCTCGGCTTGAATTTCGTTGATGACCATTTTCGGCCCCAGTCAAACGCGACGAGAGAGCAACAGCGACCAGACGGCACCGCCGGCCACCTTGGCAGCGAACTGCGCCAGTACGATCTGAGGCATCAGCGCCCCGAAAGCAATGGTCGGGAAGACCAGGCTGTCAACGGCAGCGCCCACCACGTTAGATCCATTGGCCCGAGTCATCCAAGACCCGCGCAGGTTCGTGAACACCGCCCAGTCAACCAAGGCAGCTGCTGAAAACGCGCAAGCCGAAGCCACCGCGATCATCCCTGTAGCCGGGTTCAAAAGGTACGTGGCGGCACCTGTGGCGAGAATCAGCCCGAGCATATGAGCCGGCCGGACCCGCGTGTGCAAAAAGTCGCGCAAGGTCAGGTCAAGCCCGATGAGAAAAAAGGCGTTGATGGGAGTGACCACCGGGCCGAACTTGGCAACCAGCAGGTTAGCGGCAATCATGGCCGCCGCGTAGGCGAAAATTGCGATGTACGTCATTTGTCAATCCAGTGAGTTGGGGCGTTTTCACTTTCAATCCGGGCGCGCATAACGCACGCCCGTGCGGGCTTGGTCGGAGGCAGGTAGTTGCCTTTTGACCAATTCTTGTCAATTCCGACGTTTCGCGCGATGTTTGTAGAGTCCACCGACGCAAACGGGAAACGAGTAAATATCTTCGGGTTCAGCATTCTGAGGCCATGAATTCGGACAAGGGGCCTGCCGGAATGGTCACACACCGCGCGCATTACGTCAATCATCCGCGCGTTCCATTCAGCCGACCCAGGGGTCCGGTACTCGCCTGATGAGCCTAGGCAGATGCGAGGGAACTCACAAGCGAGTGTCTGAAGCCGCAGCAAAGATTCGTGCAAGTGCCAGACTGGTGCGGCGAACCACTTCGGGAGGGGGCAGGACCGGACTAGCGCGTCGTTTTCTTCTTCGGTTCCATCAATGACGTCAGGAATGACAGCGAAGTCACACGACGGGATACGGCGGCCGGCTTCCGCCCATTCATAGAACTCCGACCAGTCTTGAGTCGGCTTGCCGCTAGACCATGAACTAAAGGCCCCGTTGTCCAAAGCCAGCGACTGGCAGACTTCAGCAGCGAGCGCCAACTGGTCCGGACGTTCCCAGCTAATAAAGGCGTGCCCCGCTTGCCAAGCGGCAACCGCCGCAACGTCGGGAGTGATAGGGCCGCCGTGGTAGTGAATCATAGTTCAAGCCTTCTGATAACGGTCGTCCATCCAACCACCCGCCGCCTTGATCGGCCAGCCCTTCGCCCATTCCGGCGTGTCCATCATCAGACGCTCCAGTTCCTCGACGCTGCCGAAGCCTTCGGGCACCTCGGCCACGACCTCATCGTAGGTGTGCATGACGATCGGGTAGCCGGCGCGCTCCAGGTTCTCGATGGCGTGCATCTGGATGTCGCGGGCCGTGGCCTGAACCACGTTCTCGGCCAGCTTGCCACTGTAGGTGTCCATGCGGATCCAGCCGACCGGGCCGTTCTTCGGGTTGGTGTTGTACCCCTCGACGCTCAGGGACAGCCCCCGCCACTGCTGTTCGGCCTGGCGCAGGCGCGGTGAGTGGTAGGTCATCAGCCGGCCCGAGGGGAGGCGGCAGTACAGCTTGTCGTCATGACAGACGTAGCTGACCCCGCTGTACGTCTCATCCAGCCGAAAAACGTGCTTCCACTGGCCGGGTTCCTGCACGGCTGCGACGGCGGCGCCCTCCAGGCCGAACAGGCACGGTTCCCAGTTGCGCCGCTGCCCGCCCCACAGGTGAACGATGGCCGGCGACGCCTCGCGCCACGCGATGATGTTGGCCTTGATTTCGTCGTCGGTGCCGGGGCCGCCGAACGCCTTCCACGCGCCGATCCAACCCCCAAAGCCCAGGCCCAACTCGGCGACCTTGCCCGGCATCTGGCGCGCGGGGTGGTGCTTGCCGGTCTTCGCTTTGTAGTCCAGGAACTCCTGGAATGGAATGCCTAGGATCTTGGCCGCCGACATTTCGTAGATTTTGCCGTGGTCGTGAAACACGTCCAAACGCCATTTTTCCCCGGCGATGGCCGCGATGACCACGCCCTCGATGGCGCTGAAGTCGCTGCTGATGAACCGATAGCCGCGCTTGGCCACGAACAGCCCGCGCAGCGTGCCGGCGATCGCGTGCAGCGCGTCGGTGTAGAAGAACTCCAGCAGGGGTAGGCTCGACGCCAGCATGGTGGTGATGGCGTCCTTCATGGCCCCCGGCGACCATTCGCCGCGCTTGGCCGTGCGGTCGAACGCCGCCCCGCACCAAGGGCACGCCGACCCGTGGCTGACGTTGTGGTAGTGGCCGCAGGTGTCGCAGTGCCAGCAGTCGGGGCCTGATCGCGGCAGGTTCGCCGGCTGGGCGCCGTTGCCGGTCGGGCGCCCCGTGCGCGCGGCGTGGTAGCTGTAAAGCTCGTGCAGCCGGCCCTCGGCCGTAACGGCGTTGCGCATGGCGCGCACTTTCTTGACGCTGGCGCTACCGGCCAGGCTGCGAATCTCCAGCACGCGGCGACAGTCATCGTCCAGGTAGTCGGCCAGGGCCGCGTCAACCGCGTCCTCATCCAGCGAGTCAAGATGCACGCCCCGAGCGTGCAGCCAGCCCAAAATCTTGGCCACCTCGGTCGGAAGGATGCCGCCGGTCAGGCGCTGCATTTCCTCCCCATAGACCGCCTCGGCTTGGTCCAAGACGTTGCACGCCGCAAGCACAGCGGGCACGTCAATGGCGATGCCCCGCCGGTTGATCCGCTGGTCGGTCAACCACACCTGCAGTTCACCATCCGGGATGTCGGGGATGCGCTCGCTGACCTGGGCCTCGGCCACGATGTCGCGCAGGTTGTACTGGCTCAGGGCCTGGGTGTCGGCTACCTGGGACTGCACCAGCGCCATCGCCTGGCCCGGCTTCACACCAGCTGCGACCAGCGACCGCACCTCGGCGTCTTGCTCGGCGTGCGTCCACAGCGGTCGGATGCGATAGCGGGGGTCGGTCTTGGTCGGGTTGCGCGGGACCGAGAACAGGTCCAGCAGGCGCTTGCCCTCTTTGTCCTTCTGGTCCTGGATGCCCAGCACTTCGCCGACCATCGCCAGACCGCCCGGGTAGTTGCTTGCCCGGCTCTTGGCCATCGAGCACCGCAGTTGCTCCAGGGGTAGCGCGGTCCAGCCGTAACGGCGAGTGCAAACCTCGTTCCAGATCCACCACTCGAACCCGCTATTGTGGGCCTCGATCAGGCCGCCGGCTTGAATGTGACGTAGCAAGCGCACGGGCGGCGGAAGACCGGGACGCCAGAATTCAGGACCCTGGCCGTCCTTCAGGTCGAACCAGCAGGACAGCACCTCGGTCGACGGGTGGCGCGCGTAGTTGGCGGTTCCGACGACGAACAAGCCTTTCTTGCCCTGCGGCGCGTTGGGCGGGCCTTTGTACTTGCCGGCGTCCGCGTCCCAGCAGTAGCCGCATTCGCTGTACGTCTCAAAGTCCAGGTCGGGCAGGATGGTGGCGTAGCCAAGGCCGACAGGTAGGCGCGTTCCGGCGGTGTGGGTCATGTGTGGGTCTTGAAGTGGCAATGCCGGACTTTCACCGGCCTGCCTCCCCCTATCTCGCTTTCGGGGTCAGTCTGCAACCATCCGTCTACCCCCTGGCCGGGGCTGGTCGCTGCGGTCGGAGAACTCAGGCCAGATAGCCCTGGGCGCGCATCTGGTCGTCGGTCCAGCCGGCGTCACGGAACGACTGATAGGTCGCCCCGGCCGCCTTCGCGGTCATCACGGGCCCGGCGGGCGGCGCGCTCGGCACACCAGGCGGCTGCATGAACCCGGTGTAGGGCGGGACCGAGGACGCGGGCGCCATCGACGGGGCAGCGGGCGTCGGCGTCTGCATCGGCGTCGGGGGCGGTGCGAATTGCGGCGCAGCGCCGGCCGGCGCAGGCTGCGGGGTCGACGCAGCCGGAGGCACGAAACCGGCCGGTGGCGTGAGGCTCGCCCCCGCCGGAAGGGCTCCCCCGAAACCCGCCGATTCCACGTCCGGGCCGACCACGATGCGCTGGCCGTAGCCGATCAGGCAGGTCATGTTGTGGTTCAGGTAGACGCCCGGCTGGCTGGTGCTGCCGTTGCCCACCACACTGCCGTTGACCTGCACGTAGTCGCCCAGGTTGATCGCGTTCTCTCCCTGGAGCGCCACGGGCGACTGGAGGCCCACCAGCGTGAACAGTTGCGACGGGTAGCCCGAACTGAAGCCCAGGACCCAGTGGCCTGGGTATCCCTCGCGTTCACACGGCTTCTTGCCTTTCTTGTTCGGCACCGTGCTGTCGCCGTCCGTGATCTTCCAGGCGAAGGTCGGCATCTGTCCAGCGTGCGCCAGGAACTTGTGGCCCGCTTCCCAGATGGTGCGGCCCCAGACCGTTTCTGCCCAGTGGCGTTCCGGACCCTTGGGGATGGCGATGGCGTGGTAGAAGTCCAGGCGGGGCTTGCCGGTGTCGGGGCCGTTCTTGACCTGGAGGGGTCGGCCTTCGGCGTCCTTGTCCGCGCCTTTGTAGAGGTTGCCGGCCACGAGGCGGCCGACCGGGGTGGTGAAGTTGGTGCGTTCCATAGCTGTTCGCTGAGGTTGGTTGAGGGAGACTTGAGTTTGGATGAAATTGACCGCGCCGTCAATCCCCGTAGCGATGAAGGCCCGCGATCAGGCACCACAGTGAGCCCAGCAGGTAGCCGGCGCCGAATGCCGCCGCCAGGCCCAGGAACCCGATGCCGACCGCGAACAGCACCGTCGCGGACGTGCGGCGGGGCTTCACTTGACCACCCCGACGACCGTGACGTCAACGCGGCGGTTGCCCTGGTGATCTGCAGGCGTGCGGCCGGCGAACAGGGGCGAATCGTCACCCTCGTTGACCACTTCGATCTGGTTGCGCGGGTAGCCATAGCCGACCAAGAACGCGATGACCGATTCCGCCCGGTTCTGCGCCAGCTGGCGGTTGCGCTGCTTGTTGCCGCGCACGTCGGCGTGCCCTGCCGCCACACCGATGCGCGACCCCGGGATGGCCAGGGCCCGCTGCGCGGCAATCTTAAGCGTGACCTGGGCAACGGGGCTCATGTCCCATCGGTTCGTGTCGAACAGGACGTGCGTGGCGTAGACCGGGGCAAGCACCGGCTCGACGGCCACGGCCAGCATGGGCTGGGGCACCACCTCGCGGATGACGCGGACCTCGGGCGGGTAGTGAATGACGATCGGCTCGACCGGGCCTGCGGCCGGCGGATCGTCGTCCAGGTCGATGACGGCCACGACCGGCGGCGGCAGGTAGTCGCGGCGCTCGACGGTCGCCCGGTACTGAGGATCATTCCAGGGCTTCCAAGTCCCGCCGCTGGGCGCGGCCGCAGGGCCCGGGGCCGGTGCCGGTGCGGGGGCCGGGGCAGGTGCGGGTGGCGGCTTTGGCGCGGGCGCGGGGGCCGGGGCCGGGCTCGGCTTCCCCGGCTTGCTGCTGGAGCATCCGCAGGGCTTGCCGCCGGCCTGGGCCTCGGACGCGGCGAGGGCGCCGATGGCGAGGCTGATGAACGTGGCGACAAGCCAGGGTGTGATCTTTCGCATGACTGGGCTCCTGTGGGTTGGTAGCCCAATCATGCGCGTGTCTAAACGTCCTAACTACCCCTTAGGTGAGGGGGTAAACACCTCCGCTGCCTTCGCTGCCGCCGCTTCTGCGCGCACCAGCTTGACCGATCCGGGCACGCGCTCGCTGATCGCCTTGACAACCTCGGGCGGCGCCAGCTTGCGCTGGATGGCCTGGGTGGGCGTGATGGCCGCGACCGGCTTGGCGAACTGCGGGCCGTACAGGGCCACCACGTCTGCCTCGGCAAGTTTCCAGCGCTCCCGGCCCGCTGCGCGATCAAGCGCCCAGCCCTGCACGGGGTTGCCAGACTTCAGCGCGTGTTGCACGTGTTCCTCATAGCCGCTGATGCGCGCGGACAGCCGGGCCTGGATGTCCTGCAGTAGGCGCAGTTCGCGGCCGATCGCGTCCGGGCTGGCCTCCATTGGCACCACGGCGCGGCTCACGTCCACGGCCAGGTGCGCCACGTCACGCAGCGCGTCGCAGGCGTGGCGGCCGTTGCAGTGCGTACATTGCGGGCCCGTGGTGGCCTTGCGGTCCAGGCGCGTGGCAGCGATTGCCGCCGCGCGCAGGTCGGCGCGCACCTCCAGCGCCGCGACACCCGAGCACATCCAGGACCGGATCGCGGGCGCCGTGTAGCACCGGGGCTGGTAGACCGTGACGACCACCTGCAACGCGGACAGGTCAACGCCGTCCTCGCGCACCGCCCGGTCAATCTCCAGGATCGCGTAGTTCAGGCACTGAAGGTTGCGGGTGTGCTCGACGTATCCGTGTCCGAACTTGAAGTCGCCGACGTACAGCGTCATGCCGTGCCAGCCGATCAGGTCGGGTGTGCCCCAGTTCTGGCTGTCGTGAATAGCCGTGCCCGTCAGCCGGCGCTCGACCACCCACTCATGCACCGGCAAGGTAGCCAAGTGCGCGGTCACAAGTTCTGCCGCCTCGCGCATTTCCTCGGTGGCGCCGGGTGGCTCGGGCTGGCCCTCGATTCGGGCCTGCAAAACGGCGTGCGCCAGGGTGCCTTCAACGCTCGCCTCATCGTCGCCCAGATCGGGAAACCGGCGATTCATTTCCGGCCACATGGCGCACGCCACCCAGTTTTCCGCCCCGGAAGGCGGCAGGTAGGCGTGCGCGCTCATGTGACGTCAGGCCAGCAGGGGCTCGACCATCTGCCACACGACCGGCAGGGCGGTGGGCATCGTGGCCAGCGACGGCAGGTTCGGGACGCCGCACATGCCCAGGATCTCGTTCAGCTTGGCCGACGCCAGCTTGCCGCTGGTCACGGCGGGCATCACACGGGCCATGAACGCCGGGAAGTCAGCGGGCGCCCCGCTGGCCACGGGCGCGACCGGCGCGGCGGGCGGTGCCACGGGCGGCGCGGGCGGGGTGACAGCGGCCGGCGGCGTCGGGACCTCGGGGGCGTCGTCCTGCGCGCCGCCGCTGTTGCGCTTGGCACGCCACGTTCCATCCTTGTTCTTGGACTTGTTGCCCGCGTGCAGGTCGGCGCTCCAGGCCACGCCCTTGCTGTCGACCTCGACGGCCGGCATGGGGGTGTTCGGCAGCGGCGGCGTGACGGCCGGCTCGACGCGCGGCGGGATGTCCAGGTAGGGCGGCGGGGCGAAGGCGTGCGTGGCGGTGGGGATGTTCTCGACCACCACGGGCGCCGGGATCGGCACGGCGCCGACTTCGGGGTTGTCCTCGCGGGCGATGGTGGCGGCGTCGCGGTCCAGGTGGGCGACGTAGAACTCCAGCGCGATGAGGGCGGCGCGGCGCTCGGCCGGGGTGGTCAGGGGAAGGGTCAGGGACATGGTGGTGAGTCCAGGGGTTGATCGAAGCCCTATTCTGAAGTAAAGTTGACGGCACTGTCAACAAGCGAGCGCAAATTTATGACCGTCGTAAATAGCAACCCCGATCTGGCGACCGTGGCGGCGCTGCTGAATGAGGCGACGACCGCGATGCTGATGCGGATGCCGGTGACCTGCACGCATCCGGCCGGCTGGAAGCGGCCCGAGAACTGGCCTCTCCCGAGCGCCCGCCAGCCGGCGAACGCGGACGGCAGCGACACCCAGCCCTATCGCCCCATGGCGATCCTGGAGTGGTGCGAGTACAAACTGGCCGAGCCCGAGCGCCAGGCGAAGGCGGCGAAGATGCTGGAAGGTCGCGGGCAGTGACTTTCACCCTTCGCCCCTATCAGCAGCAGGTCGTCACCGAGGTGAACGCGGCCTGGTCGCTGGGCTTCCGCAACGTGCTGGCCGTGCTACCCACGGGCGCCGGCAAGACGCGCACGTTCAGCCACATCCTGCGCGAGTTCGACGGCCCCGCCGTGGCGATCGCGCACCGGCACGAACTGGTGGCCCAGATCAGCCTGGCGCTGGGGCAGGCCGGCGTCCGGCACGGGATCGTCGCGGCCGACAGCACCGTTCGCGGCATCGTGCGCCTGCACATGGACGAATTCGGGCGGTCGTTCTACGAACCGAGTGCCCGCGCGAAGGTTGCCAGCGTCGACACCCTGATCCGCGTGAATCCGAGTGAGCCGTGGCTGTCTCGGGTGGGCCTGTGGGTCCAGGATGAGGCCCACCACCTCCTGCGGGCCAACAAGTGGGGCGCGGCCACCAAGATGCTGGTGAACGCGCGGGGTTTGGGCGTCACCGCCACGCCCTGCCGCGCTGACGGCCTGGGCCTGGGCCTGCACGCGGACGGTGTGTTCAGTTGGATGGTCGAGGGGCCGACCATGCGCGAGTTGATCGACATGGGGTTCCTGTGCGACTACCAAGTTTTCTGTCCGCCGTCCGATCTGGACCTGAGCGCCGTCCCGACCAGCGCCAGCGGCGACTACAGCCCCGAGCCCCTGCGCAAGGCGGTCCACTCCAGCCACATCGTCGGCGACGCGGTGGCCCACTACCTCAAGCACTGCGCCGGCCAGCGGGGCATCACCTTCTGCGTGGACATCGAGGCCGCGACCGAACAGTGCCAGGCGTACCGGGCAGCTGGCGTGCCGGCCGAAGTCATCAGCAGCAAGACGCCTGACTTGATCCGCGCGCAGATCCTGCGCAAGCTGCGCAACGGAGAGGTGCTGCAGGTCACGAACGTGGACCTGGTGGGCGAGGGCTTCGACCTGCCCGGCCTGGACATGGTGAGCATGTGTCGGCCCACGCAGTCGTTCAGCCTGTACGCCCAGCAGTTTGGCCGGGCGCTGCGCACCCTGGAGGGCAAGACGATCGCCACGGTTCTCGATCACGTCGGCAACGTCGTGCGCCACCGTGGCCCGCCGGACATGCCGCGCAAGTGGTCGCTGGACCGCCGCGAGAAGCGGTCCTCCAGCAAGGGTGCGAGCGACGCCATCCCGATGCGGGTGTGCCCTCAATGCACGCGGCCCTACGAACGCGCCCTGCCCGCTTGCCCTTTCTGTGGCCACGCCATCGAGCCTGCTGGCCGCAGCGCGCCGGAACAGGTTGACGGCGACCTGACCCTGCTGGACCGTTCGGTGTTCGAGCGCATGTGGCGCGAGGTTGACGCGCCGCCCAAGTTCCCGCACGGGGCCAGCCTGGCGGTGGTCGGCGCGATCAAGAAGCACCACCACGCGAAGACGAACGCCCAGGCCGAACTGCGCGAGGCGATGGCTACCTGGGGCGGCGCGAGGCGGGCGGCCGGCGACGACGATCGGACCATGCAGCGCCGGTTCTACATGCAGTTCGGGGTGGACGTGGTGAGCGCCCAGGCGCTGAACGCGGCGGATGCGGAGAAACTGACGGGAGTGATCCGTGGCGCTTGAAGACTGGGCCACCAAGTGGGCCATCCCGCCGGCCGCGCTCGATGACCTGCGCCACATGCTGACCGACCAGTCACGCGTGCCCCCGCCGATCAAGGGGGGCAGCGAAGCGGCCATGCAGGTCGAACTGCGTCTGGAGGCCGCACGCACTGGCGTCTACCTGTACCGCAACAATTGCGGCGTGCTACCCGACGCACGCGGCGTCCCCGTCCGCTTCGGCCTGGCGAACGAGTCCAAGGCCGAGAACGCCCACATCAAGTCCGCCGACCTGATCGGCTGGCGGCCGGTGGTCATCACCCAGGCCCACGTCGGGTCCACGATCGCCCAGTTCGTCAGCCGCGAGGTGAAGCACCACGGCTGGCGCTGGCGGGGCGATGACCACGAGCAAGCACAGTTGCGGTGGGCCACCCTGGTGCTCGCCAGCGGCGGGGATGCCGCATTCGCCACCGGACGGGGTACACTTTGACCAGGCCGTCAACTATTGTAGCCACCCGAGAATGAAATCCGACGACCGCCGCGAGGCCATCATGACCGCCGCGCTGACCGTGGCCGCCAAGGTGGGCTACATGACCATGACCCGCGACCAGATCGCCACCGAG
>JACCDR012189773.1_pt1 | contig 15193 bp, 9 predicted proteins | sample 7446431 | NCBI WGS metagenome assembly JACCDR01 (sample SAMN15323443, study PRJNA562643) | freshwater metagenome | isolation source: river surface water | place: USA:Blue River Watershed | collected 2017-08-17 | reverse complement strand
TTAAACACAATCCCCATGGATCCTTGTGCTATTTTAATGCGCTGTTGATACGGCAGATCAGATGCCAAATAATCGTGTCGAACGTCAGAAACTGATGACAACGTTTGGCTTGCCATAGCTACGTTTGGACCAACAAACGATGACGAAATGCCTGATAATTCGTGAGGTAATTGTGTGACAAGCTGTGAAACATCAAGCTCTTTTACGTTTAGCTCATCTTTCTGCTCATCTTTTTGGCCATTGCTGTGGTAACCGTTTTGGAGATCCAGGTGAGCCGTAGAACGCATTGCTAACTCTGGCAAAGGTGGTGTATAGCTACAGATATCACATTTGACATCCATATCGTGGTGGCAATTCATGTATTCAATCATGTCCGCACATACTTATCGCAGAGATAGTCATTTTTCTATCGATTTCTGCGCTACTTGTTTGTGTGAGCTGAGTGTCCATCACAGAATTGGGAGCCGCTTTATACCAACAAACACGATTTTTCCCCGCACGTTTTGCTTGATACATCGCCATATCCGCGCTTTCAATCAGTTGATAAGGCTGGTGATGTATCTGCGGGGAGAAATTCGCCAGCCCTATACTTGCCGTCACGGTTAGTTGTGGATAATTTAGCGACGGACCAACGGTGTAAAATGCCTTTAAAAGTCGTTGTGCCAAAGCGTCACACTCTGCCATAAGGTCACACGCCGCTGTAGTGGTCATGTTGCATAGCACCACAAACTCCTCACCGCCCAGCCTTGCGACACACTCTACATTCGCAACAATGTCGATTAATCGTTTTCCGACCTGTTGTAATACTTGATCGCCAACCGCATGCCCGTAGTGATCATTGATTTGTTTAAAATTATCAATATCGATGAACATGACTGCGAGTGGGTGTTGCCACCGCTTGCTGGCAAGCATGGCGCTTTGTAGTTTTTCTTCGATATAGCGACGACTGGAAACACCCGTTAATGGGTCGCGCATCGTTCGTTGTATTTGCTTGATCTGTTTTAAAAGCACGGATAAGTGCCGTTGTAAAACAGGTAAAAAATCGTTTAATTCATAGCCATGTTCTGGGCATGTTTTCAATAAAAGTAAAGTTGAACCACCAACGTGCTCTGACACTGTCAAACTTAGCAGGCTAGACATCGCATTTTGTACACTCGGAATGCTGGTATCAAGCGATGGCATAACAGGGTTTTGCGGCATAGGTATGGTTCGTACATCCATAGTGTTCGGTTGACAATCACCGACAGGCAGACACCAAATAGTCTCCCCCGCGCGAGAATCACCTGGCAAAAGTGACACTACCTCGCCTTGTTTAACGCTGTGTTGCACCTGACTATATACCGTGGGTACTGCAGCCAATAAACGTTTGAATTGGTCAAGTAATACATCGCTACCGAGCACGACAACAGGGTGTCCAGCATCCATATCGACAACGGTAATTTCACTATGGGTAAAAACATCTTCGACTATCGGTATAACATGTGACAGAAACTGCTTCACATCTTGTTGTTGCAGCAGCAACGTCAGTTGTTGCAGTAAACGATTTTGCCGACACCACTGCTGCATTTGCGGTGATAATACGCTGTTATCGTGTTCCGAATTTTGCATCTTCAGCTGATTGGAAGGTTGCGCAGTGTTGAACGTATCGATAACAGGATGAATCTTTTGCCTGCTGGTCATCTGAATGGGAAGATGGTCGACAAATAGATTTTTAAGGCTCCAATACGGTTTGTCGAACCTTGTACGCTGCACAGCGTTGAACGTCACCTTGAGCTCGCCAAATGTCAAATCACATCGATCGGCTAGCACTGCAAATTGGTGCGGTGTAAGCCGGAGGTCTTGGATACGGGTTCCGTACTTAGAGCCCGCATCCAATAATTTCAACTGCCGATCTTGATAGCAAATTTGCGCGTGATAGCGTGAAACCGATAGATCATCCAACACCACATCATTATCAACAGCGCGACCAATCCTGAGGGGAAAGTCGTTTATGTCAACACGAATGCGTTGTTGTTGCGCCGCAATGTTCCAACTGAGTTCAATTAATAGTGGCATAAATATGACATAACGATGATGAGCTACCCTAGATGAGCTGCATGTAAATCAATAAAACTACCGTTAAAAATAAACATTAAAAGTAACAACTAAGTTATTATCTAGCTCCTAAAATGCTAGAGCAAGTTGTAAGGCAGGATACTGCATTCAACCGACTAAGTATAAAAATTAATCCCCAGTAAAACAATCAATTAAAGGCTCGTCGCCGATAAAATTACGACGGTCATTGGTAAATTCAGCAAAGCTAATTAAGCTATTTAAGCCTTACTTAACAAGGACGTGTCATAGTTTACTAGTTGATTACCGAGTGATACTGACGGGATAATTACCAAGCGATTTTGACGTGGTCACATTATCAATGTTGTCGAGTTTCAGCAAGTTTTGCTATTCGTAGCGCTGTAGTATCCGTATTTTCTCTTAGCTGGATATTGCGAACACCGCAAAATAACCGATCACTAATAGTGATTCACCCTACCTAAACCCATGCCGCATACCCGTAAATGGAGCTGCTGTGTCCATAAAGTAGTATACCTATTCCAGTAATTCATCCATGTTTTTATACTGATGATTAAGGGGGGCGTTTCATGTAGCGCATGCAAAAGTTTTCCAATCTTGTTATGCCACGGACTACAGACAGGTAAAAATTGCAGCTTGAATTTCTCGTTTTCACACCGTCGATTCTGTACCCTTTACTTTTTGTGGATGATGTAGTTGTCTACAATCAATGTAATAGTTTGGCGCGCCGGTACCGTATTTTTAGCTTTTTTCAGCAGCTCTAAAAACATATCCGTGGTTTTACGGTTGCCTACACCATAACTGATTTGGCCAATCTGGCTAAGGAGCGCTCCGGCCAGAAAATATTTTTGTTCTGACCTAGTGTGTCCACTTTGCGCTGCTTTTCTCTGTAACCCGAGTCTGCACCGATCTTTGGGTTCAGGTGAATATCAACTTCATCTTGATAAAACACCAGATGGGCCTCACTAAAGTTTACTAGTGTTTCAACGATTGCTGCTAATTAGCCCCACACCATCAGCTTTAAAGCCATCAACACCGCCGGCTTCATACCAGGTAGACCAACAGTCAACTGTCGTAAGTACCACCGGCAACAATCTGGCAACTTCAGATTTGTTTTTACCTTTTAACAACAGCAGCACCACATTTGCCCGACGGCAAAGGTGATTGTATCTGGCTTACGCATAATTTGTGCAAGCGGCTGGTTTCAGCGCCGTAGAAAATGCTATTTTGTTCATACTAAATGCGGTTAAAATTTTGGGTTTTATTTGGCGACCGTTCTGATAGCGTAAAACGCATTGAATTCACTTCTTTTGGTGAACTACTATTTTTGCGGTTATTTAGACTTGGATACCAGTAAACAAATCATCCTATCGATGCAAGTACCGCTTTGGTGGTAGATGGTGTGGAATTCGTATGTCATTGCTGACATATAGCGCAGACCATGGTTATAAGCTATGAACGACGAATATGCAGCAATATAAGCCAATAAGCCATATAATTCAGCTCCTTAAATATATTGTGACACGCTCACTTGCTTCATGTGCGTATCCTGATTTTGTAATGGTTCTGACATGTTTTACAGCATTAAATTGACATCATTTTTAAAACGTTCACCAAACTACCCCACGTATGCAATGAGGCGAGCATGGCATTTTCGTGGGCAATTTGGCGCGCTATACATCTGTGCTGCATTGCTGCTGATTTCCGCCTGTAGTCACCAACCGACATCAGCTACCAACAAAGATGATGTAATCGCAAAAACGATGCCACCCGGACAACAGGGCGAGTTAACATCTTCTGACAACTCAATGTTACAACAGCATTCACGGCTAAATGCAGCTATCCATCTGACTCATCGCATCAAAAGTGATATCGCGGCAACCGGTTTAACGCAAGATAACGTCGCCATTTTTATCTCGCCGCTAGAACCGCAACAACTTGAAAAAGCACAGCAACACTCAGTTTTTGAACATAACAACAAACACGCTATATCATCTTCGACAACCCTATCGATAAATGCGCAACACCCTATGAACCCCGCATCGACCATGAAGCTTGTGACCACCGCCAGCTCGCTTGGCCTTTTGGATCTGACGTATCAAGCACAAACCTCATTGTGGATTGAACCGCAAACAAAAACACAAACACCTCATATATTACAAGGACCTATTTACCTTAAAGGACAAGGTTCAGCGACGTTTGACCGCGGCCAGCTACAACAATTACTTGAACAATTATGGCTACGTGGCTATCGACATATTCCAAGCGGCATCGTGTTTGATCGTGGCTTTTTTCAACCTAATCGCGAAGATTTGACCACAGCACCTTTTGATGAAACACCATTAGCACTGTATAACCTTATCCCTGATAGTTTGTTGTTCGAGGAGGGCATACAACGAATTATGCTCCGCAGTACCCAGCGCGAAATGAGCGTCGCTTTATCGCCAGTCCTGCACAATGTGAGTGTTGATACTCGACAGGTCAACCTGATCGGACGTTGTGGCCAGTGGCGTTATCCAGGCAACTTACGCTTCCAGTGGCATATGGAACATCATGATCGCACCATCACACCAGATGCTGCATCTCCCGCCACGCTCGCCACACCACCTCCTTCTTTGCCATCTGGTGAAATATCAAATCAATCTAAAGCAGTGTTGCACGTCAGTGGGCAGTTTCCAGCCAATTGTCAGCAACAGGTGTTTGCACCTTGGTTCAACCGGGATGACCAATTAGCACTTTTTATCGCACAAAGTTGGCAGCAACTCGGTGGTACTTTGGGTGGGAGTACTTTTGAAGGGGACAGTCATCAAGTCACACCGATCGCCCAGAGCCGAAACGGCGCAGTACCCACAGATGCCATCCAAATTGCCGCACTCCCCTCCATCGCATTAACGGAATGGATCCGTCGGATCAATAAGTACTCGGACAATCCACTGGCACGAAGTTTATTTTTAACACTAGGGCAGCCCTGCCTTACCGAACTTTCACAAGGTGATACTCGCAGTGAGATAGAAGCGGCAAAAATCTCTTCAAGAGGATGTGCACGCGATCGGATCGTTCAATACTTGTCGACACAAGGTATCAACACTTCGGGTATAGTGCTCGATAACGGCTCGGGATTATCAAGACAGGAGCGGATCTCCGCTAAACAATTGGCCGATGTTATTCAAATGGCTTATCAGCATCACACAGGCCATGAATTTGTCGCGAGTTTGCCGATAGCAGGCATGGATGGCACTATGAAGCGGCGACTTTCTCAAGCATGCTTAGCGGGTCGATTACGGCTTAAAACAGGTAGCTTACGTGATGTCACCAGTATTGCGGGGTTATACTTGGCCAAAAGCGGAACGCCACAGGTGATCGTCATCATGATCAATGGCAATTTAAGTAATACCAAAGCCCGACAGATGATCGACAGTTGGTTGTGGCAGTACCTATCCGCCATCACCCCTGAATGTCGAGTGTCCCCGTCGTGAGCTCACAATGCCAAAAGCCACCACGGCAGAGGAATCACTAAAGCTATAACGCGCCAATCAATAAACACTGGTTCAATGAACAATTACTCGATATGCTATTGAATTAAAATAATAAAGCGGAGTTTCGCATGAGTTGGTTGACGTTATTGCCAGCATTAGTTGCTATTGTGGTGGTGTTCTGGCGCAAAGAAGTGATTATTGCACTCGGCGCCGCTTTGTTTACTGCCGTTTTACTGTTGCAGCTACAACAAAGCCCACTAGGTATTTCACTGCCACTAAACGCTGCTGTTGAGAGTATTGAGGTTCTGGTAGACACCGTTGCCGATGAAGGTAATGCGCGGTTATTACTGTTTGCGTTATTGGTCGGCGCATTGATGGCTTATATGCGCGATTCTGGTGGTGTCAGTGCGTTGGTAACACGACTCATCAATGCGGGCGTGGCTAAAAATGCCCGACAAAGCCGATTGTTGGCGTTTTTTACCGGCATCATTATTTTTATCGAGTCCAATTTGTCGGTGTTGACTGCTGGTTTTTTAACGCGTGGCTTATTTGATAAATTTAAATTAAGTCGAGCGGAGCTGGCTTATATTGTCGACAGTACCAGTGCCCCGGTGTGTATTTTGATTTTGTTAAATGGTTGGGGCGCTTTTATTCTAGGCTTGTTGGGTCACTATCCGTTGGGCATGTCTTCCGTCGATGTTATGCTCGGCAGTATCGCGCTTAATTTCTATCCTATTTTTACGTTACTACTGGTATTTTTCACCATTATGACCGGAAAACATGTAGGCCCGATGCGCTTTGCCCGAGTTTACAGTTATAGCGAACCGACAGATGTGACCGCGCAACCCATTGGCGCAAATATCACTCATGACCATGCCACCACAGCTAGCGTGTCACATCATACACACCACCAAGACCAGCAACGGGGTAAAGTGCGCTACATGATTTTACCCCTCCTCACCATGATCTTTAGTATGGTGGGTGTCATGCTCTGGACCGGCAATGGCGATCTAACCGCTGGTTCAGGTTCTAAGGCAGTACTTTACGCGACAGCGGCCGCATGCATCATGAGTTATGTCCTTCTGACGATTGATAAGCGATTTACCCATCAGCAATTGGTAGATATCGGCTTTAAAGGCATGAGTGAATTACTGGGTTTAGTAACCATTTTACTGCTAGCCATTGCATTAGGATCGGCACTCAAAACTCTCGGCACAGGAACCTTTATTGCGCAATTGGTCAGTCAAAGTTTGCCGCTATGGTTGATCCCTGCGATGCTATTCTTAGCTGGCGCACTGATCTCCTTTACCACCGGCACTTCCTGGGGCACATTTGCCATCTTAATTCCCATTGGTATGCCGCTGGTTGCCGCACTCGACCTTCCACCCGCGTTATTACTCGCAGCTATTCTCGGTGGAGGTGTGTTTGGTGATCATTGCTCACCAATCTCCGACACCACGGCTGTCAGCGCCGTTGCTGCTGGCTGTGATTTACTCGAGCATGTGCAAACTCAGCTGCCTTATGCGTTATTTTGCGCACTGCTAAGCCTTATCGGCTATTTACTGGTGGGATGGATGTGGCTTGCCTAACTTGATCGACACGCGCAAAGCCAAGATCAATGTTATAAGCGTATAGCACTTCGTACATCAACGACAGATAGCTGAGGCATGCTGGCCAACGCGCTGTCGTTGAACATGTACGTGACACTAGCGCAGAGCGGGTCGCCAATCGATGCGTTTGACATCCACCTGCGTGCGAAAACGCTGTTGGATCGCCGATTTAAAATCAAAAAAACTGGTGATATCGTGACGACGGCCATCGATACACTCGAAGCAAAATCGATGGCAGTTATAACGCAATAGATCATATGGGCGATAGGTATATAATGCCGAAATAGCGCGCTCTGCTGCTTGGTCAAATGCCAACGGCTTGCCGGTTCCATCGACCACCACCAACAATTCTTCTCCACTGCGGCCTTGCAAAAAACGGCTGAAGCTGACAGCGCGAACTAGGCCAGTGCCTGCCAACTCGACGATATGGCCATCGCCAATATAGATCCCGGTATGGTCAAATAGCTGATAAATCTCACACACAATGACCGAGCCAATCGGCGGCTCGCGAGTCACACGGACGCCAGACAGAGACGGTTCATAAAATCGAGAGGAAGCTGACATACGAGCTCCTTATAACACCAGCTATCGATGTTGCTATCGGCCGTTTCTATTGACTTGGCAGCTATAGCGGCTGCCATCGCGGCAAACCGCCATAAAGATCAAAAAACTAATATCTCGCTGCTAACGCTTGCAGGTGCCTGTCAATATCGCGCGGCCATACGGCTTCCGGACGAGGTTGATTGACGCCAGTGACACCATCTTGCGGCCGGCAAAGCGCCAAGGCTTGCAGCCACTGTGGATGTAATGCCGACTCACCATCTCGAGCCGCAATCAGCGGTGCCACCAAGGCACAATGCGTCCCAGTGTCGCCACCTAGCTTGATGACTTCCAACAAAACGTCCGACAACGATTGACCGTAAAGCAGCATAAACAAACAAAGCTGTAAGGCAGCCAGTATCGGTACCTGCGGTTGCGCGATATCCACCGGAGGCATGAACAACGCTTCTTCAATACGATACAAAACCAACGGCTCTGCATCTAAATCACGCGCCCAGCGGCACACCTTTTGATACAACTCCAGTGGTTCAGTACCCTGCTGAATTAGTTCAGACAGCAACATGACATAAAGCGCACAGCAATGCTGTGACAATATGGTGGGATGTGTCAGCGCACAATCTGTCATGGCGATATCAGCCAACTGCCGACGGTTAAGCCGGCCTAACAGCGCAAATACCACTTGTCGTGCCAGCGGCGTTACCGAAAAATTCAGCTGTGGCGCTTGCCGAAGTGATAACAGCCATTCATCGGAAACCGCGAAAGGCTCTGAATTTAACCAATAGTGATAGACTTGCAACGCCTGACGGCTATCGTATTGCTGCTCAAATGCTAAAAGCTGTAGCAACAGAATACTAATTTCGCCTTCTTCCGTGGGTTGTCCTGCCAGGGTATGCCAAGGACCATCGTCTCGCATTTGTAATAGCCATGCGGACAACGCCTGATTTTGCGCTTGTTGCTGCTCAGGATCTAAAAATTCTGCTTGTGAACCAATCACATCACCACAGAGATGCGCGTAAAACGCGCTAGCTGCGCGTTCTTTTGATGTTAATGACATGCAATCCTCTGTTTCATCACCAGTCGTCACTGGAGTTCTTTCATTGCGATAAACGAACACACGGCCACACCGTGTTTCGGCTTAAGCGCTGTCAGCATCAACATTGACCACAAAAGACCTAAGAATCAATTGAAGGATACTGCGCGGCTATGAACGACATTAGGTAAAACATTACCCCAGCTGTCGACGCGATATAGCGCTACTAGGTTTTATTTTACGTCGAAGACCACGACGTCAGCACTCACATTCACCGAGGCTTCCGGTTAGCCTGCCTTAGCGCGAAAGCGAAATGGACATGAATTTCGAACTTAACCTGCCATTTTCATCAGTTGTAGCGTTTCATCAAGCTGAATTTGCCAAGGCGAGATTGATAGCTTGAAATTTAAGCGTATTTTACCAAGCGCTAACATAGAATTGGCAGGTCGTGCAGCTGGCAACGCTAATTGTGGACTTTGGATAGCATGGATCTTGGGCAGCTGCGCAATCATGCCATAGTCAAAAGCTTGCTGAAAAATAGCACAGGCAAAATCATACCAGCTTGTCGCGCCATCTGCACATAAATGATAAATGCCTGACAATGCTCGCGCCTGCTCCGGACTAGACTGTAACAATTGGTCGAGCACCATTGCCACTTGATCCGCTAAAAAAAACACGCTGGTCGGCGCGCCAAATTGATCGGAAACCACACGAAATTCGCGCTCACCTTGCTGATAGCGCTGCCATAACGTGGTTACGAAGTTTTTCCCCCAAGGGCCGTATAACCAGCTGGTACGAAATATGACAGCGCGACATCCACTGGCCAACACAAAATTATCGCCCGCCAGTTTACTGCGGCCATAATATTGCAGCGGTTCACTCGGATCGGATTCAAGCCTTGGCCTAAATGCATGCTCCATAGCCGCCGCTGCTGGTGATGCGCTGATATCACATGCTTCATCTATGACTTGTTCATCATCATAGACATAATCGGTAGAAAAATGCAGTAAATAGCTATGATGTTCGGCGGCATACTCCGCCAATTGCTTAGGCAGTAAAGCGTTTAATAACCAGCAGGGATTTTGTTCGGCATGGATACCAGTTGCACTGCTCGGCGCACAAAACTGCTCTGCCGCATCGACCTGATTGTAAGCGACGGCATTGACGATCACATCCGGCTTGAGCTCAGATAAATAAGCCGCCAGCGCCACAGCATCCGTCACATCAAGCTCGGCATGGCTTGGGCAATGCAGCAAGCCAAAGGCCGCTAAATCTTTAGCCAACGCTTTTCCCAATAATCCACTGGCACCGAGAATTAGAATATCTAACATAGCATCTCACTATTGATGCGAATTTATAAGCTAAGTCTACGCAATAAAACCGTTTTTCCCAAGTGATTCAACCGCCTCGCACTGTTTTTGATGTGTCCGTAACTCGCACATAAGCGAGAACCAACGCCGTGCTGCTCGGATAAAAATGTGAGTGCGGTTCATTTACAACCACTGGGTTGCTCGAATTACGATTGGGGAGAATGCTAGATGCTACTTAGTGGTGAACAGCAAGACGATGGTATACAAAGGTTATTATTGTCGGTGGTGATATAACAAAGCCAGCGAATGCTGGCTTTGCTTAAACTACATGTTATGGCTTATTGCCCATATTTTTCCGCCAAATACAGCCAGGTTTCCAGCACTGTATCCGGGTTCAGCGACACCGAGTCAATGCCCTGCTCCATCAACCAGGCGGCAAAGTCTTCATGGTCGGATGGACCTTGACCACAGATCCCTACATATTTACCACGCGCTTTGGCGGTAGAGATGGCCATGGCAAGTAACTTCTTGATGGCAGGATTGCGCTCATCGAACAAATGCGCGATCAAGCCACTGTCACGATCCAAGCCAAGTGTGAGCTGGGTTAAATCGTTGGAACCAATCGAGAAACCATCAAAGTAATCCAAGAACTCATCCGCCAGCAAACAGTTGGAAGGCAGTTCACACATCATGATCACTTTTAAGCCGTTCTCGCCGCGTTTTAAGCCATGTTCTGCCAGTAAATCAATCACAGCACTGGCTTCGCTTAGGGTCCGTACAAACGGAATCATGATTTCTACGTTGGTCAGGCCCATGTCGTTACGAACACGTTTTAATGCTTCACACTCAAGCGCAAAACAATCGCGGAAATCTGGCGAAATATAACGTGATGCACCACGGAAACCGATCATGGGGTTTTCTTCGTGCGGCTCATACTGACGACCGCCCACCAAGTTGGCATATTCATTGGACTTGAAGTCCGACATACGGACAATCACGCGCTCCGGTGCGAATGCGGCGGCTAAGGTAGCAATCCCTTCGGTTAACTTGGCGATGTAGAATTCGACGGGCGAAGCATAACCCGCCATCATATCGTCGATTTGCGCTTTTACATCTTGTGGTTGACTGCTGTAATTCAGCAATGCTTTTGGATGCACGCCAATCATGCGGTTGATGATAAATTCAAGCCGTGCCAAACCGATACCAGCATGCGGTAACTTGGCAAAGCTAAATGCACGCTCAGGGTTGCCGACGTTCATCATAATCTTCATGCTGAGCGACGGCATTTGATCCACGCGTGAGGTGATCACTTTAAACGGCAATTCGCCCTCATAGACAAAGCCAGTGTCCCCTTCGGCACAAGACACAGTGACCGTTTGGCCATGCTTAATCAGGTCGGTGGCGTTACCACAGCCCACCACAGCCGGGATACCAAGTTCACGGGCAATGATGGCGGCATGACAAGTACGACCACCACGATTGGTCACAATCGCAGAAGCACGCTTCATGATTGGCTCCCAATCTGGGTCCGTCATATCAGTCACCAGCACATCGCCAGGTTGGATTTGGTCCATATCGGCGATAGACGCCAACACCTTGGCCGTGCCGGCACCAATTTTATGACCAATTGCACGGCCTTCGACCACCACGTTGCTGCTGGCTTCTAATTGATAGCGTTCCATGGAGTTGCTATCTTCGCGACTGCGCACGGTTTCCGGACGCGCTTGAACGATATAGAGCTTGCCATCAATACCATCTTTCGCCCATTCAATATCCATCGGACGACCGTAATGTTGTTCGATGATAATGGCTTGACGCGCCAGGGTTTCTACTTCGGCGTCTGTTAATGAAAACTGACGGCGCTTCTCGCTGGCCACATCTTCAATCTTCACTTGTTTACCGTGACTGTTGTCACTGGAGTACACCATTTGCACCAGCTTGCTGCCAAGGGTGCGGCGAACTACCGCCGGACGATTGGCTTGCACTGTTGGCTTATGCACATAAAATTCATCAGGGTTTACCGCGCCCTGCACCACCATCTCGCCCAGACCATAGGATGAGGTGATAAATACCACATCTTCAAAGCCTGATTCAGTATCGATCGAGAACATCACCCCTGAAGAGGCGCAGTCGGAGCGCACCATACGCTGCACACCGGCAGATAAGGCAACACCGCGGTGGTCATACCCTTGGTGCACACGATAGGAAATGGCGCGATCATTAAATAGCGATGCAAATACGTGTTTAATGGCTTCAATAACTTGATCATAACCACGCACATTCAAAAAAGTTTCTTGCTGACCGGCAAAAGAAGCATCTGGCATATCCTCTGCCGTGGCTGATGAACGAACCGCAAATGAGGCATCATTGCCCATACCTGCGGTTAACGTATCAAAGCTTTGGCGAATAGCCGCTTCAAATTCGGGTTGAAATGGGGTATCGATGATCCATTGACGGATCTGAGCGCCGGCCTTGGCTAAAGCGTTAACATCATCAACATCCAAGCCATCCAACAACTGATAAATTCGCTCATTGACACCACTTTGCTCTAGGAATTGATTAAATGCCTCCGCTGTGGTCGCAAAACCACCTGGTACTTGCACACCAACACCGGCTAGGTTACTAATCATCTCACCTAAGGACGCATTTTTTCCGCCAACTCGGGGTACATCATGCATGCCCAAGTCCTGGTACCAAACAACGAATTCTTGCACAGTCAGTCTCCAATTTTTGTTGCAGGTTATGTAAGCTTACAGGGCGAACCACAGAAGCAGTTTGATTTTACACCGCCACGGCAGTGAATTAAAACCTTAATTTTTAATGTAATTTAATAACAACATCACGGAGTTTGCCATGCGCACCGCCTTTTATATCTCTGATGGAACCGGTATCACATCAGAAGTGTTCGGACATGCGTTACTCTCGCTTTTTCCTGCAGAATTTGACCACGTTACCATCCCATTTATCGAAACTATCGAGTTAGCAGAACAAACCAAGCAGCGTATTAACGATCGTTATAAAACAACCGGAATTAAACCTTTGGTGTTTTTTACCTTCGTTGATGACCATCTAAGACACATCATCCAAAGTTCAGATGGCATTTGTTACGATTTCCTGCATGCATTTTTAGAACCGATGCAACAAGCACTGGGCATCACGGCCATGCCCAAGGCGCATCGCACCCACAGCATGCATGAAAAAACCTATGATTTTCGTATTGATGCCGTCAACTACGCCTTGGCCAATGACGATGGTGCCAACTTAAAAGACTATGCCAAAGCTGATATTATTTTGGTTGGTGTTAGCCGTTCGGGGAAAACCCCAACAAGCTTATATTTAGCACTGCAATATGGCATTAAAGCGGCAAATTATCCGTTTGTGGAAGAAGACATGGATAGTTTGCACCTCCCCGAGGTACTGCGGAAAAATCGTGAGAAATTATTTGGTTTAACCATTACGCCTGAGCGGCTTAGTCAAATTCGCGAGCAGCGGCGGCCCAATAGTCGTTATTCGTCACTGCGGCAATGTAAGTATGAGTTGGATGAAGTCGAAAACTTGTTTAAACGAGAGCGCATTCCATACTTGCACTCCACAACATTGTCGGTGGAAGAAATCTCGGCAAAAATCATGGCACAAACCGGTTTAAAACGACACAAGTATTAAGGTTTTATCCATAGTCAACCACATGTTGTGCCTCCTGCATGCTGCCTGGATCAGGCCATCATGCTATCGAGCGACGAATGAGCCAGATGACAACTCTAGTTCGCGAATCATGATGGCACGTGCAAGACATAATAAAAAATGCGCGATATTAGCAAAGATATCGCGCATTGCATTTAGCATAAAATGATATGCAGCCTATGCATTACGCACTTTTGCGCTGCATACGGGCAAATAATGCGGCAAAACCTAGCCCAAACAACACCAACGGTAGTGGCGCTGGCACACCTGGCGTACCTGGGGCGGGTTCATCAATAAAGAACATGTCCATACCAAAACAGAAGGCGTCATGGACGTGATTTGGCGTACCATGTACCGTGCTGGCGGACTTGAACTTCACCACATCAACCGAGTCGAATTTGCTGCTTAAGAACATTTTTGGATCGGTTTGTAGTGGGCTGCTCACGTTGTGAACACCAACAAATCCCCATGAATCAGGCGTTAACAACACCTGCTCTAACATCACACCGTTTTTCCACGCTTCAACGTAGGTTTTTTCAGTACCATTCGCAGGACCACCACCACTTTTAGTATTGCTGGTCAATATGAAGTAGTTCAGATCAAAAAATCCACCACCGACCTTACGGATTTCCATGGATTTTAAACCGCTATTCCAGTGACTATGTACAACGCTATTACCATTGCTGTAGTAGTTACCGACGAACTCATTGGCACCAATAAAATCGAAAATAAAACCATCTTCCTCGTAATAATCCACACCACTACAACGTGCGGTGTTGGTGGTATTACAAACGGTGCCATTGGTTGAATATGCCTTACCACCGGTGAAATCAATAATGGCCGCTTGTGAAGATGCCGCTGCAGTTAAAGCTACACCGAACGCGAGTTTAGCAATCAAATTTTTCATGAATGTTCCTTTTTATATACTTGACTTTAGTGCCAAGCTAAAAAGCGTATAGCAATTTTTACGCCACAATGAATTGCGGCATAAGGCACTGATTTATAAGAGATAATTCATGCAGGATTAGATGCAAGGAAAAGCATGTAAATTTTATTGACGCATTAATGATTATTTTACAGTCACTGTCAGTTAATTGATCACATGCTAATTTATGGCGAGCTGATATGCTCAGAAAATTGCATGATAACCATAGATGGGCAATTTAACGCTTAAACCGCTGCCATATCAGCCAACAACACAAAACAACAGCATAACCTAACAGCGAAAACGCAAGATCTGCCCAATTGCTACTGCGATGCGGCATAAAAGCTTGCGCCAATTCATCACTGGCGTACGCAAGTGGGAATAAACTGAAAAAACCTAGCTGCATACGGGCTGAGCGACGCCATAATCGGGTGAGCAGTAATAACGCCAACGGCAACATAGCACCCACTAACACATGCAGCAGGTGAGCACCACCGAGCGCACGTAATATTGGTTTAAAAGCCTGATGG
>JACCDR010405123.1_pt1 | contig 15194 bp, 23 predicted proteins | sample 7446431 | NCBI WGS metagenome assembly JACCDR01 (sample SAMN15323443, study PRJNA562643) | freshwater metagenome | isolation source: river surface water | place: USA:Blue River Watershed | collected 2017-08-17 | reverse complement strand
GCCATTTGAATATCCTATTTTATTTACGACCCGATTCAAGAACGGCGTCTCGTTTTGAAGCTGGAAGTTTTGAAATGAGTATCGACAATGAAACGGGTGCGGCTCCGGGTCCGGATGAATCCGTTTCTCGAATCCTGAGTGCCAGAGCGCGCATTGAATGTGTGCCAGCATTCACAGATATTGTATATTGACCATTCACAGTTGAATTAAGTATATCATCCGTCGTGAATGTTTTAGTGACAGTATCTCGTTGTCCATAGTCCGGAATTATATCAATTTCCATCCCATGCGATCCAAGATATCTACCATGAATGAGTATATCATGAATTATAAATTCGGATTGAGTGGCATCGCCAAACGTTAGATCACCTGTTTCCCATGACATATTTGCATCAATTGCAACATCTGAAAAATCTATATTATAGAAATTTTGACCATCATGAACGGTCAGTTGATTGTTTTTTGTCAAGCAAGCAGATTGTATTCCTGATGGGAGCGCGTCCCAAATTGTCCATTTGTCATATTTGTAATTATATACATACGTGAAATTTTCACCAATAAATATGATTTCATGATTTTTCTTATTTATCACTGATGTGACAATTGCACCACAAAGTGATGCGTCAATATTCATATCCTGGACGGTTCCAGATTCAATCTTTACAAATTGATTATTTGATTGGAATATGATCCCATTTGGATAATCTTGTATCGATTCTTTTGAAGTGCATACATAATCCGTAAGTTTTATCAAGTCTGGAAATATACCACCAGACAAAGTATTATCTGGCCCTTTCCCGGTCATGGTATAAACACCAGTTGTTGTAAATACCATTAAATTTCCCTGAAGTTCAGACAGTCCAACACCAATTCCGGCGTTTGATGATAATAGATAGTACTTTAGGTTTGAATTCCATCCGAATCCGGAGTTACCAACTCGAAGTTTCGAAGGCCAAAGTACCTGTCTATCCTCTCCGGACAGTATCCAGCACCTGTCTCCTACAACTTTGCAATCATATGCGGCCGGCGGGCAAAAGTTTGGAAGTTCAAGTGCAATTGATCCATCGGCATAAATTGGTGGATTGTAAATACCCGTTGTTGGCTGGTCGAACGTGTTGTAAACCCTATAAAATGCCCCGTCTGTGATGTCTGAATGGGTTTGTAAATATAGGACCGTTCCGCCTACAAGTGATGAATAGAGTTCAATTTTTCCCTTCGACAACCTGACATCGTCATGAGTTGTATGAAATGGTGTATATGAAATTATAGGTTTCATTCCAGCACCACTTACAGATCTCACAGTAGATGGCGAACTTTCATATTTTATCCCGTTATTGTCGACCCAAGAATAGACCGCAGCGGTTAAATATGCACCAGTCGTGAGAGTTGCACCAGTACCGCCTGATGACGCAACATAAATATTTGGCTTATAGATTGGTAAGGGTTCTGATAAGTTTGATCCATCCCAAATCATTGGCATGGCAGCTGCTATATAAGTTGTACCTTCAGAAGTCGTCGTAAAGCGGGGTTGATGCGTCGTAGCTTCTAGTTCAACGTAGCGAGATGAGAATTGGACATCATCATCTGATTTTGTAGTCCAAATTCTATAGGAAAACGCGCACTTATTATTATAAGTGGTGAGTACGTTTGTACCACAAAACCGTGAATACTTTTCAGGGTATACTGAATCTACTCCAAATCGTCCAATTGGAGAACAATTTGTATATCCAATTGAATATAATTCAATTGACGGGGAATCAATAAATTCAGGATCAGCCGGTACTGGATTTGTATCATATGAACGTGTCATTATGATAATTGGTTGGGATTTTCCAGAAATCTGAATTTGCCTCATTTCGCTTACGGGAACCATCCACGGGAGTGTATAGGTGTTTAGACTTGCGCCACTTGATGGTGAATGAATTATTACATGACTTCCTGAAAACGTTCCTGATGCAAAGTCACCCAAATCGTCAACAAGCATTGTTACTGGATAATTTATTGACTGATATTCAATAAATCCATTCACAACACGATTAATTGTTAAACCTGAAAGTGCAAGTCCGGATTTTAACCATATTTGATTCAGATCTGTATCCAGTAATAATGAAATAGGACCAGATCCTGAACCACTAGTTGATACCAGTATCTTTGAATCTAAATATGAAATTGATAATTTTGCACCACTAGTAATAGTGTTTAGTGCTGTTGCATCATCTGTGGCCGATAATGATGCTAGAGATACTTCATGTACCATCAATGTTGTATTCGTAGAAGTGTGAAATGTTGCTAGGTATGCAACGTCATCAGTAGATACTACTGAAACCTGTCCTGGTCCGGCCTCGACTGGTTCATAAATTTCAACCGGAACGCTTAAGGCTGGAATTAAACCATCAAGTACAAATTTTTGGGCGTAAATTTTATTGTTTACGCCCGGCCCGTTCGAATACCAAATCACCATCCCATTAGTATCTGATGATGTCAGAGAAAAAAATTGGAATGCGCTCCATGCTGGAGCTGTTGCACCATTTGAAGCTACCCGGGTAGCTTGTACATAGACAGAACCGTCCGGTCGATTCGCAGATAAATATAAAGCGTATTCTGTCCCATAATCTTTTAGAGATAGAGTCCAGTATAAATCGTTTGCGGAATCATATGTAATTGATGGATTTGTGTAAGTATCACCAATTGGCAAAATTTGAGCATTTGAACATTCAAGTGGGAAATTATAATTTGTTTGCCCACTTGAACTACCTGAATCTTTATAATTCGTAAAATTATCCCCATTCAGGTAGATTGGTGATTGATGAAAGAATGCAATTGCCGCCCCCTCAGCACTTGATGATACAATTCCGTAACAATCACCTTCGAATTCACCAATGTTTACAACTTTGGGGGATTTTATACAAACACCAGGTTGTACGGATAGCCTAGTATTTCTAGAATCAACTAAAAGTGGTGGTTGAACCGTCTGAGATAGTGATAAGTTATCAATTCCGAGATTGAACGGAATTGTTACAAGTTGCTCTTCTTCTTTATAGACAGGCATTAGAATATCCACACGGTGATAGAACCCGTAAATGATGCACTTGCATAAATTGGTATATATTTTTCCGGTCTTATGCCAGCGGCTTTGGCCGTTGACGGTCGTTTCGTTTGAAACGAAAAATCCGGATCGTCAACTGCTACGACGAGCATTCCCGTATATGATCGTCCAAGAGAATGTTGTACAATTTTTTCCGTTTGAGAAGAGAAACTTACCGTTTGTAAATATCCCTTGAGAATTGGAATTCTAGATACCTCTAGAAAATGTGCTCCAATCCTCGAAGTGGATTCTCCCGGATAATCGTTTAAAATGGCCATAAATATCGTCTATCAGAAATGTGATCGTAAATTGCATTTGATCTAACATCTCGAATCGTCGAAAAATTTATATCACGCCTCAATTGTTTAGTAATTTGCGCAGCCACTTGTGCAAGTGACGCCTGGAAATCATCCGCTTTTTTCTGCTGTCGCATCCTGACATAAATGCAAGTTTGGAGTGTTATATATTGATCCCAACCATCCATGCACCATATATAGCTATCGTATGTTTGTGGGGCGAGAGAGCCTGAATAATACAGTCTTATATCATATTCAGCGGTTGGTGTTGGATAAAATTCAATCGTTTGACCAAGTATTTTATATGTTGGAATTTTAGAATCCCACGACATTGATGGTACGTTTGTCATACTTTCAATATCTGCAAGCTTTAGTTGGACCTCGTTTGAGCCATCCTTCATCCATGAAAGACGTGTGACGGATTGACAATCGGTCGGAAGCGAGATCCGTGAAAAATTTGATACGGTTTGTAAATTTACGGATTCAACAAAATGCAAGCTTCCGTCCGCCGTAGAACGAACAAATCCCGCAAATTGACTACAGCTTGTTTGTATTAAATCAAGCATTGTAGCATTCGTTGGCGATGTTTGAGACGTCAAAGTCGGCAAGTCGCATAATGCCCGTACACGGTCTCTGATTTGTGAAATTCTAACAAGCATAAAACCCCGATATAAAATTTTATATTATTGTGGGGGTGACAACCTTATTGATCATCACCCCCACCCAATTTACGTGATGATTAGAATCTCAGTCGTCCGAACCACAATCTATCCAATGAGTCATGGATTCAAAAAATCCATCAAAATCATCCTCTTTGATTGATTCGAATGCCGATTTCAAAGCCATTTTTTTTTCGTCCGAAGGCATTTCCTCGCCGTCTTCTTCCTTCGGACCGCCGATACCTAATACCGTCAAAATAGACGTCTTTTTCGGCTTTTCCTCTTTTTTATCTGGCGGGAACATTAGTAATTCGTCCTCTCAAGGACAACAACTTGTAGTGAGTCAACAACGTCTGACGGTAGAGGACCAGTAGCAATTGTTGCCCATGTACAAGATTTATGAGAGACGGAAATTGTCCCTGAAGCGACTGAAATGGATTCACAGCGAGACTGATGAAAATGAGTCGTATCATTTTCAATTTCTCGCACAATCACCGTAGCATCTTTGGGAAGTTCCTTTAATGTGACAGTATATGTACCCGTACCCGTACGAGTCACATTGTCCACACCATTAGATTCGAGTACAGGAACTGTGCCAGTTGCACCGACCGCACCTGCATATGTACCCGATCCCTGTGGAGCGAACCTGACGTTTGCAAATACATGCTTTGGTCCGATTATTCCTACCGCTGATTTTAGTCTATCGCCTGCCATGTTTATACTCCATACAATTAGATTAGATGTTAGGCGATATTAGGAGAATGAAATTGAAGGTAGTGCAATTCTAACAAGATTGCGGGGCTTTCGCACTGCAAAATTTCCGATAAATGACATACCAGCATGATATTTACCAGTATTAGGAACGTAGATTAGATCAGACATCCATACAACATCTCCAGTCGTATGGAGTTCTACTCCATCTCGGGGTACCATGTGAGCATAATTTACAGGGCAGAATGGAGCCTCTGTAAATGTATACCCACCCATTTTAGCTGACTTGAAACCGAAATTCATCTCTCGGTCACCATCAAGCCACTTGGCACCTTCCTTAGTGGAAACTAAGGTAGCCATTTGAAGAGGGTTCAAGAAAATCTGACCTTCCTCAAATGATGTACCAACCTGTGAGGCAGCATATGCACGAGCGCGCACGAAAATGGTCTCCACGTTAGTGGTATCAGTGATGCGGGTTCCGCACAGATTTACAGGATCAAGCGTCTGGTTGACCCCAAGGAAGTTCGAAGAAGGGGTGATGGGATTCCATCCGCCAAGACCTGATGGTAGAGTCTGTCCCGATCCGTTATTATAATTTGTATTGAGGCGGTACAAGTACCAGGATGTTGAAATTGATGTGATCTGAGTTGTGACAGTTCCATCTACTGTGATGGTAGGTCCTGCAGGATTCACGCTCACAACAGTAGTGTAACCAGGGGTTCCAGAAGCTAGTGCACCACCGTCTGAGGATGATGCAACCAGGGTCATGCCAGGGTGGAAAAGTGCAACGTCAGCGGCATTTTCCAGTGTGATCGTAGTTCCAGTGGGGGCCACGGAAGAACTACACTGGGCTATTGCACCAGTTGAGGACTTGAAGTACAAACGCTCAAGTTCCTCGTAAATTGTCTCTGCCGTACCCTTAATCTGAAGCTCAACATAATCATAGATTATGGAATCATCATTTGCAGCTTCAGCGTTTCGCACAACTTCATGATCAAGTTCAACATATCCGAACAGTTTACCCTGGGGAACGGTTGCAACCTGAAATTTACGAGCTGAAATTGCTGTTGCCGCACCTTCCGCCGTACCCGCAATTGATTGATTCAATGCATAATCAATTGGAACTTCCATACCACGGGCTGTGGCAAAACCCGTATCCTTCTTGCAAGCCTCAGTACCGGGCTTGTTCTTATAAATTGACTCTGAATCAAACCCCTTTGCGTAAATTAGCTTGCTCAGGGCCTGTACATCGGATGTTCCTACAGTCGCCATAAAATTAAACTCCTGAATTCCTTAGTCGATTCCATTGATCCAAAACTTCGCGTTTTTTGTCTGGCGGATTATCCACCCGATTCCGAACCTCAGTTATATTGGATATTGATGTGTATCTCTGTTGCTTCTTGGGGTGAAAATCACCAAGAATCTCACTTAATGTGTTCCGAATTTCATCGTCGGCGGATATTAGGTGTTTCAAAGTCTCTTTTTGAGAAAGCCAGAACTTTGCAAATGTTTCAACGCGAGTATTCAAATTACCAAGGATTTTATCCAAATTCGGCGTTTCTCCCGCATCAATTTGTTCGTAAATTTCGTCCACTACACGGTTTGCAACTTCACTTGTTTTCGCAAGTAGTGGGTATTTTGCCATATTTGATTTTAAGAGCGATTCAATTTTGGGTATAGCTTCCTGGCGTTCAATCTCTCGCTCTTTCATTTCTTGAGCTTTGGCTTCTTCAAGTTGTCGCTCTTCTTCCCTCTTTTTCAACTCGTCGAGATACGAAAGTTTTTCTTTCACCTCGGGTGGGAGATTATCTTGCACTTCATCATATGCACCCGATTTTGCCGCTTCAAATATATCTTTTAGGGATTTGCCTGTTAGACGTTCAAGGGCTTGAAGTGGATTTTTGTCAAATTGTGCTTTGGTCTCCGTCCACCGGCCAAGCTCTTCCTTCATTTTTGATGATTCAGATTCGAGTAATTTCAAACTTTTCTGTGCTTTTGCAAGTTGGAGTTCTATGCGCGCTTTTGGCGCTTCAGTCTCCGGCTCCGTAGATTCAGGTACAGCCTCAGTATTAGGCTGTACCTGATTATCCTTAGTCTCTTGAGCACTGTCAACCTTTACCGTTTCGGGTATAACCTGTGATAGTTTTGTTGATTTTTCTTGTTTTTCAACACCCTTAGCGAATATTTGCTTTACGCGATCCACCGGATCCACCGGTTGGACTTGGGTATTTACTTGATTAGATTGTACTTGATTTTCCATAATTTATCCTAACTTATTGCATCACTTGGTCTGGTGTAGTCGGTTCGGGAATTAGTTGTTCGACAAATTCAAGATAATCATCAAACAATGCAATTATATTATCCGGTGCACCAGATCGCATATTCAAAAATCGTATATTTTCAATTTCTTTCTTTGCGAGTTCTGGGTCGATTCGTTCATCCGGCGTTTGCGGTTCACCATTCAGCATCTGTTCCGCTTGCCAATTTATATAATCAAGTTGCGCCGTTTCTTTGTCCTGCCACGAGTCAACATCTGGCATACCTTGCAGTGCAATTGCTGTAGGTCTATCAAGATACCCCTGGTTTATAAGTTCCGTCACCGTAGCAAGTCTCGCTTGAATTGTGGACGGTAAACTCGACATTGGAAGGACTGACAATCTACAATCATTATCGTCAATTGCAAGATCCGTCCATCTTGACGATTTCAAAAATGAATTTCGACCAGATATTGAATATCCAGTCGTCTCGTAATTTTTGTCGTTTGAAGCCACGATGTCGTTCAAGTCCACAATCAGTTGTGCAATTTGTAAATAATATTGTTCAAGTCTCCGTATGCAAGTCATCATTGATCGGGATATCACGTCGTCCGCCGCACGTACCGCTTTTCCAGTATTCAACGATTTTTGCGGAAGTCCACCCGCCGCCATTGACGGATTGAGACCTTGTTGTTCAAGAGCCTGTTGCCACGTTCTTTCAATTTCGTTCACAATATCAGGCAACGTCCCGGACCATATATCCAAGCTTGGCTTTTGGCCCACGTAACTGTAGACCGGTACTGGCATATTTACAAGTTGATCTTTTGAGAAGTTGGATCCTTGCTCAATCCATACAATTGCATTTGATGCCAATTGTTGACACCGATCATTCAGTTTTTGCAGGTCTGTAATTTTCAATTGAGCAGGAAGTAATCTTTCAACTAGTCCCTGACCAAACCAACCAAATACCCGATTTTCGTAACGCATCACCCCGATCGGGAATCTCGGGATGTTCCACGCTTCGTCTACAAGTACCACATTGTCCGTGGATATCACGTGGCGTCCCGCTTTATCTCCGCATGGTAGGTGGTATGCCTCTATCACCTTCACCAGGTCGGCCGTTTTGTCGAGTGATGATAAACAAAACGTATTCCAATCATTATGCTTCGGACCTTGCGAATCCTTTATAGCTTTGATCCCATAAAATTCCTGCAAGGTTTCCCTCGGTTTGAAGTGGATCCAATATAAGCTCCTCGGATCCTGGCCCTCTGAATCGTCAACATAAATTGAATTTGGAAGTGCCCTCACAAGTTTTGGCACGCCGTCCTCAATCACACCAACCGTCACGCCCGTTCCAATATATGCCGAATCGACAAATGCTTGATCGCCAAGATCAAATGCTTTTAGAGCAATCATTTGACTATGTATTACCCTAGCCCGTTCTTCTGCAATCTTTTTGGTAGACCATTTAGCCCCGGTCGTCTGGTAAGTCGGAAGGGTCCTCGAGGCCGTAACTAGTGAAGTTGCAAGTGATACCCCAGCCTCACATATGTTTTTCCTGATTTTCCGATTGAAATTTCCGGGTATATATCCATAGCTCCCATGCCCAGCCGGATTGAAATTTGTTGCAATATTTATATACAATAAATTATCCGCTCGAGACGAATAATTCAAATTGACAAGGTCTGTCACTCGCTTATAAAGCGACTTTGCCATGTCCTTTGAGTTTTCGTCCCACCATGGAAGTTTTCTGTCACTCATGATACCTCAATTTTTTATCTACGTAATTTCGAGCGGCGTCGTCATTCATGAACTCTAGAGGCGTTCTGGGTCCATTATTAAATTCACGCCTGGAAATCCACCTATTTGGCTTCAGTCTGTTATCCGGAGGTAGGGCCGGGCCGGGCCTACGCCAGCAACCAACAATAAGCAACCAACAATAAGCAATAATTAGGTATGTCATATTATTCATAGTCCTTCACAAGTTTTTGCAAAATTATATTCCGAGCGGCGTCCCCATCTCCCGCCTCTTGCATAGCTCTCGGGGAATTTGAATTTGGTTTCAGTATATGTGGCTGAAATCCAACTTTCAAATTCTCAATTTCTACATGTACCGCCCCGTTCTCTCGGAGAGACAGTATGAATTTTAGTAATTTATCATCGTATTCCATATCACACCTTATCAAGCATTTTCATGAGTTCATCAATTGACAGTGTTTGCAATTGTATTGCACCACCGCCCATACCTGAAATTTCCGTTTTATTCACAAGTTCTCCGCACATGTGGGCCATAAGTTTCATCGCCTGTATGCGGTTTCCTGCTGTAATGGTATTATCTTTAGATCTGGCGATCTCTGTTAGTAGATAAAGCCGCTCATTCTTCTCAGCAACTAAAGCTGGAATTTGTGACCTATGTACTTCATCTATGTAATTTTGAATATTTTTGTTTGTATTAAGGTTTTTCCATCCCGTCCTAGGTGAGTAGCCTGCATATACCGCCGCCGCATGTACGTTCCCATTCAATATATAATGGTCAGCAAATTTTTTCTGAGTCGGAGTGAGCATTGATCCAATTTGTCTTGTCTGCGGCTTTTTGAATCCGGGCGGTGCCTTCTTTTTCCGGGATAAGATTGAATTATCATCCTGCGGAGTTACAGGATGTTTCCGCTCCATCAATTTCTTCTTTGTCGTTTCTTCAGTCATAAATATCTACTTCTGCTGATGTTGCCTTATTTCTGATATCCTGAGAAGTGTCAGATGGTAGTTTTTCGTTTTGCGAGTAATACTCGAGTAGCCAATGTCGTATTTTTACTTCACATTCGTATTTCGTATTACCTATAAAACATGAATTTACAAGATCTTTCAATCCATCATTCGAAACTGATAAAACGGCTACTTTATACCTATCCGGTTCGTCTCTTTTACCATTTAGTTTTTCAGCGAAGCAAGTGACAACCAATCTTTTAGATTCAACACGGTCTTCCCTGACCGATTGTTCACGGATCTCCTTCAGAGCCTTGCGACTTGCGATTGCAAGCTCCTCACCACGCCACCCATGATTTGACATCACTTCTTCCCCTTCGGAGCAAATTTATTCGCAACATTTGTAACGGATTGTGAAGGAGAAGGTAATGGAATGTGAGATGTTAGTCTATTCTTATCTGACACCACATATAAAACATCAGATAATGGATAGTGATGAAATAAATTAGTATTGGGATCGCCAATTGATATTGAATTCATATCAATTGCTATTAGGTATTTATCATCTGAAAATTCAGATGACGATCTTATAAGCTGTGTAGACAACGGATCCCACACTTGCATTTTGAATTTCACTTTAATCATTTGAAAATCCCTCTATCTTTTCGATCATTATATATTGTATGACTCTGTATATAATGAATTAATTTATAAATTGGATCCACCGGAACAAGTTTTCGTTTGTACGAAAACACCCGGTCTCTCACCGTCTCTCTCGCCACGTTCATTTGAAGTGAGGCCGGAGTATATCCAATATATAATAAATAGTTCACGACATATACGTCTTTTACAATCGTACTGAAATCCATTTTGAAATAATCAAGCGTACGTAATTTTTTCAAAATTTGAAGCTCCCGCGGATTTCTCGGACACCTCATCGGTAATCTCGACATTAAGTTCCTGAAGTTTAGTAATTCAATTTCAGGAATGTCTGAAATATCAAAATCCGATTCCGCATCCTCTGGTGGTGCAAAATTTTCAATATCCGGAAATAGTGCAATTTGCGGCGTATAAAGTTGTGAAATTCTTCGTGAAATTTCACGCCTCAAATTTTCAACATCGCCACCAAGTTCGAGCCAAGTCAAGTATGCAATTTGCCTATGGTCCGGATTTTGATACAATTTGTAAATTTTATCTATCATGGGGTGCGTGACCCCCGTACAAAATCATCAATAAAATAATATCCCCACCAATTTCGTTTTACAACATGATACGTCACTATTTTAGGCAACCCTAGGAGATTTGTGATCTCTACATTTTTCCAGCCTAAATCCCTAGATAGATGCAGGATTAGATCATATTTTTCCCTATTGATTGGGGTCCATGGCACCATCACACGGTTTTGCGATGATAGTAAATACTTGTTCGATCGAATCTCTTCGTCAATTAACGTGCGGAGTAACTGACGATTTGTAATACAATCATATTCGCCCAGCGCTTTTGAAATTATATAATCCGGCAGATCCCATTTGAGGAGATTATATTTCCTTAGTAAGTTTATACATTTACGGGGCGTAAAGGTCATTTACACCTTTACGCCCCGATAAATAATTTATAATAATTTATTTTATTGTCGCAAGTGATTGAAAATTAAGTATTCAGTATATTCTTTGATCGACATCTCGTTCTGTTTGGCCTCTTCGAGAAGTTGCATGTATTGATCATCCTCAAGTGTAATTGAATATGAGCAAGGGTGGCATTTACCACATAATAGTGATACATGTGGCATTGATAAATTGAACTCTTTTGCAATGTCTCGCACGCGCATACCTTCAGCTCGTCGTTTTCGTACTAGTACTGCAGTTTCGTTAGTTATGCGCATTTGGTGTCCTTCCTGATTTTTCGCTCAGCAAGGATTTTAGCCTGAATCGGCTTCCACCGTTCCTCAGACAATTTAAATTGCATCCAATGAACGGATAGTTTTCTATTATAGTTTTTCGACAAAGAATTGTATCTGCCGATAATCCCTAGCATATTCATCAGCCCTTGCAAATCTTTCTCTCTACGAGAAGAGAATTCCGGGTCTTTTTTCCAAATCGAATTTATTCTCCGAATGGAGACACCCGTCAATTTATTTATTTGTTTCGAAGTGACATTGGGATATTTTTGTAAAATGAGCTTTATGAAATCAAACTCAATTTTCTCATCAATATTCATTATTTACCTTCGATAATTGAATTTATTACTACTGCAAGATCTTTCAAGACTTGAACGGGTACTGGGATCTCTGCGGGTTCATCGGGAGGAGGTGGCAAAATTGGATCCACCTTAGTACTCCACTGGCGTTTTACGCCTTCAAAGATCTCATCTCGGATTTCACATTTTCTCTTTTTGCAAGAGAGAATAAAAGAAACGGAACTTCGACTCACTCCCACTATGTCAGCAATTTGCCGATAAAGCAGTTCCGGATGGTCCGCATGAAGTTTCTGGATTAGTGCCTTTTGTTCATCTGAGATCTTCATTATTCTGCTCCTTTATTATCTATAATGAACAAAGTAATAAAGGCCTATCATGAAAAAAGCATATTACTCTTCTTGTAAATTATTTAATTTTGCAAATTCACCAAATTCAATATATGCACGTAGATTATATGCAACAGCGGCATCTCGCTCAATATCAAAACGACCTAAATTAATGTGTTTACCATCTACCTTAATAGATGAACGCCATTTTTTGTCCCTCTTATACCAAGAAACCCCCTTGAATTTACTGGAAGTATTTGGCTGTTTTCTACGGTTTCCTTGGTTTTGTTGATTCGTACATAGTCTCAGATTATTTCTACAATTATTCAAACCATCATGGTTGATATGATCCACTTTCATATTCGGATCTTGTAATCCTAATATGAAACGATGCAACAATATCCATTTTCCGTTAATTTTTGATTGTGCATACGGTCCATTAATTAATCCGTTTTTTCTCCTGTGAATATGCACACACCATTTATATTTTGAGACTCGTTCAAAGTCCGACTCATCAACTATAACGTAATAACCTTGAATAAGTTCAATCACTCTAGTGCCTACTTCAAAAATTTCATTCATAATTTCCATATTTGAAGAACTAATCATAAGGGATATCCTTCAGCTAAATGAGCATATCAAATTTATCATTGATTCAGTACACCATGCACTAAGTGGTAATCTCTATACTCTTTTGCTGATGAAAACGGTAGTTTGCGACCGCGGATGATGTACATGAGAAATTCATCCGCGGTCGCAAACCATAACTGGTCATGCGGTTCATATCCTATTTGCGCGGCCAAATTATGGATGTGATCACGCCGTATTGATAATGGATCATAGCACATTGTAAATCGTGCAAAGGATCCTTCAACATGTGATATGTAAATTAATACGTCATAATTGTGCAATATAGGATTCCTGGCGTGCTGTATGCGGTACACCATGCCGGGCACCACATCATTATGATTGATGGTATACGGCTTTGTTGATCGTTCATTATCATATTGATCAACTAATTTCCTAAGTATATTTATTTCTTCAGATGTTAGTGTCATAAATTAATCATTTAGCAAAAAATTCCTTCTTAGTTTTGATAGTGTCGGGTATCCAGTCACTATATAGCTGGTCGTAGGTACAACTCACACATGTTCCGACAAATCCGACACCAGTTAGCGGTCTCTTGCATTCGATGCAAACTTCGAGGATCTGACAAATTAACTGTTCATCAGAGGTCATTGTGTTATTATATCCCTGATTATTGAATTTGATAGATGCTCTTTCGCTGAGGATACTTCTTCAATTTTTGCTTCCAAGTCCATTATCGAGGCTTCAGCGCGCCGTTTCTGAGATATTAAAGACGCCATTTGATTATCCAAATCCTGTATTAGCTTAGGTATTGATTCAAAGAGCTTCCTGTATGCCGTTAAAGCGTCTTCATTCATATAGGATACTCTCTACTACCCGAAGTCCCGTGAAAAAATCCGGGGCTGGGTAGATTCTATATTGTGAATCTACTGGGTAATGACAAAAAGTCTTTCCTCGTTCATCAAAAAAGCTGATTCCCGGACATTTAATGACTTGAAAGTCTGGATCCAATATCTTATATGATGCAATTGCATACTCAATGTCAATATGCTTAGGCAGCCGGCATTTATCACACGATCCAAATGGATCGAGATCGTTCCATGGTGGTTGCTTCACAATTGGAGTCCAATTATTCTTATTTTTATTCATTTGAATAATTTATTCCAGAAACTTTTAAACATTCCAAAGAAAATAGAACCTATTGGGAGTATACAAAGTATGAATAAGAATTTTTCAAAACCGTTCGGCCCCGGGTACGACTTAGATACGGCCAATGTGCTATATATTAATGTTGCTATATAAATGTATAAACCGTGATCAATCCGCTTGAGGATTTTCTTCTGATTGTCAGTCAAATTGTCATATTTATCATTCATAGTGAGACTACCTGTCCTGCGATCTGTAAATTAAGTTGTCCAATTTGTCTATCTATTTTATCAATTTGACTTTCCAAATCTTTGACCTTATCCTGAAGTTTCAATACATCATAGTGCGTATAAATTTGCCTCTTCACATCTGTAAATGATTCAACAGACCCGTCAAGGTGTTTGACGTGATAATTACCATTATTCAATTCTGGATTTTCTAAAATCCATTCAATATGTTCAATCTCGTGTTCATAGTGTCTGACGATTCGTTTCAATTTTCCCTTGTCCGACATTAAACTGCACCAAATATCCGTTGGTGAATTTGAATTCTTCGATATCCCAATCGGATGTGCCATAATTTGTGTTAATCTATCAAGTTCAGCTTCGTCTATATTATCCATATCATTCATATATTCATAACTTTCTTTATCATTCTTAGTTGAAGAAATTTTTCGGGAACGGTAAAAATTTGCACTCTTGCAAACTCAGGCTTTTGACAATAAGTAATTCCGTTTGCATCCCACCATTCTACGCCCGTACATGGACTGGACGCTGAATAACGCTTCATTGGAATTGCAGTTTTATATTTAAGCGGGAGAGTTGGTGATTCCAATAATCCAAGTCTAAACTCGCGATTCACACAATCCTGGCACGGGTCGAACGGATTCATTTGGTCCCAGTCAGGGATTTTTATGGTTGTCATTTATTTATCTTTTCAATTAATGGTTTATTTATTCGTCCATCACACCAAGTACCATTTCAATTTCAATTTCGCGTGCAATTGACTCTCTGAATCGGATTGCAGCAGCTCTATCGCATGTACCATCATGTTCATATTTTATGACTGCGATATTATTGTTTTCCTCTGGAAATCTTCTGGATTTCAGGTATAATTTGCAGCTATCATCGGTCCGGTCCACCTTAAATTCATGGAGTAAATCACATAATCCTGGATATATCTGAAACATAGCATAATCAACTTTCGGGTTGAACCAATTGCTCAGAGGG
>JACCDR010094403.1_pt1 | contig 15195 bp, 12 predicted proteins | sample 7446431 | NCBI WGS metagenome assembly JACCDR01 (sample SAMN15323443, study PRJNA562643) | freshwater metagenome | isolation source: river surface water | place: USA:Blue River Watershed | collected 2017-08-17 | reverse complement strand
TGGAGGGAATCAACAATGCGATCAAGACACTCAAAAGGAATGCCTACGGATTTAGAAACTTTCAGCATTTTAGAGCCAGAATTTTAGTTAACTTTCTTTGAGCGTTAAAATCACGGAAGAGCCAAAAATCTTTTTTTCAACCATTTTGCAAAATTATGTTAGAATTTTTTCAACAGCCGTGGCACTGGGCTGTGGCTGGTACATTGATTGGTCTTACAGTACCGGCTTTATTGCTACTTGGTAATAAGTCATTGGGTATTTCCTCTTCCTTGCGGCATATGTGTGCGGCGTGTATACCCGCCAACATTTCGTTCTTTGTCTATGACTGGAAAAAAGAAAGCTGGAATCTGTTTTTTGTTGCGGGTATTTTATTAGGTGGGTTTATAGGAACCTACGGATTGGCTAATCCTGAGCCATTGGTAGTAGCAATGGAGACAAAAACAGCCTTGCAAAAGCTAGGTATCACTGACTTTACGCATCTAATGCCCTCCGATATTTTTTCACTAGAAGCCATTTTTTCCTGGAAAGGACTGGTTTTTATGGTATTAGGGGGATTTCTAGTGGGATTTGGAACACGGTATGCGGGCGGCTGTACATCTGGGCATACCATTATGGGCTTGTCTACCTTGCAATGGCCTTCATTGGTAGCCACTGTATCGTTTATGGCAGGTGGCTTTGCCATGACACATCTGCTGCTGCCTTATATCCTGAAATGGATCTGATGCCTACCTATTTCGTTGTCTTTACCATCAAAAAAACTGTAGTTCTATGAATCAATCAACTTCCAGTACAGAAGAATTTGTTGTACAATCTATTACACAGCCTGTGGTTTGTGATTCTCCCAACACAGAAAAACAACAAAAATCCTTTTTCTCAAACCTGAAATACCTGCTGATCGGAAGTGTGTTTGGGATTGTTTTTATCAAGGCGGAAATTTTTTCTTGGTTTCGGATTCAAGAGATGTTTCGTATGCATTCCTTCCATATGTATGGGGTTATCGGCACGGCAGTAGGTGTGGGTATGTTGTCAGTATTTTTGATTAAAAAGCTGAAAATCAAAACTATACGTGGCGAAGAGGTGCAGTTTCATTCCAAGAAATTCCATAAAGGACAAATCATTGGAGGTGTGATTTTTGGGCTTGGCTGGGCTATTACCGGAGCCTGCCCTGGGCCGTTGTTTGTACAGATTGGAAGTGGATTTCTGGCTGTGACTGTGACATTGTTAAGTGCGGTGCTGGGTACGTGGGTCTATGGTTTGCTTCGTGACAAACTTCCACATTGAGTAGGAACAATCTATCAACAAAATAGCCGGACGTATGCCCGGCTGTTTTGCCATATATAGTACAAACAATTACAAATGTGATAACCTAGTCTATCAAGCTTCTCCTAGATAAATCAACAACATCCAGATACAACCACCAACAAAGGCCAGCCAGCCAAGTACAGACAATACAGGAACATAGGCAATAGAGAAAACAATGGCTACAATCAGACCAACCAAAGCTATCAGAAAGGGAGTTCTATATTCGTCAGGAATCGCTTTACCTTTTTTTGCTGCTTTGGCTTGCTTCACGTCCAGTTTGTTTTGTGCCTTTTCTAATTTCTTCAGAACAGTATTGAGCAGAACTTTTTTCGACACGCTCATTTTCTGATGCCTTACTTGTTCACGCAAGGCACGTACATTCTCCTGAGTGGCAGGTGTAGGATTCTCTGCCAGAAAATCTTTTTGTACATCTTGTTTAATGATTGCTTTTGTATATGCCTCAGAAGCACTAAAAGTAGGCTGTACAGTGGTTTCTTCTGACGTCTGAGCTGCAGCAACAGATTCCATAGGTGTATTTTCAATTTCACTCGAAAGCTTCTGAACTACAGTGGTTTGCTCTGGTGAGAGGGATTGATTGACACGTACAGAGGTACAGGCAGTTGTAAATAAAAAAAGAAAAGCTACTGCAAAAGAAAGCAGAGAAAAGCTGTGTTTTTTCATAAGCATTGTAAATGAGTTAAGTGAAAAACATGGGCAAAATAGCAAAGTTCGTCGAAAACCAACATAGTTTGTAGGGAAAAATAGTAAAAAGCCCTGTGCAAAAGATCTGGAAAGAGACTTTCTGGATCTTTTGCACAGGGCTTCGGGTAATCAAAATCAACTATGCTTACAGTTTAAAAGTAGCACCAATGGTAAGTGCCCCAAAAGCTCCGCGTCCTAGTTCTGCGAAGGCTCCTATTTTAGGCGTGAACATATAGCGTGTCCCTAAAACAATACCTGCTACAAAGCCTCCTGTCGAACCACTATAATCATATCTAACACCTGCATAATTGTCATCGTAACGATAGGTATAGATTTCATAGCCCAATGATACTCCACCATAAAAATCCCATTTTTCGGAATCAATATTAGAACTAAATGCATCATTCAGGACTTCTGTGGCATGGAAAATTCCACGTGCACCAAATCCTGTATTACTCCGACGGTCTTTGTAGGTGCCATGCTTATAACTAATAGACTGATAACCTAAATAGCCGCCTAGAGATATATTATCAGTCAGATTGTAATCTACTGATAGAGAAAGAGCTGGAGAAGCCGAATAGCTATTATAGTAACCACCTAATCCATAGTTATACCCAAATAAAGAAACACCAGGATTGATCAATAAATCACCTTTTTCGTATTGGGCTACCGCAGGTATCGCCAATCCAAACACACTCAGAATGCATACAAGTAGAAAAAGCTTTTTCATGTTTTCTTTCTATTTTGTTTGAAAAGTTAAAAATGTATTCATTAGTAGCAATAATAAGCAAAGGTAACCAATTTGAAGAAAAAAACTCTTTTAGGGATGATTTTAGTAACTGCAGACCGCCATTTGTATGACCGAAGGATGCAAATCTACTAAAATGCCGCTAACTAAACTTGGAGAGACAAAAAAAAGAAATGTATCTTTGCACAATAAAACATGCTACATTCCACTTATGGTGGATACAAACACGTACATTTTAGATAGCCTACATCCGCGTGAAACATCTCATTAGTTTTATTATACGAAAAGTTCCTCGTAAATACCTGCAACGCATCAGTCATATTGCTATGAAGGGAATAGCTGTTTTCTATCATGGAAATCAGGTAGAATGCCCTGTATGTGGCAGCCATTTTAGGAAATTTTTACCCTATGGCCGCACCAACCCACGTGAAAATGCCTTGTGCCCCAACTGCCTGGCCCTAGAACGACATCGGCTGATGTGGCTGTATCTGAAACGTAAAACAGACTTTTTTACAGCTCCCCATAAATTGTTGCATGTAGCTCCAGAGCATTGTTTTATTGATCGGTTTGAGCACATGAAAAATCTGGAATATGTCACTGCTGATATTGAATCTCCGTTGGCTAAGGTAAAAATGGACATTCATCAGATTCCTTTTGCTGAAAATACGTTTGATGTGGCTTTTTGCAACCACGTAATGGAGCATGTAGACAATGACATTCGGGCCATGAGTGAATTGTACCGGGTATTAAAACCTGGTGGATGGGCTATTATTCAAAGCCCAATGGATATTACCCGTGCCACTACCCTTGAGGATCCAGCTATTCAGTCGGAGGCAGATCGGGAAAAGTACTACTGGCAAGCAGATCACCAACGCCTCTATGGAAATGATTATGCCCAGCGTCTGGCAAAGGCAGGTTTTACTGTTCATGCAGATCCTTTCATCAAAGAACTTCCTGCCGAACAAGTAAGCCGATATGCATTGCCTGAGGAAGAGATTGTTTACTTTTGTCAGAAAAAATAAGCCTCACAAACGCTTGTTCACAGATGTGGATTGACCATTGATTATACCACACCTGTGACAAAATTTACCCTATGCAGGGTTGTTGTCTGCTTGTTTTGCATAAGTACTAGAATTTTCAGACTTTTTCAGGTAAATGAGTTGTAGTTGAGCGGTTTGTGTGGGGTATTTTGGTTTGGTCTATTAAATACAGGGATTGGTTGGTGAAAAGAGGCTTTCGGTCTAGAAGTTATTGACAGTGAATCATTTTCTCTGTAGCTTTACAACATACAACCTTTATTCTGTATTGTAACAGAACATTCTCACCACATCGGTATTCATTTCTGTAACAGTTTATGGTATCTGCTACTTTTACACATATTTTGTGAAGATTCTAGCTCTGTTTTCTATTCTTTTTGTCTTAACAGGTGTATCTATATCCGAGATACAAGCTCAAAACCCATCTGGAGGACGAGTAACCCAAACAGCCCAACTGGCTACGCTCTCCCGCGAGGCAAAACAATTACGTATACAAAATTACCAGAAAGCCCTTGCATTGGCTCGGTTGCATAAGTGGACACTTGTACAAGTCCTCCCTGACGGCACTTATGTATCTTTACAGGGCGTAACAGAAAATAATCAGCCGATCTATTATTCCACCGATAGCAATACGCGTGCTGCTGCTACTACACGTACCAATCAACTGTGGACGGGTGGTACGCTGGGGCTAAACCTGAGGGGTAATACACCTGTTGTTAGCGGAAAGATGGGTGTTTGGGATGGTGGTCGGGTGTATGAGTTGCATCGGGAGTTACTAGGTCGGGTTACGCAACGAGACAACAGCTCCACTACAAGTAACCATGCTACCCATGTGGCTGGAACCATGATAGCTTCAGGTGTAAATCCTCTGGTACGTGGAATGGCCTATGAGTATCAGAATCTACAAGCCTTTGATTATAATGATGATGAGTCAGAGATGGCTGCTAATGCTGCTAACCTGCTGATTTCCAATCATTCCTACGGGACAGTATCAGGCTGGTATAATGATGGCTCAGGATGGACCTGGTTTGGGGATACTCGTATGAGTGAGACGGAAGATTATAAATTTGGCTTTTATAGCACAGATACCCAAAAATGGGATAATATTTGTTTCAATGCTCCGTATTATCTGCCTGTCAAGTCTGCTGGAAACAATCGGGCATACAATGGACCTAGTGTGGGCCAGTCATTCTTGCGTAGAACAGCTTCTGGCAGTACTGAGTTTGTATCTTCCCGCCCCGCAGAGATGAGTAGTAATGACGGCTATGATATTATTTCTACTTATGGAACGGCCAAGAATATTTTAACTGTGGGAGCTGTGTATGCCATCCCAGATGGCTATAGCAGTCCAGCAGATGTACTTCTGTCAAACTTTAGTAGCTGGGGGCCTACGGATGATGGCCGTATTAAACCAGATCTAGTAGCTAATGGTGTAGACCTGCTGTCTTCTTGGAGTACATCGTCTAATGCCTATAGTACCATTAGTGGCACATCAATGGCTACACCTAATGTATCAGGTAGCCTGTTGCTGTTACAGGAATATTACTACCAAAAAAACAATGTGTTCATGCGGTCTGCTACCCTGAAGGGGCTGGCTATTCATACCACTGACGAGGCTGGCCCTACTGCTGGTCCAGACTATCGGTTTGGCTGGGGACTGCTTAATACTGAAAAAGCAGCCCGTGTGATTAAGAATTCAGGCAATACGCATCAGATTATTGAACAGAATTTGGCAGAGAACGAAACCTTTACCTTAAATCTGATAGCTTCTGGCCAGGAATCACTTATTGCCACCCTTTGCTGGACAGACCCTGCTGCAACACCCCGAAGCCTGATTCCTGCCAATTTAAACAACCGTACACCTTTACTCATCAATGACCTGGATATTCGGGTGATTTCCAGTGACTCTATTTATATGCCCTGGACGCTGAACCCAAACCTTCCAGCCAATGCAGCTGTGACAGCAGATAATATCCGGGATAATGTAGAACAGATATGTATTGCGAATACAATTCCTGGAAAAACCTATACCATACGCATTTCTTATAAAGGAGTACTGCAAAACAAAACACAAGCATATTCACTGATTATTAGTGGGATAGGAGGAAAAGAATATTGTACTTCCCAGCCACAGTCTGAGGCGAATGGTTTTATTACCTCAGTGACGTTTGGTAGCATTCAATCTACCTCTATTGTAGGTGCGTGTGCCACCTATACTGATTTTACCCGTCTTTCTGCCACTGTCACTTCTGGCCAAACCTTGCCGTTGACTGTGTCGGTTGGTTCGTGTGGCACACCCGTGTCTCAAATAGTGAAAGTATATATAGACTGGAACAACGACGGAGACTTTGACGATGTACATGAAGGGGTTGCTACCTCTGGCCTATTGACTGGTACAGCTTCTTTTCAGATACCTGTAACCATTCCTTCTGGGATTTCGGGGGGAACTGCCGTACGGATGCGGCTGGTCAGTGTCGAAACCTCTACCGCTGCGGACATAAAGCCTTGTGGGTCTTATGGCAAAGGCGAAACCGAAGACTATACTCTTTATTTTGCTTCTCCTGTCACAGATGTGGGTATTTCATCTATTGTCTCAGATGAGCAACAGAGTTTTTGCTTGAATAGCCCACCTTCTGTTGTGGTTAAGGTAAAAAACTATGCGACAAAGAAAACAAAAGGTATCTCTGTTACGGTATCTATAGCTTTTAGAAACAGCACATTAGCTTCCGTTAATAAAGTAATTACAACAGATATACTACCTCAGTCTGAAGCTACGCTGACTTTTGCCAATCTGTTTGTGCCAGCAGTAAGTGGACAGTACACCATTACCGCTTCCACAAGTCTTTTAGGAGACCAGGATGCGGGAAATAATATTCGTGTGATTGCACGTACCCTACAAGTAGTAGAACCACCTATGGCTTCTGCTACAGTTTGTGCGGGTGTCAATCGTTTATTTGCCAGAAGTTTACCTGGAACTGTATACTGGTATGATAGCCAGAGTGGTGGCAAGGTTATAGCAACAGGTCATTCTCCTGTGTTTAAAGGGACTTTTTCTGGAAGTAGTGTGTATGTGGGTTTGAACGATTTTTCAGGTTCTTTGGGGGCTGTGTCCAAAACAGTTTTTGGTGGAGGAACGTACGGGAATGCGTTTGCTAGTTTGCCGGTGCTAGAAGCATCTGTGCCGCTGGTGCTGGAAAAAGCTCGGTTGTACATTGGTTCAGCCGGAAAAATTACGTTTACCTTACAGAATGAAGTAGGAATGGTTGTCTCTTCTACCTCTTTGGATGTCACACCTACCCGCAACACAAGTGTGCCTGCCATGTTAAATGGACAATATGTAGACGATCCGAATGATATGGGTAGGGTATATGACCTGAACCTGCTGATTCCACAAGCTGGTACGTATCGCCTTAGCGTAAGCTGCGAAAACGGGGCTACCTTGTTTCGTAGCCACACCAATGTAAGTGGATATCCATTTGAGATTGCGAATGTGATTCGTCTGAACGGAGTCTTAACAGCCACTAGTATGATTCAAACGGAATATGACTATCTGTATGACATAAAAGTAAAAGCTTTCGGATGTCCTAGTCCACGCATACAAGTACCTGTACAAATCATAGATAGTCCAGCTCCAACGGCTACTATTTCCGGGTCTGCAACCATTTGTGAGGGTTCTGCTACACCTGTTTCTATAGCTTTGACAGGTACACCTCCATGGACGATGACCTATATATTTAATAATGAGCCAGTGATAGTCAGAGATATAACTACGTCACCGTATGTTATTCAGGCCTCTCAGCCCGGAACCTACACTATATATGCCCTTTCAGATTCTAAAAGTTGTCCGGTATCTGATATACAGGGATCGGCTACCATTTCTTTTTATCCAACACCCACAGCATTTATGCAAACAGAAGGCTATACACTAACGGCTAATGCAGGATTGGGCTACCGTTGGTTTTTGAATGGAACACCCCTGGATACGGCTTCACAACGGACATTGGTTGCCTATCGTCGGGGTAGATATTCGGTAGAAGTGACCAGTCAGGATGGATGTAAGGCTCGTTCAGAGGAAGTGATCATGACTGACGCAAATACTGAAGATCTGCTGACAGGTGGTTGGCTGGCTGTTTTTCCGAATCCTACCACAGATAAGTTGCAGGTATATTTGGGGCAGGCACATCAGGTAACGAAGGTATATGTATTAAATACGTTGGGTAAATCAGTGTTCCAGCATAGCGTGGTTTCCCGCGAAGAATCAGTGGTTATAGAAATGACCTCTCTAGCTGCTGGAACCTATGTTGTGGTAATAGAAGGAGCCAGTCAGCAAAAGCGTTATAAGATCATAAAGTTATAAGAAGTTGTTTTAAAACCTGTCTAACGAGAGTTCTGGATTTATCCAGAACTCTCGTTAGTTTATGTGTTTGTATATACAGATAACACAATTGATCAAACAAATAAATGATTTTTTGGTGAAAATGGTCACTTTTTAACCATTGAGTCATTTAAGCTTCGCATGAGAGCCTATGTCTTTGATGGCATCAGTAGTGATGAATCTCCATAGCTCAGAAACCGATAGCCTTCTTGCAGGGCTTCGGTGTAGATGTGTCGCCAGTCTTCGCCGATAAACGCCGCAATGAGCAGAATGAGTGTGCTTTCGGGTTGGTGAAAATTAGTAATCAGGCCTTTGCAGACACGAAACGAATAGCCTGGCACAATCAGAATTTGTGTTTCGCCCGTAATTTCTTCTAGGCATTGACTTTCCATGTAGGCGTATACGGCTTCGAACGACGCTTGTACAGATGGCAGTGACGGATGTGGCTGATAAGGATACAGTTTTTCGATAAAGAAACGTGTGGTTTTTCCTTCCAATAATAGTACGCCATACCAATACAGGCTTTCCATGCTACGCATGGAAGTAGTACCTACTACAAAAATAGTATCAGACTTGTCCAGAAATTTTCGGATGCTTTTTTTGCTGAAGATCAATTGTTCGGTATGCATGGGATGCTCCACTACGTTTGAGGTTTTGATGGGCTGAAAGGTACCTGCTCCCACATGCAAAGTGATAAATTCGGTATCAATTCCTTTTTCTTTCAATGTCTGAAAAACCTCGGGTGTAAAGTGCAACCCTGCTGTGGGGGCAGCTACAGCTCCTTCTTTTTGTGAATAGACCGTTTGGTAGGTTTCTGTATCGTGGCTGGTAGCTTTGCGGTGCAGGTAGGGGGGCAACGGAATTTCGCCCAGATAGGGTAGAATGTCGGAAAATGTATAAGAATCTGGTGACCAAGAAAAATGTACAGTGTTGGTCTCGGCTTGCTGCAAGGCTACTTTTACTGTGACAGAAACCTGATGGGTATCTGTAAAGGTTGCTGTTAGTACTTCGCCTTCTTTCCATTTTTTTTTGTTCCCAATCAGGCACTGCCAAGTACAGGAAGTCTGTTGTCGCATGGTTTCATGCACTGAACGACTCAGATTTTCGGGTTGGAGAAGAAAAATTTCGATCAATGCTCCAGTAGACCGCCGGAAATACAGCCGTGCGGGAATAACTTTTGTGTCATTATATACCAGAAGGATATGAGGCGGCAAAAAATTTGCCAATTGGAAAAACTGTGTATGTATAAGTTGCCCGGCATCATAGACCAGCAACCGTGACTGGTCGCGGGGTTCAATAGGATACAGGGCAATCTGTGTATCAGGTAATTGGTACAAATATTGGTCAAGCTTTAGGGCAGACAGAGAGACATCAGATGGCATGTAAAAGTCATGTTTGTATTTCTTTCCTCAGAAATAGTTACCTTTGGAAAGAGGTTGTCAGAAAAGTAATGCAATTTGAGTATTTTTGTCAAAACGTATCAGAATTTTCTTAAAATATTCACCTCAGGGACTGAATCTGCGTTTTACTGTTTTCTTAGGCTAGCCTTGAACCAATAGTTGTAGTCTAATATCAATCATTTATATAGATCTATTTATCCATGCAGGACAATAGTTGGGAAGCAACCACAGAAATACCTCCAAACCGTGCAGAAAAGGAGATAGGAGAACCTCATCTGGCTGAGAAAGAAATGTCGTTTATTGATCATCTGGAAGAACTCCGATGGCATGTAATCCGATCAGTAGCCTCAATCTTTATTTTTACCATAGCTGCATTGTATTACAAGGACTTCATTTTTCATGAAGTATTACTTGGCCCTACACGAACGGATTTCTGGACATACCGTATGCTTTGTAAATTGGGCGAACTAGTGCAGACATCTGGGCTATGTGTAGACAAACTGGATTTTATTCTGCAAAGTCGGCAGGTTGGAGGGCAGTTTACTACTTTTATTACGACTGGTGCACTGGCAGGTTTGGTGGGTGCATTTCCGTATGCCTTCTGGGAGCTCTGGCGTTTTATCAAGCCTGGATTGCAACCCTCTGAACGGCGAGCCGCTCGTGGAGCTGTATTTTTTGTGACAGTGTTGTTCGCATCTGGGGTTTTGTTTGGGTATTATATCATCTCACCTCTGACTATCAATTTCTTAGCTAACTTTAAGCTGGATGAGAGTATTTCCAATGAGTTTGATATAACTTCCTATTTTTCTACCCTTGCCACCCTGATTCTGGCCTGTGGAGCTATGTTTCAGTTGCCTATTGTGATCTTTTTCCTATCTAAGGCAGGTGTGGTTACACCAGGGCTGATGCGTGCCTATCGTAAACATGCGTATGTGGTCATTCTGATTATTGCGGCTATTATCACACCTTCGCCGGATATGATTAGTCAGATTCTGGTGGCGATGCCTTTGTTTTTCCTCTATGAAATAAGTATTCGGTTGTCTGCTCGTATTGCCAAACAGAAGGCAGATGAATGGGCGGCTAATCAAGCATAAGTTAGGCTACACAAAATCCAGCAAACATCTCTTTTGCTGGATTTTTGTATGTGGAGAGGGAATGTATTATTCGTTGTCGCCATAAAGTGTCTGATTTTCTTTTTTCTCAAGTCTATAGAATTCATTATCATTGATTACGATTGTTCCAGAGAGGGAGTCATGCCAGCCGATGGGCGTTTCTGCTATAAAAGAAAAGGGTTCAAATGGGATAATACGGGCAAAGTTTCTGCCAATAATCTGCAGTAAAGTTGGTTTTTCGCCATCCTCTGTAACTACCCTTGTTTGGGTAATCATCTTTCCAAGGGTCTTGCCTGTAAAATGCTCCAACAGCACATAATAGCCTATTCGTATAAGCAGAGACATCAAAACTAATGCCCATTCCAGATGGGTGAGTAGTTCATCTATTTCGGTGCCTATTGCCACAAATAGCAGCGTAATCGCACCAATCATCAAATAAGTAAACAATGTAGAAAAGAAAGTATCCAGAAGAAAATTAGCCAGCCGTTTGCCTGCCGTAGTTGGATGAAGGATCTGACGAACAAATTCGTTTCTGTCAAGTAGAGATTCGGAAGTATACATAGATATGGTTTTTTTGATCCTCTATAGATAAGCATACAAAGGACTTGGTAACTTCTTGCATACGGCTCAATCATGTAAGAGTCTGGATATACTTTACTTAAAACGCAATTTAAAATACAACAGAATCATGGCCAATAGGAATGTAACGGTATTTGATATGATCATAGGTACATCTGTATGGGCCAGACCATAAACCAGCCATAGAAACACGCCAGTACAAAACATGAGAAACATCCCTAGTGATAGATTTTCTGCCGACTTACTTTTCCATGTTTTTAATACTTGTGGTACAAATGCCGCTGTGGTGAGTGTGGCTGCGGCAAAGCCAGTTACCTGAATCCAGTCTATCATTTTTTAGCAAAAAAGAAATACAATGAAAAGATAAAAAGGCTACCTTTCTTAAAAAGTTCCAAATTCTGTTATTTATTTCTTTTTTTATGAAACAAATTACGCTTACTTTCTTGTGCATATTCCTGTATGGGTATGCCTTTGCTCAGCTACCGGCAGACAAGTCACTCATTCAGCAGGTGTTACAGGAACAGACTACTGCCTGGAATACGGGCGACTTACCCAAATTTATGGAAGGCTACTGGAAGTCTGATTCGTTGCAGTTTATCGGCAAAAGTGGTGTCATTTATGGCTGGAAAGCCACATTAGAAAGGTATCAGAAAAATTATCCAGATGCCGACTCTCGTGGTACGTTGCGGTTTGAGATCCTGCGAATAGAACTCATGGGAAAAGATGTAGCTTTTGTGACTGGAAAATTTCATCTCAACCGTCCCAAGGTAGGAGATGCTAGCGGCTATTTTACGTTGTTATGGAGAAAAATAAAAGGGAAGTGGTTTATTGTATCAGATCATACTAGCTAAAAATTTCGGTATCTACGACAAATTTTGAATCTCTTCGCTTGGTGCTTAGAAGCTGTTTTTCAAGGTTTGATTTTGTAGCTAGTTGCTAACAATATAGGTTTTAAAACAGTTTCTTAGTTTTCATACTCAGGGACAGGCAACGAAATAGTAACAGTAGTTCCTGTTTGGTAGACACTCTCTATTTTTATTCTACCACCGAGGCGTTCTGAAGCTTTTTTAGCTGTATAGAGCCCCAATCCTAGCCCATTATCTTTGTCTGTCCGGGAAAACATCTCAAAGATACGTTCATGGATTTCAGGGCGTATGCCATTGCCATCATCTTTAATAATGATAGAATAGCTATCTGTGTCTTTATCATAGGCAAGAGAAACATTTACATGAATGATATTCTTGACAGAATGGCGAAATGAGTTGTCAATAATCTGGTACAGAATAGCTTTGAGTAGGCGTATATCGGAAATAAGTATTTTATCATTGAGCTGATTATGCAATGTAATATGTTGCATGAGATTGTCTAGGTCTGGCATTTTTTCCTGAAGAGTCCCTATAATGTCTGTCATCAGTTTTTCAATAGAGACAAGGGTATATTCTATTTTCTCCATGGCAATCAGGCTTACTTCGAGTAGTGTAAAAAACACCCTGTCCAGTTTATGCACACTTATTTCGAGCATATTAAAAATATCATGATGGGCGGTACTGTCGTCCATTTTTGCCAGATTGATTAGTCCCTGAATGGTTGCTAACGGGCCTTTTATGTCATGAGAGGTTTTATAAATAAAGGTAAATAATTCCTTATTCATTTGGTCGAGCCTGAAATACAAGTCCTTATATTTAGTAATGTCCTTTACAAACTGAAGATACCCAATAGGGTCATTTTTGTGATTCATTACAATGGCACAACTGGTATACATCCAGCGGATAGAGCCATTTTTCGAAATGTACCGTACCTCCATGTCATATGAATTTTTGATTTTTTCTGCCAGGGTCTGTTTTGCCAAGTTGTCTCGTTGAAAATCCTTTTTATATGTAATTGTTTCCAGAGACATTCCCTTAAGCTCAGTTTCACTATATCCCAGTATATGGCACAAGGTATAAGAAGTATGAATAATGAGTCCCTCTAGAGATATGTCCATAACCATCACAGATGAAAAGTCTTCGGTGCGTTTACGCATCTGTTCACTTTCTTCGAGTGATTTTTGTACGGCTATACGGTATTTTAGTTCATCTTCCAGTTGAAAGGTACGTTTGCGTACTTCTTTTTTCAGCAGAACTACCCATGCATAAATCCAAAGAAGCAGTGTAGAAAGCAGAATAGTAGCTCCGATCAGGTATTTGGAAATATTTCTATACCAACTATCTGTTTCACTGAACCATTTCTGGTATAGTTTGTCGTAGACTCCAGTTGTATGCACACCATAGATAGCCTGATTGAGTTGCCCCAAGAGCTCACCAGAGCCTTTCCTGACAGCAAAGCAAAGGGGGCTAGGAAGGATAGGCGGGCCTGAAGAAATAAGATTCGTTAAAGGAACGGTACGCATGTGATACATAGAGGTAATGTAGCCAGTAATCGTACAATCATATATTCCTTTAGAAACAGCCTCCAAGGCTTCTTTCTCTGAAGGAACGGTATCGAAGATGATTTTGGTATGGTAGTACTTTCTCAGATAGTCTTCAACAAAAGTACCTTTCTGAATCACTACTTTTTTGCCTATCAGGTCTTCTATTTTATTAGGTGTAAATGTATTATATCGGACAAAAAACGTGTGGTAAATGATGAGAAAAGGCTCACTGAAATCAAATAGCTTGCCTCTTTCTTCTGAAATGAACATATCAGCCACATCAACTGTTCTGTCATGAGTGATTGCCTGTAGACTTTGAGGCCAGGGAGCTAAGCGTACGTCTATTTTCCAGTTATACATCTGTGCCATTTCCCGGATAAGGTCTACATTAAATCCTTCGGGCTCTCCCTTGCTATTGAGATATTCGAAAGGAGGATAGGCATAGTCGCCCCCATATGTATACTTCTGGGCTATGGCAATATGTACACAGAAAATTGAGATTAACCCACCCAGGCAGGCAAACTGGAGATATTTTTTCATTCAGTAGAACTGTTTAAGATATAGCTCCCGATTTGGTTTAGATTTTCAAACTAATTATGGAGATTTTCTTCACTGCTCTTATATTACTTTGCTGTATCATTGTTGTCAGTAATGTACAGGTGCCTATTAGAAACAGAGAAGCCTATTTTATGTCTCGTATGTAACTGATGAAAAGCAATTTACAAAAATCCATATAGATATAATACAAATTTATCATAAAATATCTTAATGCACTAATTTATCAGATTGGTTGCTGTATCATTAGAGCATGTTTAAATTTTGCTAGTCAATATTTTACAAAATCCAGATTCTGATATATTTGACTTTTAAACATGCTCCTATATAATACAGTAAAGCCTGTTTTATCTGATGATTTTTTGCATAAGAAAGACGAAAAGGCTAGATATTGAAGTGAGAAGGTGCCAAATTAGCTTTTTGTAATGAGAAATAGTATTGGTTAGCAAGTTACCTAAGTATTAGATAAAATCCCATAGGTAGACATCATATCCAAAAAAAATGATGAGTTTTTTTTGGATATGATAGAGAATAGAAAAGTGTAATAGACCATTCTACCCGATGATTTTTTGCTTATAAAAAGGATTGGGTAGAGTATAAAGATACTGTAAAAAAGTAGAATTTTATTTGGAAAAATAGCCCTATACCATGAAAGAAGGTAAATTTTTAAATAAAACTACAGAATAGGCTTGTTCTTAAACTTCTTCTTTGTGACACCAGTCTTCAGAGCCATGCGTAGATGAATATCTCCCTAAAAGACATTCAGATAAAGACTAGATAGCCTTGTATGGAATTAAAAGTTGCTAAATTTAGTGGCCTGACTGTCAGCGTAATTAAATGTAAGATAGGCATGGCAATCGCCTTTAAATATTAAGTATATTTTTGAGGTATTTGTCATCCCATCCAGCTCTCAATCTACGGGTTTTGATCCCTTGCTTACTAGTGTTATCGTTTCGGAGTAGATTGAGGGCTATT
>JACCDR011050789.1_pt1 | contig 15197 bp, 11 predicted proteins | sample 7446431 | NCBI WGS metagenome assembly JACCDR01 (sample SAMN15323443, study PRJNA562643) | freshwater metagenome | isolation source: river surface water | place: USA:Blue River Watershed | collected 2017-08-17 | reverse complement strand
CTGGGGCTTGGCCAGACCACGGAAGCCCCAAGGCAGCGCCTGCTGCGGGAAGCTTCCGGTGCCCATCTGTACACGGATCAGCTTCGAGACGTTGTTGAAGGTCCCGTAGGGAACAATCTTGTTCTTTACCGTATCGAAGTTGAAGTAACGGTCACCGATACGCAGCGGCAGGTAGTTCGTAGAACTGGGGTCCATGCTGCAATTCGGAAACGTCTCTAGGACAATCGGGTTCTTGTCTGTGTCTTGAAAAGAACGCACGTACACGTCGAAGGTGCCGTATGGGTTCACGGTGGGGTTGGGGCTCACCGTGACGTTCGCAATCGAGATCTTTAGACGGCCATTCTCGGCGTTGCCGTGGCCAATCGTATGAAACCGGAACAGATTCCAATCTAGGCCGCCACCGAACTCTTGGCTTGTGAACCAAGGCGTGGAACCCGAGTTGTACCCTTTGGTGAAATCGGTCTGAGCGTAAGTTGTCGCGAAGAAAGTGCTCGCTCCACCGCCCAGCATCGGAGTCATGTAGTCATGAACCGACTTCAGGTAGTAGCCGTTCTGGTAGTATTGCTTCGGGTCAGTGTTGAGGATCTTTTTGATGTAGTTCTGCGACGCAGGTAGAAACGAGCAAGTCGCAGCGATCAAATAATTGGACCCGGAACCAATACGAAGGTCGAAGAGGTCATTGAACAGATTGGTGACGGTCAGCGTGTTGGCGCCGGACAGCTCCAGAGTCGCATGCACGAAGCCTTGCGTACCGCTGGTGCTTGCCACAGCCCACATGCTGTCGGCCACGTAGCCCGGAGTTACCGGGGTGCCGTTGACGTTGCGGCCCGAAGGACCGAGAACTCGAACGACTGTTGCTTGCGCGCTGTTCCGCATATAAGCGCGCACACCGTAGGACATGGGAAAGTTGGGATCGAGGTCCCCGAAAACGTTCGCTGCGTCCGTGTAGGTGTTTACTGAATAAGGCACGAAGGCAGGACCGTAGGGCATTTTGCCCACAAAAGCCGCACCCACTGCGCCTACGGCGGCAGGAAGGTAGGACTGATCAATCTCATTCGTGATGATGGCGGGACTTACGAAAATCTTTCCCATTGTTTATGCTATTAGACTCCTCGTCAATTTACGAATAACTACTATTTGTGCCCAACAAACGCCCCAACAATCAGATTCTCTTTACGCGGGGTTTCCGTAGGAATCTACCGACCCTGAGCCCAGGGCTTGACGGACCTTGTTGATGTAGACCAACCCAAATGGTGTCCACTGCAGAGTCTGCCCCCAACCGGCTCCACCGTTGCTGTAATCAACCAGCATGTCAGGTGGTGACCGGAAGTCGAAGGACCATGCGTTGTATGGGATCTGGTTTGCTTCCAGATAGGTCATGAGCGGCGCAATGTCGTTCAAGACGATAGAACCGCCGTCTGGAGAGCCGTTTGTTGGCGCCCCGAATTCGCCGAGAAGCACCGGGATCTGTTTGGCTTGGTTTTGGAAAGACCAATACTGACCATCGCCCCACTGAGACGGCATTTCGTAGCAGTGATGCTCGTAGCAAATATAGTTGATGTTGCCCGAAACGTAAGGATAGTACCCGTCTACAGCACGCCCATTGCTGATGATGTAGTTCAAGTTACGGGAGTAGTTGCTAGGTCCCTGAACTACGCAGATATGCGGCTTGGCCCCATCACGAATCTCAATCTGTCGCACCGCTGCAATCGAAGAACTTACAATGTTCATGTAGTTCTGCATCGCTGCGTTTGAGGAATCGATAGGCTCGTTGCAGAAGCCGAACATAACGTGACCGCAATTACGGAACGATGTGGCAATCTTGGTAAACTGACCAATCGAAGAGATTGTAGGCACGCCACCCGGACCTAGCATGGTGTGCAGATAGTCGAGCTGGAAGTTGATGATGCACCAGATTCCAAGCGACCCAAAGTAATCGACACACGCTTTGATCGCATTCATGTAGTCGGTGTTGGTTCGCATGTCGTCCGCAGCCACGCGCATTTCGAGCAAGAAGCGCGCGAAGTTCGGGCCCTGAGAATAACCCCACAGGACACGGCGCTTCCACTCTGGTAGAACAGAGGTCTGCGGTGTTGTGGTGTAGTTCTTGCCGTCCATGTGCGTATCGAACACGTTCATGCCTCGGCCCATCCACTGCTGATTACTGCTTGACACGTAGATGTGCTGATTCTTCACGTACAACCAGCCTGCAGAGGCCGAAGCGGGATTGGGGTCCGTCGCCGCATACTCAATGGACGCAGTGGGAGGATTCGGATTGAGGCCCAGAAGAACATTGTTCAGATAGATGTAAGGCGTTTGCTGCTGATTGAAGCTGACGAACTCAATATTCGTGAATGTCGTACCGGGGTTAGTCGTATTAGTTACGCCGCTGCCAGTGAAGTTCATCACATAGCGAGCCCAGGTATTGGGCTGGATCGTGATGTTCTGGTAGATCAAAGGCGAATTGTTGCTGCCCGGATCAAGCATGCACTGCAAGGTGACAGGACTCGTTTCTGTGTACGCATCAAAGATGAGAGACAGATACGGGTTGACTGGCATGGCTTGACCGTTGAGCGAGCCAAAGTTGAAGGCACCGTACTGACGAATGGAGCCCTTCTGGCAGTTGCCGCCGCGAGAGTCAGCCACAACAGAGACATAATCGCCGCCATAGTTGTTGTTGTTCTGCCAGCCATTCTGCACAGCACCGCTGAGGTAAATTGCGTAGGTTCCCGATGGGGCTACGGGCGTCGTGCCTCCGCTGCCGCTGCCCGAACCGCTGCTACCCCCGCCAAGCGTAGGATTAGTGCCTGAGATCAGTGCCACGTTGTTGATGGCAATGTTGTTGGTCATGTTCTGACCAAGATTCACAATTGCCACGGCGTTGAATGTGTCAGTCGCTGCGTAAAGGTTGGTGAACCCTGCGTCTGAGAAGAGGTACTTGAACGTCTGCCATTGCGAGTTGTTGCTAAAGGTAGTGGATTTGTACGCCTGAGCGTTGCTGGTGTTTCCAGGATCAAGCTGAGGCCGCAACGTCGAGGTGCCTGTGTTCACATAGGCGTCGAACTGGAAACCCTGATACTGCGAGAATGGACGTGCCGTATTGCTGAAGAGGTAGACGGCGCCAAACTGCTTGAGTGAGGCCGAAAAAGCCGTCGAGCCATCGCGAGTGTCCGTGGTATTGCCATAGGATACCAGCGTGAAGCTGTTGTTTTGAAAATTATTCTTCAGACCGCCTTGGTAGACGTACACAAGACTCGAAGACAAACTGCCGCTGCCAGAGCTGCCTGATGAGCCAGACGAACCAGATGAACCAGATGAACCTGAGCTGCCGCCTCCACCCGACCCGCTGCCGATGATTGAGCCAGAAACACGCAGAGCCAAACCTGTGCCCCAGGCGCCCGAAACTTTGGGACCGTAGATCAGGTAGTTGGTGAGCTGCGTGGAGGTGTCAATGTAGAAGTCGCCGTCGAGCCCAAAACCGTTGCTAGGCGTGCCGTTTCCATTGAGCACAGAGTTGCCGCGAGGGCCTTGAGCCCCTGCCGCCCCTGCCGCTCCAGCAACTCCCGCTGCACCTGCCGGGCCAGTTGGGCCTTGCAAACCCTGGGGGCCTGCAACGCCTTGCACGCCCTGGGGGCCGGTGGCGCCTTGGAGGCCCTGCGGGCCCTGACTGCCGGTGGGGCCGGGGTCACCCTTGGCTGCGGCGGTGCCTGCGATACCCTGTGGGCCTGTCTGGCCCTGTGGACCTTGGATACCTTGACTTCCAGTGGGGCCGGGGTCACCTTTCAGACCCTGTATTCCTTGAATACCCTGCGGGCCCTGGGGGCCCATAGAACCACTTGGACCAGCGGGACCAAAACCACCACTAGGTCCGATGGGACCTTGGATGCCTTGAGGGCCGGCTGGACCTGCCGTTCCGGGAACACCAGAAGCACCCTGGCTACCAATAGGACCTGCGACACCGGGAATGCCCTGTAGGCCCTGAAGGCCCTGAGCGCCCTGCAAACCAACTGAACCTGTGGGCCCTGCGGGGCCTGGCGGGCCCTGCGGACCTTGGGGGCCAACGGGCCCTTGCGGACCTACGAGGTCGGCCAGCAGCTTGTCGAAACTGAAGTCGTCGTTTGTCTCGAATTTGTTAGCGGCGCCGCTGTAGTCGTCAGTTTTGTTTGGTTTGGTGTCGTCAGTCAGATAGGACTGATCGATCTCAGGGGTTTCGATCTTTGGCATTTGAGGATAAGTAGGCGATTCTTCTGTAAAGAACGCTGTATTGTACCGGCGCTAGTAGATCGGGTTAAATCTGGTTGGATCGTATCCGCGCAGGACAACCTTATCAACTTGCAGAAAAGCTGCAGGCGTAGTTCCTGAATTTTTCTTAATGAAAAAGCACGCGTTCATCCAGTTGTTAGCGCTTGGGGTAGGCGTGTAAAGAGTGTCGGGCGTATTGTATTTGACCACACCGTTGACGTAATAACTGGCAGTATTGCAGTCGGGGCTAAGAGTGATTCCGAGGCGATACCATTTACCAACAGTCATCGGAACTCCTGTGTCAATGTAGGGTCCTTGGCCATTGCTTATACACCAATTGCCGCCCGACAAAGCGTGATTGTACGTGAAAGCAAGTTGAGCTGTCGCAGTTGTGAAACCACCAAAAACAGCATTGGATAGTCCGAGAGAGGCCGTGAACGAGTTAGCATCGGAACTTGCGGAAGGAATGCGAACAGTAGCCTCATAGAAATACGAAGAACTGCCTGGAACCATCGTGACCCCCGATGTGGCTACGCTACCGTTTGAATAAAGCTCTACAAGTGAGGCAGATGCGTTGGTCCCTGTGCCAGATGATAGCTGACCAATACCGACTCGGCCCATCATCGCAAAAATGCCGGTCGTAAAGCCGTATCCTGTTGTAGCTGTTGTTGACCCAATTGTCACTTTCCAATAAGGCGGTCCGGTAAACAAGGTGCCGTTGTTGACAGTTGGATTCGTTGTTGCTACTTGGAGCATATCGTCATCTATGATAGTAAAGGTCGCTGGACTATATGCAATATCATCCGTCGTCAACTGACGAAAAGTGGGAATGTATGTTTCCCTATTTCCAACCGAACCGCTGGCAGAAGCAGAGTTTGCAACGAGAGCGAAACTCGCCGACTGCGCTCCAAAGCTCGCCGTGGTCACAGCCCCGCCGCTGCCGGAGCCTCCCCCGCTTCCAAAAGCCGCGTAGCGCGTGTCCAGATTGCCTGTGATGAGCCCCAGGATGCTTGCCGAGGTGTACGAAGAGGTCAGGACGTAGCGCGTGTCTGCGGACGCTGTAAAAGCGTTGAGGGACGCTGTGGTGGCTTTGACGCTGGCACTGAAGGCGTTGAACGAAGCAGTAAAGACATTGTGACTGGCCGAAAACACATTCATGCTCCCGGTGTACGCATCGTTCGAGCTGGTCAAGACGTAGCGGGTGTCGGCTGACGCGGTGAACTGGTTGACCGATGCCGAGAAAACATTGACCGAAGCAGTGAAGGCTCGAATGCTGCCGCTGTACGCGTCGAAAGAGCTGGTCAGGACAAACCGAGTGTCCGCTGATGCCGTGAATTGATTGACTGACGCTGAGAAGGTGTTGACGCTGGCCGAGAACGTTCTCATGGAGCTGCTGAAAATCAGCAAGCTGGAGGTCACGTTGCCAATGGCAATGAGCTGTGTCGCGAAAAGATTGTTGATGTTCAACTGCGACGCAGTGAAAATCGTGTTAATGCTGTTGTAATACTCCTGGTTGCCTTTGAAAGACAACAGCGAAGCTGTAGTCGCGTTGTTACTGGCTGTGTAGGCCAGAATACTCGCGGTGAACGCGTTTTGACTGGCAGAGAACGTGTTCAGGCTCGAAAACTGGTTCGCATTCGCTGTGTTTGTGCTCTGCTGGCTGGACGTGAACGAATTCAGAGACGCGGTGTAGGAACCGTAGCTGCTGGTCATCACATATCGTTGATCGCCGCCCGAAAAATCGAACGTGCCAGACGGGCCTTGGGCGCCAGAAGGACCTGGATCGCCTTGGGGGCCTGGGCCACCTGCTGGGCCCTGCAATCCGGTGCTGCCAGTAGGCCCTGCTGGACCTTGAGCGCCGCTGGGCCCCTGCGCACCGGATGGACCTGCTGGGCCCATGGCTCCTGAAGGGCCTGTGTCGCCAGGAATGCCCATGGCGCCGGAGGGGCCAACGGGACCTTGGATACCCTGACTTCCGGTCGGTCCTTGAACGCCCATGGCACCGGACGGGCCTACGGGACCGAGGGCGCCGGACGGACCTGGATTGCCTTGTGGGCCCTGAGCACCGGAAGGACCTACCGGGCCGAGGGCGCCGGACGGACCTTGGGAGCCGCTGGGGCCTGCCGGGCCTTGAGCGCCAGACGGACCTGCCGGACCCATTGCGCCGGACGGGCCTGGATCACCCTGAGCCGCTGCTGTGCCTGGATCGCCTTTGGGGCCCTGGGCGCCGGACGGGCCAACTGGGCCAAGCGCACCGCTGGGACCTTGAGAGCCGCTGGGCCCGGCAGGACCTTGCGCTCCCGATGGACCTACTGGACCGATTGAACCTGTAGGGCCCGCCACACCTTGGATGCCTTGCGCGCCGCTCGGTCCTACATTGCCCTGCGCGCCGGCAGGGCCTGTATCGCCTGTGTCGCCTTTGACCCCTTGAATGCCCTGGATCCCGTTGGCGCCTTGGAAGCCCTGGGGACCCTGGGCGCCGCTTGGACCAACTGGACCCTGAGCCCCTGATGGACCGGCTGGGCCTACGTCGCCGGCTGGGCCGACGACTCCTTGAATTCCTTGCGGGCCAGTATTCCCTGCAACGCCTTGTAAGCCCTGCGGCCCGGCAGAACCACTAGGCCCTGCGATCCCTTGAGAACCAGATGGCCCCGCGATTCCCTGTGGACCCTGAGCCCCGCTAGGACCGGCGTTCCCTTGAATTCCTTGGATACCTTGACTGCCGCTTGGACCTTGTGATCCTGTGTCACCTTTGTCTCCTTTTGGACCTTGGACGCCCTGGCTGCCGCTTGGGCCTTGAGGGCCGGTTGAGCCGGGGACGCCTTGCTGGCCTTGCGGGCCGGGGCTTCCCATCTGACCTTGCGGGCCTGTGTCGCCAGTATCGCCTTTGTCACCTTTTGGGCCCTGGGGACCGGGCAAACCGTGGCCGCCGCCACCTGAGCCACCTCCGCCCGCTTTGAGCGGGACCTTATAGGTGCTGGTATATAGCTCAAAAGGCTTCTCGTCCACAATTTTCGTGACACCTTCGCTCACAGAAATGTTGGCAGCGCCCTGCTCTTGGTAGAGAACAGGACGGCCATCGCTGTCCACCTCGCCACGCCGAAACCCGTATGCCAAAGGCTGGTCATCGGGGCTCAGCATGAGGTAAACGGGGACCTTGATCGTGTAGTCGTACTTGATCACACGCTCGTTGTTTGTCATGTTGGCGAAGTTGTCGTCGGACTTGAAATCGCCCTCGGCAAAGCCCACGAAATAGTAGCCCTTGGCGCCCCGATTCGCCTTGTCGTAATCGACGGGCATGACGAACGAGTCTTTGTTGTCGTAGGCGTACACGATCTGCTCAATAATTTCATTCATCTGGTTCTGATACTGCGCCCAGATGTTGATCTCGTAGTGAAACGTGCAGAAATCGGGGAACGGCAGCGTCAGGTATTCATACGCCTGACCGCTGGCCTTGCTCTGCGGAAAGCCATTTTGAACACGCTGGTCCACCAGATTGGCAAGCGCCGTGGTCTTGTTGGACAGCTTCTTCGAGACAGTGATGTAGGGCTGCTCCACGGCCATGCCGCCAAAGCCCTTCTTGCGGTCAATGTCGCGGCGCCGGATGGACACCAGCGGAAGAATCAGCGTGCCGTTCTCGTCTCGGAGGCCCTTATTGTCGCGGATAGAGGCCCAGCGCTCCGGCCCTGCGAACGTCACCGCTACTTTGTTGCGCCCGCCCTCTCCGTTGTCCACGGTCATGTGGAGCTTCTTCTCGAAGTAGTCGTTGACGGCCTGGTCCACCGTGCGGAACGTGACCTTGGAGATCTCGTAGTTGCCCTTCTTGTCGTCCCAGCGATTGTTGACCATCAGATATTAGGCTCCATTGGCGGCAGCTTGAATTGTCCTGCGCGAGCAACGCCACAGATCGCTCTTGCCTGCACCTTGTTTTCCACCTGACCATACACAAGGTCCGGCTTCGTGAGCTGTTGCACCTCGTAGAACTGCGAGCCAAACTGAACGAAGTCGCCCACCTTGGGCTCGATGCCTCGTTCTGTAAGCTCGTCGATGAGGAAGTAGACTTCGATGGTGTAGACCGTATCCATAGAGAACTGGTCGATGTTCTGCGAAGGGTTGTTGTAGAGGACCAACGCGTTAATTTCTACTGGATGGTACACGGTCTTCTTCAGGGCCTCGCCGTACAGATCGTCAGTCTTGGTCAGCTCAGACGAAACGGCGTAGTACGTGATTTGCTGGCCCACGACGTCCTGAATCAGCTCTTTGCCGATGACGTTGAAGAAGTTCACATCTTTGTTTGTAATGAAGAGGCGCGACATGCTCTAATTAGTTCCTTAGCGCAATCTGGGCACGCCTGGATGGCCTGTCCACGTCGCTGTATTGCCAGACTTCAACCTGCCATCGCGCGTGCCATAGTCGTCCACGTCATCGTAGAAGTGCTCGTTCTCGGCCAGGTTGATCATGGTTTTGGCCAGCGCCATGGCAAAGTCGTCAGCGTAGTACCACTCATAAATCACGCCCAGCTCCAGAGCGTCTCTATCAAACATCTCGGGCCGAAGAACGAACCCGCTTAGCTGCTCTCGATAGGTCGATTCCACTTGGTCCTGAAATGCGCTCTCTAGCAGTATTTTCAAACTCAACATTCTGTTATTAACCTACCCAAATTGGAATTGGCACCTTGTTCAGTTGCTTCTGAATGGCGTCCGATTGGTCCATCTCCTGCTTCGATAGAGCGCTGTACGTCATGCTCTCCAGCAAAGTGCGCAAGTCTTCTCGAAGGAACTGCATCTCTTCGCGGGCCTGAGCCACCAGCTCCAGACCGTTGAGGGTCAGCGTGCCATTTGGAATGGGAACGCCCAGGCTCTTGCTTCGGATCTGACCCAGCGTCTCTTTGACAAGGGCGAATGCGAAACGGCGAATCCACTGCTGGCCAATCGAGTTGGTTGAGCTGTAGTTGAGCTGCCCCACAGGAATGTTTGAAAGGTTCGTAGCCACGCCAGTGGGCTGATTGGCCCAGGGGTCATCTCCTGCGATGTAGTACGTGAAGTACAGGGGCATGTTCATCTGAGGCACTGGCAGAACCGTGAGTACGTTGTTGATAATGTTCCAGGAGTAGTTCGACCTGCGAATCTTCTGGCTCATCTTCATTTCTGTTGCCCGCAAAACGTCTTCCCACACAGGGAGCATGTAGAACACCGTCTCGGGCGTAAACGACTCGAAGTGGAACTCTGAGTTGAGGTAGTTGATCGCCGAGTTGGTGTCGAAGAAGCGGTAGGCTGCCGTGGGCGAGAAGTGAAACACTTCTTCGGGACGGATGCGCTGCCCGGCCTGAATCTGCCCCGACTGAGACAGAAGAGCCTGGAGGTCGTACTTTTGCACGCCATCTTTGATCTGGATTGATGCCGAGTGAAGAGTTCGAGAACCACCAACGAGGGCCTCTGAGCTGTAGGCTTCGGCCTGCCGAGAAATCTGCTCAAGGCTGAACCGAGGCATGACGCCGTTGATGTTGCCGATGGATCCGGTGGGCACGCCCAGGATGCTGGTGATGATGGACTTGGCTTGGTAGCTGCTGACCATGGCGCCGAATTCCAGCAGCGACTCCTCGAAGGCCGAATAGACCTCACGGTTGGTAATTTCCAGACCCAAGACGCGCCCGCCGAGCTTCGTGAAAACGAATCGGACCATGGCGTCGGCATCGTGCTGGAACTGGGGGTCAGCGTCGTAGAGACCGAACGGTGTCGGGTTAACTACGTCTCTGAAACTTGCTGATAGGTCGAGATTGATGCTCTTGCGGTCTGCCATCCATAGTGTCCTCTGCTGCTAAACGTACAAATAAGTACCTCTAGCAGCAGCTAAACACCGCTATCAATGCAGACCTTTGTGCTGGAAGATCCAGAACAGAATAAAGCCTACGACGCCCGATACGCCAAGGCTAATCATTGCGACAGCTCCCCAGTCGATCCTTGGCTTGTTCATCTTGTGGAACTGCATGCTCGCCTCGGCGTTGTCGCGGGCTTCGAGCCTCCGCAGGCGCGCTTCTACGTCTTCCAGCCGTGGGTCATACACAGGTAGCTTTTGGTCCATGTCTGATCCTCCAGTTGATATGAAAACCGCAGATACTGCCCAAGTCGTGAGAGTGATGCAAATGAAAAAGCCCTGGGGTTGCCAGGGCTCATTCAAATTTTGCTGCTTATTGAGTTACAGGTTATTCTTAGATTACGTCCATTGCCTTAATTACTATTTTTCCGTAGAAATCCGACCTTACAAGCTTTTTGGCGTATCTCGTCATGACACCCTTGCGAGGTGTGAAGTCCTCGGGAGCGAAGATGGTCGGAGTTACCAGCAAAGGCACGTAAGGCGCGTAAACGAAGCCAGTCTCCAAAAACGTGTTTCCCTTGTAACCGATCAAAATCACGTTACGGGGGAAATACGGATCCTTGTAAACCGTGTAACTGTTGTTCAGAGAGCCCAGCTTCTCGATGCCCATGGCGAAACGGTTCATCAGCGGGTCACCCACTGAGGCCGGGCGCCACACAACCATGGACTCCAGGATAGTCGCAACATCGGGGCTTACTACCAAAAAGTTGGCTTTGCCGCGCAGCGTCTTACGGTGAATCGTGTTGGCTACATCGTTAATCGTCTCTAGCAGGGTTGCATACCAATCCACGGTATTCCCAGTAAACGACGCTCCCGTGACATCCAAGCCTGACAGCTTATTCACAAAGTTGCCGGGTTTACGAGACCAGTACATGGTCGCGCCAGTGCCATCGGTCAGCAGGTTTTGCAGGATTTCGCGGTCGATATCGACAGCGATGTATTCCGACAAAATCTGGGTTAGCTCGACTTCAGCGTCCAGATTTTGATACGCCTGCAAATCTTGCGCCATTTCCGGGGTCCACTTGGCTTTCAGCTTACGCGAGTTAGCTGTAACAGCGACGCTTTGGACCTTAATGTCGATTTCCGGGATTTCCTGACCTGAGTTGGGGCCGAAGTCAGCCTCGAACGCAGGGGCCAGGACCAGACCTGTCTGATCAACAGTGAGGCCAGTAGCGGTCACGAACGAAGCCGTGAAAGCGCTGGAGCCGGTCATCGCAGCCGAAGCTGAGTAGAACACGCGCAGAACGCCAGTGTTGGCGTTGTACGTGTTGTGACGCCTGAAGACGCCTTTGCAACCCAACCAGTTTACATCCGACCCGGAGATCGAGAACTGCTTGTAGTTGGTGGGGTCAATCTGCGCCAACGAGTAACCCGAAGCAGTCAGATTCACATCGGCGAAGAACAACGTGTTGTTCGCGACAGACGAGCTAAGCTCGAAGTCGTAGGCCAACATATCCCAAGTAGCGGCGCCACCTGCCACGTTCGGAGCTGAGCAAGTCAACTCACGTGCGGAGTACGAACTGTTGAGGTAGTAGTGACCACCAGTACCGAGGTTCGCAGTTCCGGGAGGAATCTGGTCGCCGTGTACCAGGCCGCCTACACTCCAATCCTGAGCAGCATTACCGGCTTTCTTGGTGCCGTATGCATAGTCAAGATAGAACAGCAGACCCGAGGGCAGTGACATAGGCTGCACAGAAACCAATTCATTCGCAATCAGGCCGCCGAATACACGACGCACAATCGGGAACGCAATGGACTGAAAGCCTTTGATATTCTGCTCAGTGCTTGCTTCCTGCAACATCTGCGCAGTCTGGTTTTCCAGAAGCTGAGCCATGTTGCTGCGGGCTTGGTTATTGCGCTCGTCCTTCAGACCGTTCAGCAGCTTAGTCTTAGCCCACTTCTCGACCAGGCGCCCGCGCTCTTTCTTCATGTTTCGCGCTACAATGTCTTGAGATAGCGCTTGAAAATTCAATTCCATTTTACTCTTATCCTCTTAGTATATTCCTTAGTCGGTCAGGCCAGCCAACTCAGCCCAACGATTGGACTGCGTAGACTCTCGGGTTTTGCCTTCATTCAGAGTCGAGCCTGGCTTCATTACGCGGGACGCTTTTGGCCCCTTCACCTTGGCACGACCTTCACCCAAGACCCCAGCGATTTTGAAGGATTCGCTAAGAGTATTGTACATAAACTCTACTTCGCGCTTGCTGCGCGCCTTGTCCAACTTCTCCACCACCTGCAGTTTCTGCTTGTTGCTCAGATTGTTCTGGAGCAACCGTGTGGTGTAGATGAGTTTAGCGTTGAACAAGTTCATCTCGTTGAGGTTCTTCTTCAGATACTTGAACGCTTCATGATACTGAGCGAGCTGGCGATGCAATTTCTGCACTACCTTTTCGTGCTGCTCCTTAGTCATCATCTTGGCGTGCTTGCTCTTCTTGAGAACCTTGCCACCATCGGCCCACATCGTCTCGCCGGGGACCTTGTGAACGAGGCCAAATTCGCTGTCGTTCGGGTCCTGCGGGTCGTGGAACCGACCTTGTGTGCTATCTTCGTTCTTGAGGCCCGACTGGATTGAGCTGATAAACGCTTTCTTCAGGTCCTCTGAAGTGATTTCCAGCGTCTCGTCCATGTCATCTTCGTCCTCGTCATCATCGGCGTCGTCCGAGTCGTCGTCACTGCCCTCTTCCACCGGGGGCGCTTTGCGCTTCGGTTTCTGGGGCAACTGGTCTTCATCGTCCTCGTCTTCGTCGTCTTCAAATTCTACTTCTTCGTCGTCACCTTCGTCGTCGTCCTCGAACTCTACGTCGGTGTCGTCTTCATCTTCGTCTTGATCCTGGTCGTCAGTCTCGTCGTCTTCAATCTCGTACACGTCATCGTCGCCCGCTGGGGTCGGAGTGTCCTCGCCCGCGTCAACAGGAGTGTAAGCCGTGTCATTATTCCCAGCAGGAGCGCCATCGGGACCGGGTACGCCGCCTTCGACGCCCTCCTGGCCCAAGTGTGACTGAATGAAGTCCTTAATCCGTGGAGACATTGCTTCTACGAGAAGATTCTTGGCGTTTTCCTCGGCAGCTCGCTTAAGCGACTGCACGTCCTCTACCGCCTCTTCCAAAATGCTTCTAGCCATTGTTTAATCTTCTCTCCTATCAATAGTATGATGCTATTTCCCAATACATATTCGTGCTTTGCTCAAAAGAGATCTTTTGTTAACGTCTGCCCCTTTTTTGGCGCAGCCTGCGCTGTTTGAGCTGTTTCTCTTTTGCCTTCTGCCGCTTCGTTTTGAAGTGGAGGCGCTCGCAAAATTGCTTCACTACCTCTTCCTTCTTGCACTTCTTTGTGAATCGGCGCAGAGTCTTCTCGATGGGCTCATAGGGACGCGGGGTAATATCTACGTTGATTGTCATTCTGTCTCTTATTTCTTGCCAGTCATTCTGGCGTAGATGGCGCTCTTGTACGCCTTGTTTTTCTTCTTGCCTTGCTTGGCAGCCTGGCGTTCAGCAGTTTTCGCTGCCCCGCCTGGGCCTACCCAGCCCTTCTGCTTCCACTTGGGTTTCTTGGCCTCGCTGGTCGAGCGATCCAACTGCTTGACCAGCTTCGCGGACCAGGACCGGCCTGCGTCGCCACCCCACAGCAGCCAAGCCACGTAGCCAGGCGTAGGAGGACTGTCCCATCCCGGCTTGCGGTCCACCTTGTGTCGCGCAAAGTAGGCGTTCATCTTCCGCGCCTTCTCTGTGCTGATCGGCTGGCCCGCTGCGAGCTTTTTGGCCCAGGCTACGGCTGCTGAGGTTAGGCCATCGCCGCCGTGCTCACCCTTGAGAGCCAGGCCGCGCTTACATGCCGAGCGAACACCCTCGGGAGGGCGCATATTGATGTTGCTTGCTTCGAGAATAAGGTCAGTAAGCGATCTCATTTGCTCGGACGGATCAACTTTGGCTTTTTCTTCTTACTGGGCTTGGTGCGGCGGTCTGGGTCTCGATACGTTTCGCCCTGCCAGCCGTCTTTGTCAGGGTACTTGGCTTCAGTCGGACGGATCAGCTTGGGTTTTTTCTTCTTGCTGGGCTTGGTGCGACGATCAGGATCACGGTACGTCTCGCCCTGCCAGCCGTCCTTATCGGGGTACTTGGCCTCGTCCTTCTTGCCCATGAACCAGGGCTGTTTCTTTTTCTTCTTGCCCGGCTTGTCGTCTGCATCGCTCTTGGACTTCTTCTTGCCAAATGGCTTTGGCGCCTTTTTGTCGAAGGGAGGCGGCATCTTCTTCTTCGGCTTGTCGTCGTCCTTGTCTTTGTTTTTCTTAAGAAACTGCGGCGGCACCGCCTCAATGAGACGCATCTCATGGTACCTGCTCTTCTTCTTGGCGTATTTGTCGATGGCGAACGGGGTCTCGCAGCCGTTACTGTCCTTCTTGCGGTTCTTTTTGCCCTCACCACGCATCGAGCCACCCATGCCGCTGCCCATGAGAGTGCGAATAGCCTTATCTACTTCGTCCTCGTCCTTCGGATCCGGCTCGTTGAGGTTTGTGCGACGATTCGCCACCTTGGTCATCGTCTCCTGGTCACTCATGTCGTAGGTGTTGTTCCATAGAACGACAGGGTTCTTCAGATCCACACTGCCATCAGCACCGACCTCGTAGTCCTCATAAATTTTAGCGAGACTCTTGCGGACTAAATGCCGTAGCTCACTCAGTTTGATCTTCATTACGTTGTCATCCTTGGGCCGCCCGAGAGCGGCGAATTCATGACGCCTTTTGTGGCCGCGTCATATGGCCATTCATCGTCTTCTTCTTCGCCATCGCGAAAGTAGAACGTCTTGATCGGACTGTCGGCGCCAGTATCCATGCCAAACCCTTCGATTTGACCCTTGGCCTTGCGCTTGCCGGCCTTGTGAGCCTTGGCCAGCTTCTTCAAGTCGTCTTCGGAGTCATCCTTGGGCGTGTGGTACGCCATGGACATAGAATCGTTCGAGTGCCGCATCAGAGCCCCTGCCGTTTGACGGGCAGCATCTGGCTTGAGCCCCAGATCGCTGAGAGCCTTAGTGATTTCTTTGGGCTGCATCTTGCGAACCAGCTCCAGAACCATGGGGTCCTTGAG
>JACCDR010827748.1_pt1 | contig 15198 bp, 24 predicted proteins | sample 7446431 | NCBI WGS metagenome assembly JACCDR01 (sample SAMN15323443, study PRJNA562643) | freshwater metagenome | isolation source: river surface water | place: USA:Blue River Watershed | collected 2017-08-17 | reverse complement strand
CTAAAGCTGCTTATCGTAATTTGGCGGCGAAGTATCACCCTGACAAAGGCGGCGATCCTAAGATGATGACTGAGCTTAATAGAGTGATGGATAGGCTTAAGGCTATGCGTAGGGATAGTTTGAGGGGGGTTTGTAAAGAATCACGGGTAGGGCTATTGACTTATTTTGCGCTTCGATGGTACTATATTGCTTATTCGATCCGTAATCAAAGAAATGGCGAAAAAGAAATTAGGTGAGTATGTCTCAGTATTAGATGCAGTTGATAAAGCGTCTAATACTCCTGAAGTTCCGAAGACTTTATTAGAGCGCTTTGAAGAAGATATCGACTGGTTGGTTGATTCTGACATGGATGAAGATCGATATCTATCCGCAATCGCGTCCAAAGATTATGTCAAAGCATCGGAATATCAACACCGTATGATGGTGCTGCAATATCATCGCGAATTTGTACCGCGAATCAAAGACGCGATCGCCAATAACACCTTAGACAATTTGATGTCAGGTATTTTGAATTGCATTATGTCGCCAAGCGATCGCCCTAGAGCTTATGAATTGGCTAGGCTTGATGCAGCGCGTGAGCATTGGAAACTGGTAAGCAGGATTTTGAAGGCGAGGGATAATGCCAGCACCCAATAAACTAAACCCGCAATGCCCCGACTGCGGCAAACAAACAAAGCGCAAACGACAGAACCAAGATGGGACGCAAATCTATGTCTGTACTCATTGCGGATGGTCTAACAGCAAGAAGCGAGTCCCGCGATCGCTGCTTAAACGCAAAGAGTTCTACGAGATCGCCATCAATGCCGCCATTGAGTTCTACAGCCAAGACACCTATCGAGGCTCGTGCATTGATTTAGGTCAGGTAATTGGCGGCGATCAGTGGCTTTATAGCTGCGATCAACTTGTTAAGGATTTGAAGAGAATTATTGAGGAGAAATTGTAATGACATCAATAAAATTAGAATGGGTTGCGAATGATTGGGCAAAGCCAGATCCTATAGACATGGGAGGAGTGGTAGTCACTGTCCAACAACAGATGGAGTGGAGACGGCAGTATATTCTGGGCGAACCTCAAGCCACTAAGACAGAATCCGTTGAATCCTTGAAAGCTATGGGCATGATCGGTTTGTATAAAAATGTATGCATTCCCCTTTCAAAACAGGGAAATAGTTTTCACTAACGTTTACCCTGCTCAGAATAACCCTAAGCAGTTTGCTTTATTTGCACTAATGAATCATCGATGGGTGTTTACAGATTACAGACATCGACTAGAGTATGAGCGAAAGTTTGATTTTGAGATTTTAATTAACGAATAAAAAACATGACATCCTCTGTTATCACTTTAAGCAATCTTATTGAAGTTTGCGAGAACACTAGTTCTAGAATACTTGATGCTCCTCTTGTTGGTTATGATGCGTTAGGTTCGCTTCGCTATATAGTAGGTTTTGATATACATACAACAGAAGATGGCGAAGAGGATTTTAGACCTTTTATTACTAGTTCGCAAATTATGTTTGTGTTTGGGGATATTGTTGACGAAAAAAAATAATTACAACACCCCCGCCGCATCAAATCAGCCCCTCTAGGCTTAGCCTCATCCAACACCGCAAAGCCAATAGCGGCACACATAACACGGTCATCTTCAAACTAGTGGAACTATAACCATGTACTATTTTCAGTTCAACACAAAAGCGCAAGATGGACTTCACTATGTTAAAGCTGATACCCTGTACCAAGCTTTAGACAAGGCAGCAACGGCAGCTAACGGGAAAGAGAACGTCTGCAAACTATCGCAAGTAATAGGTGCTAGGTTTCGAGATTTGCAATTAAACAATTTTGATGGAAGGTTAATTCCTTAACATGGAATACATTTACAAAACATTGCTATCAAGTACGTGACCACATCTAGAATTAACACTATTGAATTTCATGACAAAACGCAAATTCCAAATAACATTCCGCCGCTATACCGATTTTAACTGTACTATCGAAGCGACAACCCACGCTACGGCTAAGATGCAAGTAGCGTATAGTTTATTAAGGTGTGGGTACTTCAAGAAGTTTGGCGATGTGATTAGAGAGATTGATACTTGTAGGGCTTTGGAACCACTTAAACGAGGTAGAAAATGAACATAAGTTTTTTGATTGGATGGGATTTGAACGATACCCCTGCTACAAAATGCGTAATAGGAGTGTCAGGTTACTGCGAGTGCGCTGACGGTACACCTATATGGAGCCTGCATCGTACTGAAGTATGGATAGGCGAAGATTTATTTGTCATCCCAAAGGTTATCACCTATAAAGAGGATAAATGGGTTTGTGTCGCTGAAGATCCTTCAATTGAGTCTTACTACGAGGAGGAATATCCGATTAAAGATGTAATGTGGAATACGCAAATCCCTATATTGATCAAACCATCATGAAATACACCTACCGAGATCTCACCGTTTTTGAGTATATCGATGGCAAAGTAATTCTACATATCGAAGATGGTAAGCCAAATTTTGATCGATGCCGATGGACTGCGGAGGCTTGCAAGGAATTGGCAGAGTTTTTCAGCGAGGTTGCAAGGCGTGAACACTGCGAAGTACCCCAAAAATACACCTACAAACTTCAAAGCGAAGTCACGACAGTGATCATAAATACACCCGATCCACAAGGCAGGGCTGGCACTGCACACATCTTGATCGGAGATAAGTTTTTAGTGGCTAGTGACTTTGAACTTGAGAGGGTAGAGCCGAGTATGGATATTTACGATCGCTTCTCTCCACTGCCTAGTAAAATAACTACTTTCCAAACCGAAGCACCTTATTGGCTGCTAAGATTTGAGGCTGATAGGCAGATTATCCCTTTAGCGCCTGAGTTTAGGTTTGACGATCTTGTAAGGGTTGAGAGGTAGGGAATAATGATCCCACAACAAGAAGAATATATCAAGGCGTTTTGTACCTATATGAATAAATGGAAGAGAAAAGAGTCTTTGCCAATTTCAGGAATTGCCTTGAACGATCGGCTAATACTTTTTTCTAGCTCTGAACATCCTCAGATCGATTTACAAAGAGTTGAGTCTGTTATCTCGAAAAGTGATCAAGAGCTAAATGCCATGTTTGAAGGAGATCTGCTATTTATTTGGAAAGGTAAAAACAGTCAGTGGAACGCTTTTAGTGATGCTTGTCAGATATTCGACTACATTACAAAACCCCTCTCCTCATCAAATCCGCACCCCTCGGTTTAGCCTCATCCAACACCGCAAAAGTAATCGCCGCACACATAACGCGGTCATCGTGAAAGCCTGAAGCCGCCGCCCGTTGACCTCGTTCATTCTGTCTAAAGTTCTTGAGCTGCACCACGAACTCATCATTAGCATAACTGAGTTGATGATTTTCAATGAGTAGAGCTAGGCGATCAGTGTTGACGCGCTTAGAACTTGGATTAGTATGTACTCCGACTACGTTCGCATTAGGACGATACTTAATAAGTCCTTCTACAGCCCATTTACCCATCGCATTGCTCTCAATGGCGACGACGCTTGGTTGATAGGTGTCGTATAACAAAGCACTGCGATTAAGCGAGTAGTCACTGCCAACTTGAGCCTGTGCGTACTCTGCTACTTTCTTGTAAGGGAAACTCGTAATATCCCAAACTTGCGTCACAAATTCATCGTCGCCGCCTGAGTTTGGATCAATACCCATGATGTATCGATGGCGTGGCTGTGGAGCTTCTAATATGCCATTGGCACATGCCTCAATATCAGTATGGTTGAAGACGTTGCTATCCGATTCGCTGAATTCTAACTCATATTCAACATTCCATGCTTGCATTGTGAGTTGACGATCTTCTCTGGTTTTGATTGCCCAATTTGGATCAGCGCCATATTTAGGGTGCGCTCTCCAGTGGATAAGCACCTTTACCCATTCGCCTGTCTTCCAGATGTCCATAAAGCGATCGCTGTCAGCATACCGAATCGCATCAATACGACGAACCAGATCGCGATCAGCAAGCAGTTTATAAAACAATCCAGAACGACCGTTAGGGGTGCTGATAAAAACAACACGACCTTTATCGCCTAGCATCGATAGCGTAGGCATAGCTGCTTGATACACCCCGTCAATGCCATCAATAAACGCCGCCTCATCAAAGATGATCATACTTACCGATGGAATACCCCGTGCTGATCGGGCGGTGACGGGTAAGAAGTAAATGGAGCCTAAACCTTCAAATACAATCCTAGTTTTAGACTCTGATGCAAATGGTGGACACAACTCACCCAACGACAAAGCTTGATCTCTTAGTCTTCTCCCTAGTTCGCTAGCGTCGGCTTGAGTTTTGGAAAATACAACAGCAACAAACCCCGCCTCGGTCACTGCACGCATTAAACAAATACTAATCACAGTCTCAGAAAAGCCCATCTGTCGGACTTTGCCGATGACGACGTTTTGGTTATCCCTTATCGCTTCAGATACCTTGATCTGATAGTCATAGGGGATAAAGGGCTTTACCGTTCCTGATGTTTGGATGTTGGTAAGCGGCGCGAAGTCTTTCCACTCGGTGGGGATTTTGTTAATCGAAGAGACTTCCTTGGATTGGTTTGTGATTAATTTGCGGTATTTCGGTCTGCTCAGTATTAAATTCCGTTGCTTCAATAATGTCAAAACCCGCCCCCCGTATCGCTTTAATCATGTTCGCAAGCCCGTCAATACCTTCGATTTTGGCTAGTAAATTGATGGCTTGCAGCTTGTCGTATGACTCTATTTCTAGTGTCGTTTTGGTATAGCTTCCATCTTTAGGTGTAAACGTTGTAGTTTTAATCTTTTTGATAGTTCTCCATCGAGGATCTTTATCATCAGGTCTAATAATCTCGCCATCTTCTCCAATCAACCCCGCCAAATTCCCATAGCAAATTGCGCGAAGTTCGGTTAGAATTTTTTCGCGATCGCCTCTTGGTGTCTTTGGTTGATTTTTTGCCACCCCGTTTGCCCGATAAAGAGCTAGTGCAAGTTTAGCATTAATTTTAGGTCAATGTTTTTGGCTCACTTCGCGCTAAATTTTCAAAGAACTCAATAAGGGTAATAAAATCGTCATAAAAAACTTTATAAACATTATTCCCCGAAGCTACCATATCTGCTTTTGCAGCTTTTAGATTTGATGCAATTCTTTTAAATCGGGAAGAAGGCTCCATCAACAATAAATTGTTTAGAACGTATACACACGCTTTGACACTGGAATTAATATCATGGCTCTTGGATACAGCCATTGCGAAAGAAAGCTCTTCTTTTGACACTCTATTAGAGGGAGATAAAACTTGATTTAAGTAAGCCTGCATTTCGTCTTGGTCATTGCAAAGATTTAGCGCTTGCTTGAAGTCTTTAACATTGACCATCTTTGCAAGGACAGAATCAAAATAGCTTTTTCTCATTTGTGGCTCAAGGTATGATAGTTATTCTCAATATTATAAAACTCCTCATCAATAGAATTATATTAAATAACCTCCTTATCCCCATCGGCAAACATCTCAAAGTAAGTAGTATTGGCTAAGCCCATGAACTTAAATTCTTCGATAGTAAGCTCGGTAGTTTCACCAGCTTCATCTGTTACAAACAATTGAGGGGCAAACTTCTTACCGCCTAAAGTAAACTCAATTTCTTCTAACGGCGTGTTGTTCCATAGCTTCTTTAACTCAAGCCATTTTTGGATATCTTCTAGTTTAACTTCAACACTCATATCAAAAACAATAATAAGACTTTAACTATTATCATTTTGACGGCAGTTTCGATAACAAGATTTGTACATTTTCTATATGCGCGATCGCCTGCGCCTTATCCGTGCCAATAATCCCATCAGGAGTATACAAGTTAGGACTTAACTCTAAATCTTTACGCGCTTTGGCAGCACCACCAATCACACCAGCAAATAGCAATGTTAAAACCGATTCTAGATTAAAGCCTGTTTTACTGATCAGAACAATGTAAGGGATCGAAGTGATTCCAATGACTTGGACTGTGTTTAAGAACTCTGACGAATAAAAGTAATTAAGTGCGATCTTTCTCATTATTCATGCTCCCCCTGTGATGGTTTTATTCTACTTCAAAAACATCCTTGCAAGGGCATCCCAAGATTTTGTGTATTCGCCTAAGATGCTCTACCGAGAATGTCGCAACTCTCCCTGATTCCCAATAGTTTAAGGTTTGGCGACTAACGCCTAATAGCTTTGCTAGCTTGCTTTGAGTTAGTTTTTTCTCTTTGCGGTTAGTCCTAAGCCAGTCTTTAAATTCCATGCTTAAAAGGCAAATTTACATGACAGGATGTATCCTATCATGTAAATTTAATATTGAGACATAAGCAGTTCCTTTCTCTCGTGAGCAATCACGATCTATATAACCTACTGCTCGTCTTAAACAAAATTTGAGGCATAGATAGTTCCTTTAAATTAGGTAAAATTCTACTATCCGCCTCTAAACAAAATTAAGGCAAAGAAGGTTCCTTAAAAAGAACTTGAAATTCATCTACCTTCCGCCCATTAATTATGAACAAAAATATTTCCCCATCATTGTCTTTGTTTGGTGTCGTGCTTGAAGCTAACGAGCCTAATGGTTCTACTTTTTTAGAAAAGCATGGCGTTTTAATTCATTCATCCGCGTCTGATTCAGTATCTATTATTAAGCGATGGCTTGATACTGAATCCCTAGACGACAAGCAGCTAAATTCAAGCTTCCACAAATCATGGCAAAAAGTAACTCAAGCTTCCATGATGCAGCTTGTTATTGAGCAGATCTTTCATTATTTTTCTACCTATGGGTTAGAGTCGTTAGGCGTTTACAACGATTCTTTAATCTATATTCCTGCTGAAGTTTTGGAATTGCCTGACAAATTGCCTGTCAAGGTGATTTATGGTGTTAGCCATCAAGAACTTCTAGATCGTTGCTTTAATCTGTTGGCTTCTGGTATCGCTTTAAAACAGGAGACGATCGCTCTAATCTTTGAACTGTTTGACGAGCTAGGCTACGCCTTTACTGGCAACGAAGCGATCGCTAATCGTGAAGCACAGCTATACGCCATCGATCGCACTGGCAAGCTTCCAAGCGATGCAATGACTATGTTTCGCTACTTTGTCTATAAAGCGACAGAGCAAACTTTGCTGATTAAGAATAAAGACTTGATTGAGAAGATTAAAACTTCTAAGTACAAACTTCCAAAATTAACAGACTCGCAGCTAGTATCCTTGGCTGAACACTTCAATAGACTAAAGCCTCTGTGGTTAGCTTTTAAGGTGAATAACGCTGCGATCGTTAACCGTGTTGCCAAGCTGTCTAAGAAAGCACACAAACCATTGCCCGTTAATGTGATGAGTAATGTTGCCGCTTTTGATGTTGACAAAGTGCAACGCGCCGCTTCTAAAGCTAATATTTTTCAACTTGTTCGCGCCTACAACAGCTTAAGTACTAAACTATCGGGAACTTACAACCGTTTTTACTTAGTTCGCAATGGCAAAGGTTTCGCGAAAAGGAATACGCTCACAGATCCATATTTTTTGCTTGATAAACATATTGCTAAAGCCGATCTTTTAAAGGCTCATCAAGAGGCTCTTTACGCTGAAATTACCTCACGCTTCACCAACAAAAAGATCTACATTCCCGAAAACGTAGATTACGCAATCCCATCGTCAGAGAAGCAATTCACAGGTTTTGTCCCCTATAACACTAAGATTCGTATTCCTGCTAGTCAAGAGTTCGGACTAGTTGGGATTTATTGGGAGGGTGACGTAGATTTAGATCTTCGCGCCGATGCTGTTGACGATTCCGTGGGATGGAATGCTAACTATCGCAGTGGTGTTACTCTTGATAGCAAATCATTCAAAGGCATTGCACATTCAGGAGATATTACAAGCGCCCCTAATGGTGCTACTGAGTATCTTTACTACAGCGAAATTCAAGGCGTTTACTCAATCAAAAACAACTTGTTTCGCGGAGAGATTGGTCAATCCTTCAAGCTGATCATTGGCAGTGGCAGTGACATCACTCAAAACTATGTCATTGACCCCGCTAAGGTGTTATTCACCGCACCAATGACAATGATTCAGAACGAGATAACCATCGGTGTATTAGTGCCATCAGAACAAAGCACCAACTTCTATTTACTAAGTAGCGGCTCTGGTAATTTACGAGTTGGACGCGATGACACCGTTACTCAGATAGCTAGACAAGCGATGCTTGATAAAACCCTGTACTCGTTAAGGCTAAGTAACTTGATTAAGCCTGAGCAGATGGTATCAACACCGCAAGAGGCTGATATCGATTTATCAAGCGATCGCCTAACTAAAGATTCGTTCTTTAAGTTGTTTGAGTAGCACAAAAAAGCCCCTCAATTGAGGGGCTTTTTTGTGAGCAGTTATTGCTCTCCTCTGCTAACACATATCCGCACTCGCCAAATAACTCATCTCAAACTTCACCACCGCGATCGCATAGTAACTAGCCGTGAGAGGTTGCACCGGCATAGGCAAAGTCGTAGGCGTTGTCGTAGCTTGGACATCAGTCAACTTCAAAGCGCCCCTAACATTATCAATGGGTAACACTTGCCCTGATGCAGTTAAGTTAGTCACACCATATATGCCTACAGCAGAGCATTGCTTTACCCAATTGCGAGTAATTATGGCTATCTTATCGCTTAGGGCTAGGCTTAACTTATAGGCTTCTGTTAAGTTTGGTACGTCGCCTGTGCGGGTATATACAGGGAACATTTGCCCGATTGAGACAGGGCGTGTTCCTTTGTTCTGATCGTCAACAAAATCCATCTCACCAAAGACAATGCCGCCTTGTGCGCCTGTGTTAAAAAAGTTGAATGGCTTTAATGGTTTGCCGCTAAATTCGAGTCCTAATTCATTGCCTAAGAAACAAGTTAAAGAATCCCAGATTGTTTCGATGTTGGACATGTTGCCCCCCGACAAAATGTATACTGCTGATATGACAAAGATAACATCGATTAAAGAAGTCAAATTGACTAACGGAAAAGTAGTGCTAGTATTGCCTGCTCCGATTCGCGTTACTTACAGAGAAGATGTCAAAGTCTTAGAGAGTCCGAATGAAGAGATCATACAAAAAAATAACCCACCAGTTTGATGTTTGGTGGGTTTTGTCTATTTTATTTTAGCGCGAGATTACAAACGATCATCAATGTCTTTCCATTCAATCTTATCGACACTGAACCGTCCATAGTAGCCATTATTGCGAGGGCGAAATCTGCCAATCCCAATAAATCTACCAGCTTGCTTCAAGTGATACTCGAAAACATCCTTGGTGATAGTGTCGTCAAGGATTTGAAACTCAACCTTAGCCGCCCATTCTTTGATAATAGGAAATGTTTTCTCAACACGTTTACCCGATCCTCTAATGCCATCGGAAGGGACAAAAACAGTGTCAGCGATAACAGCGTCTTTGTGAATGCCAATAGAGACAGGATTCACACAAAGCACGCCAGCCTCAAAGTGTTTTGTATATGTCGCTTTGCCCTTGCCTTGGATTTGCATAGACAGAAACTTGGCAACTTCACTCAAACAGTTTTTAAACGACATGGGAGGGATAAACACGATCCCATCTTCATCTACATGAAGGCGATCGCGCCATGTTCTCTTTTCATAATCAGCGCTAGATTCTTTGTCTAGCTTGGGTGTGGTGTAATACCGTGATTGGGAGTAAAACGAATCAGATTTAAGATGTGCTACTGCGATTTTCATTGGTGATTGATTGACTTACGTTGACTTGACTAGACGGGACGCGATCAGACTAGACCCGACTCGACTGGACTTGCAAAGTTTAAATTTTGCATTTTAAATAATGAGAACCTTGAGTTGACGGGGCATAACGAAACTAGCCCGACCAAAAGCCGACTAAACTCGACTTGCAAAGCTTACGAATAAATTTTGCATTTTAAAATAGAAAGAACCTTGAGTTGCGATAATTCGACTCGAAAAGACACGGCTGGAGAAGCCTAGCCCTAAGCCGACGTGCATAGCGCTGCCATATCTAAACTAGACTTAACTAGCTTCTATCTATTATAATACATAAGATAGGGATAGAGTAAAAAAACAATGCAGAAAAAGAAACATTCTCGCACCTTTGAGACACAGGCAATATTTGATCTGTTTGCTGAATGCGAACCTAAAGACTCTGTTACCTATACGGAAATGCAAGCAAAGATGAATTGCGATCCTCAAGGATACAAAGGGCGTAGCTATGTTAGGTCTGCTCTCAATGCTATTCAAGATGAGAGGGGCTTTGTATTTGAATGCATTGAAAACGTTGGTTATGTGAGGTTAACAGACGAGCAGATCGTCTCAATCATTCCCAAGAAAATGAGAAAGCGGATTGAATCAACATCACGTCGCACCATTGACAAAATGGATTGTGTTGATTTAGACAAATTGCAACCAAGCCAAAAACAACAGTTTTTCCTTGAGCAGTGCGTTATGCAAACTGTGGGAAGCGTAGTTAGTGAGGCAGCTATCAAGAGACTTTCGGATGCCCAAAGAACTGACAGTCCTAAACCAAGTATAAAAGATATGATTGGGAGTCTGGCAAAATATGTTAGTTAGTTCTTCCTAAACACTTCTCAACTTTATGGAAAGAAAGCGTAAAACCCGCGCCCTTTAGGCGGGGGGTATAAGCGCAGTCTAAATTTATTCAGACGCAAAAGAAGTGTAATAACTTTTATTTTATGTTATACTAACGTACATAAGATTGAATAAATCCATGTTAGTTCTTGAAGCGAAATTAAAAGGCAAAACAGAGCAGTACAACCTCATTGATGAGGCTATCCGTACTGCTTTGTTTTGCCGTAATAAGGCTTTGAGATATTGGATGGATAATCAAGGCGTTGGCAGATATGACCTCAATAAGTTCATGGCTGTGTTGTCTAAAGATTTTGAGTTTGCGAATAAACTTAATTCAATGGCGAGACAGTCTAGCGCTGAAAGAGCATGGTCTTCCATTGCCAGATTCTTTGGTAACTGCAAAAAAAAAGTATCAGGCAAAAAAGGATATCCAAAATTTAAGAAGCGTGGTCATTCGGTTGAATATAAAACTTCTGGATGGAAACTTTCTGAAGATCGGAAATATCTAACTTTGACTGATGGCTTTAAAATTGGCAGACTCAAATTGGTTGGCAGTCGTGACCTTAACTTCTACCAGATAGAGCAAATTAAACGAGTCAGGCTGGTAAAACGGGCTAATGGTTACTACGCTCAGTTTTGTGTAGATGTTGACCGTAGAGAAGATTTAGAGCCATCTAAAACCACTGTAGGCTTAGATGTCGGACTCAATCATTTCTACACCGATAGCAATGGTCAAACTATAGAAAATCCTAGATTTCTCAGAAAATCAGAGCGTCAACTTAAAAAGTTACAGCGCAAAGTTTCTAAGCATAAAAAGGGATCTGCTAATCGCAAGAAAGCGATTAAGCGGTTAGCCAAAAAACATTTGCAAGTAAGTAGGCAGCGTAAAGACTTTGCAGTAAAGACTGCAAGGTGCGTAGTTCGGTCTAACGACCTGATTGCCTACGAAGATTTGCAAGTGCGGAATATGGTCAAGAATCATAAATTAGCTAAGTCAATATCTGATGCAAGTTGGTCTATGTTTCGGAATTGGGTTGAGTATTTTGGCAAGGTATTTGGTAAGGTCACGATTGCAGTGCCGCCACAATATACAAGCCAGAATTGCTCAAATTGTGGAACTTTAGTCAAAAAATCGCTGAGTGAGAGAACTCATCAATGCAGTCATTGCGGTACGTTTTTAGATCGTGACCATAATGCTGCTTTGAATATCTTGGCTATTGGATTAAATAGGGTAGGGCATACCCCAATTTCTACGCCTGTGGAGAGCCTAACCTCTGCCTTGTAGATTTAAGTCTATCTGGTAAGTTGTCTCACTGAATCAGGAATCCCCGTCACTTCAGTGCGGGGAGTGTCAAAACGATCAGGGCATTACCACGAAGCAGTGGCTGGGGACTGCTAGGGAATTAATTGAGAAGTATTCAACTAGCAATATTATTTAAGGTTAGATAATGCCTCCAACAAGGCATCGATCATCTTATCCTTGCGCTTCACTAATTCTCCTAAGAGTAAAATCTCCTCATCAACATAGTCCTCATCGTCATCAGGCGGCGCTGTCTCATTCTCTGGGTGTGGTGAACGCTCAACCAAAGTTAAATACGCCTCAAGATCAATGTCCTCATCAGGGTTAGCGGCGCAATACTGCTTGTGTAAATCTATCAAGTGTCTTGCGATCGCTACTCGCAGGGATGGGGATAAATCCATGCTGTATTCTTTGCCGCCAAGTTCAAAATTAAATATCACTTGTCCCCCTCAATTATTAAAACTTTCCACAATCTCAAACCCCACCTCATCAGCGATCGCACTTAGCTCATCACTAGGTACAAGCGACTCGATAAAAGCTCTATCACTATTATTAAATAAATTAAGCGCCTCACCAGCAATATTTTCGATATCTTTCTCTAAATCTGATCTAGGTTTTAGCGTATCGACAACAGCGCCATCGTTATACTTTGCCGCTACTTTCAAGGCGATCGGGGCTAGGTTTGATGCTGATACTGCGTCGAGGAGCTTGTCAAAGACTTGTTTAAGGGTTGTCATGGGTTTAACCTGTGTATCGTATATTTACCGATTCTTAAAGTATTACCTTTCCGTTGACTATAAAGTAGGACGTTATTTTTAGAGCGATCGCGGGTAGAGAAGCCGCCAAGAATACCAAATCGAAACCAAGCTCCGTCGCCATAAACTTCGCACTTGAAAAACGGTAGGTTAATTTTCATTCAATACCTCAATTAAAGCCTCTGGTTCACTGCCAAAGTCATATTGCAAAATTTTAAATTTAGTTTTACACGAATCGCAGCTAAAAATACCCTTGTCATCTATCACGCATTCATATACAGACTGATATTGATCTGTTCCTGCGTGTTTTGTATGACATACAGGACATTCATCCTCAAAATGGAAATGAACAATTTCGTCAGTCCATCCTGATTCTTGATGAAAGTTAACTTGGTATTGAATATTAGTTATTGGCATCGCTAGGCATATCCAACATTAAAGGAGTGTTTATGGAAAGGTACTTGTGGAAAACTAAAGCTTCGGCAAACGGTATCTCTTCTATAGATTCTTCGATAGTTTTGCCATCATGAACTAATATTTTATCTTTTGGGCGAATAATGAATATTAAATTCCAATCAGGTTTTAATACCAGCATTCCCATGCCAATGTATTTAAAAAACTGATCCGTGTTTTCATTATATTGATAGTTCCATATTTGAAGTTGAAGCAAGAAATCTAGTGGGGTTTTATTTGCTATTTGAGTACAAGATTCTATTTTAGGAGTATTCATACAGCCTCATTTTGCCAGTATTGGCATTTACAAGACTATTCTATCTTATTTAAACCTTCCATCTGTTAGATTTTAGCAAAATACAGATAGAAGCCGTGTCATTTAGAGACGTAATTCATTTTGATCAAGGTGATGTGCTGAGGCATGAGATGACCCCAGAGGGTTTTCTCAATTGCTATATGCGCGTCGCTAAGGTTGGTGATTTGCAATATCGCAATGCAGACGGTAGCACTCGCACTGAATATGTATCTAAGGATAGCCTCTTTAATACTGATTCGGTTAAATCCTTAAAGATGAAGCCTGTTACCTTTGAGCATCCTCCAGCCCTGCTAACAGCAGAGACGGCTAAGGGATATTCAACTGGAAGTACAGGGCATTTAACAGTACCAGACGGCTCTTTTTTAGGGATTACAGCCGTCATCCATGATAAGCCGACGATTGACGCGATCTTATCTGGCAAAGCGAGAGAGGTTAGCTGTGGCTACACCTGTGATCTTGTAAAGAGAGCAGATGGCAGCTTTGAGCAGCGAAACAGGCAATACAACCACGTTGCAGTCACCAGAAAAGGACGCGCTGGTAACTCAGTTGCTGTCCATATGGATAGTGTGGATGATGCAAATATATGGACGCAAATTAGGGGGGATAGTATGAGCGATGAGCTTTTTCAAATCGATATCGCAGGTAGCGTTACACGGGTTGACGCTGAAACATATCAATTAATTCAACAAGAACGCCGTGATGCAGAAAAGAAAATGTCTGCAATGCAAGCAAAAATGGCTAAGCTTCGTGCTATGCAGTCGGATGATGAGTCTGAAGACGAAGAAGAAGACTACGAAGATATGCCTAAAAAGGATGCTTCATCCTGCAAGGCTCGTAAGGATGGCTACAAGGGCAAGGGCAAAGCTAAGGTAATGCCAATGGTCGAAGAAGAAGACATGGAAGAAGAAGACGAAGAAGATGTGCGTAAAGATTCCTTTGCTCATACCGATTCTGTTGATGAGAAGCTTCTCGAAGCCATGATCGAAAATCGTCTTTTGAAAGCTCGCCTTGATGCTGATATGGCTACTGAAGAAGAGCCTGAAGACATGGAAGAAGACGAAGAAGAAGTTATGACCAAGAAGCGTAAGGACGCTGCTGACATTCTCAATACTTGGCTTGATGTTGCCGACGATCTAGCCCCTGCGTTAGTTCGTGGTGATGCGATCGTTGAAGGTATTGAAGTTGAAGACGGTAAACTCCGCTTCGACTCAGTTGATGCTACTGACCTCAAGGAAGCTTATATCAAGGTCATGAAGTTTGACGACTTGCTCGAAGATGGCAATCGTTACGACTCTTTGGCTATCGATACCATGTTCAAGCTTGCTAAGAAGGTCAAGGCTCGTGTTGATGCTACTGAAGACGTTACTACTCCAAAGAATCGCAGTCGTGAGGTTTTGGATGACGCTTTTAAGAACAGCAACAGTCGTCATGACGCTTCGGATATCCGTTTTGCCTCTATCCAATCGGATATCGAAGCAGGACGCAAGCGCATTGGACGCTAAGCACATCGTTTAAATAGACTAGGGGGGAATAATGACTCAACTTATTAGCGAATACGCACAGTTACCTGCGATCGGCATTGCTGGTCAAAGTGTTGATGGACATGACGCTACTGACTTTCTGACCAAAATTAACGCTGGTGACAAGACCGTTCAGACCGTTGCCACGGCTACCGTAGCAGGCACGATCGGCACTGAAACTTTCACAAGTACTATCGTTCTCAATCTTCCAGAAAATCCAGCGCTGACCGTCGCTGTTTCGACTACTGCTGGTGG
>JACCDR012466158.1_pt1 | contig 15200 bp, 2 predicted proteins | sample 7446431 | NCBI WGS metagenome assembly JACCDR01 (sample SAMN15323443, study PRJNA562643) | freshwater metagenome | isolation source: river surface water | place: USA:Blue River Watershed | collected 2017-08-17 | reverse complement strand
TGGCCAGCGGCGGCGCGGCCGTGCTGCGCGAGGGCGGTGCGCCCTGGGCCGACGCGCTGCCGATGCTGCTGTGGGCGGCCGCGGCGGCGCTGCTCTTGGCCGTCAGGTGGCCGGCAGCTGTCCCTTCTGGAAGCGGTCGCGCACCGTGACGTAGGCCTGCAGGTACTGCGGCCAGGGCTCGTCGCGCCAGGCGCGCTTCAGCGCGTCGGAGATGTAGGCCTCGGTGGGGTGCTGGCGGAAGCGCGCCATGCTCCAGCCGAAGCCGAAGGGGTTGTGCGCGATGCTGCGGAAGCGCGGCTGGGTGGCCAGCAGCAGCGAGGCCATGCGCTCCATCACGAACACCTTGCGCTGCGCGGCCACGTCGCCGGTGCGGTAGGTGGTGGGCGCGGTCAGCGCCTCGCGCAGCGCCGCCGGTGCCGTGCCGTCCAGGCCCTCGCACACCGCCCACAGCACCTCGTTCAGGGCCAGCCACTCGCGCCAGAAGGCCGGGCGGGCGACGAAGTAGTTGCTGAAGACGATCTGCCGCGAGTCCATCACCAGCGCCTTCAGCGGCACCGGGCGGCCGGCGTGCGCCAGGAGGCCCTCGGTGGCGGCGATGAGCCCGGTGTCGAAGGCCTCGCCCTGCTCGAACACGTTCAGGAAGAAGGCGCCCATGTCGGGCTGCGGCGAAAACAGCATCACGTCGGCGGTGGCCTCGTGCGCGTGCACGAAGCGCAGCACGTCGGCGTGCGACAGGCCCGTCTTGGCGCTGAACTTGGGGCTGAAGAAGCCGTAGAACGCGCCCTCGTCGAGCGGCTCCGCCTGCAGGAAACGGCGCACCGGCGCGTACTCGTACCAGTCGGGGCGCGGGTTGGCGCGGTTGTCGAGCACGCGCCAGCCCGGGCCGACCAGGGCCTCGGTCGCCGCGTTGTAGACGATCAGGTGCAGGTGGACGGGGCTGGGTGCGGGCATGGCGTTCGGTGCGTTCGCCGCCGCACGAAAGCGCACGGGGGCGCCCCAGTCTAGGAGCGCCCCCGCGGGGGCGAAGGCCCGAACAGCGCCGGGCCTTCGCCTCAGTTTGCGGCCGTGGCCCGCCGCGTCAGATCAGCGGCCCGCCGTTCTGGCGCAGCCACTCGTCGTCGAGGCTGCGCAGGCTGCCGGCGGGCAGGGCGCCCGTGGCGGCCGCCGCGGCCTGCGGCGCCTTCGCGGCCTCGCTGCCCAGCAGCTCGGTCGGGGCCTCGGCCAGCAGGTCGCCCACCGTGGGTGCCTCGGCCGGGCTGCCGCCCTTGGCGAACCACACGTCGACCATCGCGTTCACCGAGCCGTCGCTGCCGGTGTAGCTGCCCACCAGGCCCAGCAGGTTGCCGTTGTCGGTCTCGGTGCCCTTGCTGAAGTCGAGGTTCAGCTCGGCCACGCCCATCTCGACCAGGCCCTTCAGCTCGCCGGCGTCGGTGATGCCGTCGGCATCGCCGTCGACCCACAGCTTCAGCTCGCCGAAGGCGGCGTCGCTGGCGTTGACCTTGCCGTCGCCGTTGCCGTCGAGCTCGGCCAGGGCGCGGAAGCCGTCGCCGGCGCGCTGGCCCGTGCTCAGCTGCGTCGCGCCGCCGAACAGCTCCTTGCCGTCGTCGATGCGGCCGTTGCCGTTGAGGTCGCGCACCAGCAGCGCGTCGCCGTTGCCCACCCAGCCCGTCTGCGTCTGCCGGCCGGTGGCATCGATGTCGAAGCGCACGCCCTCGCTGGCGGCCAGCGTCGTGACGCCGTTGCCATCGAGGTCGAGCACGATCGGCGTCACGCTCTGCAGCGCCGCGAACTGCGCCGTGCTCATCGCGCTCCAGTCGTCGAACTCGAAGGCGGCGTACTGCGTCATCGTCATCGCGGCCAGGTCGGCCGTCTCGAAGGCCACCACCTGCTCGGTGGTCAGCGCCTCGATCTGGCCCACCGTCAGCGCACGGGCCTGCGCGGTGGTCAGCGCGGGGATGAACCCGGTGGCCAGCGAGGTGATCGCCTCCTCGGTGATCGACACGAGCTGCGCCGTGGTCAGCGCCGCGAACTGGGCCGTCGTCAGCACCGCCAGCTCGGCGGTGTCGAAGGTGGCCAGCTGCGCCGTCGTCAGCGCGGCGATCTGGGCCGTGCCGAGCAGCGGGATCTGGTCGGTCGTGAACGAGGCGACCGCGTCCGTGCTCAGCGACTGCACCTGCACGCTGGTCAGCGCCTGCAGCGCCGTGGCACCCAGCGCCGCGAGGTCGTCGGTGTCGATGGCCGCCAGCTGCGCCGTCGTGAGCGCCGCCACCTGGGTGGCGGTGAGCGCGGCGAAGTCGCTGCTGTCCATCGCGGCGATGACCTCGGTGCCGATGGCCCGCACCTGCGCCGTGCCGAAGGCCGCCAGGTCGGCGGTGGCCAGCGTGGTGATCTGCGCCGTCGACAGGCTGGCCACCTGCGCGGTGGTCAGCGCGCCGATGCGGGCGGCGTCGAAGGCCGAGAGGTCGTCGCCCGAGAGCTGCTCGAGCTGGCCGGTCGACAGCGCGGCCACCTGCGCCGTCATCAGCACCGACAGCTGGTCGGTCGTGAGCTCGGCGAACTGCGCCGTGCTCAGCGCCGCGACCTGGGCCGTGCCCATCGCGACGAGGTCACGCGTCTCGAGCGTGCCGATGTCGGCGGTGTCGATGGCGCGCACCTGGGCCGTCGTCAGCGCCGCCACCTGCGTGGTGGACAGCGCCTGCAGCGCGTCGGTGCTCAGGCTGGCGATGGCCGCGGTGACCAGGGCCCGCACCTGCGCGGTGCTGAGCGCGGCGACGTCGGCCGTCTCCAGCACGGCGGCCTGGGCGCTGTTGATCGCCGCCACCTGCGTGGCGCTGAGCGCGGCGAACTGGGCCGTGGTCAGCGTGGCGAGGTCGGCGCCGGACAGCGCGGTGACCTGGCCGATGGACAGCGACTGCACCTGGCGCGTGGTCAGGCTCTGCAGCTGGTCGGCCGTCATCGCGCCGAGCTGCTCGCCGGTGAAGGCGCCCACCTGGCTGGCGCTCATCAGCACCAGGTCGGCGGTCTCCAGCGCGTCGATGCTGGCGGTGGCGATGGCCCGCACCTGCGCGGTGCTCAGCGCCGCCACCTGCACGCTGGTCAGCGAGGCGATGGCGTCGTCACCCAGCGCGCCGATGCCGCCCGTGGTGAGCGCACGGACCTGCGCCGTGCCCAGCACCACCAGGTCCTCGGTCTGCAGGCCGGCCACCTGGGTGGTGGTCAGCGCGCGCAGCTGCGCCGTGGTGAGCGCCGCGAACTGGCCCGTCGACAGCGTGTTCAGCGTGTCGCTGGCCATCGCCGCGAGCGAGCCGGTGGCGAAGGCCGCCACCTGGGCGCTGGAGAAGGCGTCGAGCTGGTCGCTCGTGAGCGCGGCCACCTGCACGCTGGTCAGGGCCCGAACCTGCGACGTGGTGAACGCCGCCAGGTCGGCCGTCTCGAGGGCGGAGACGTCGTCGGCGTCGATCGCCGCGATCTGCGCCGTGCGCAGCGCCGCCACCTGCTCGGTGCCGAGGGCCCGCAGCTGGTCGGAACCCAGCGCCACGATCGCGGCGGTGCCGAAGGCGCGCACCTGGTCGACCGACAGCGCCGCGAGATCCACGGTCTGCAGGCCGGCGACGTGGGCCGTGTCCAGGCCCGCCAGCTGGGCCGTCGTCAGCACCCCGAACTGGGCCGTCGACAGCGCGTTCAGCGTGTCGGTGGCCAGCGCGTTGAGCTGGGCGCTGCCCAGCACCGACAGCTGGGCGTCGAGCAGCTGGGTGAACTGCGCCGTCGTCAGCGCGTTCATCTGGCCGGTGCTCAGGCCGGGCAGCTGCGTGGCCGTCAGCGCCGCGAGGTCCTCGGTCTGCATGGTCTGCAGGTCGGCCGTCTCGATGGCGCGGATCTGCGCCGTGCTCAGGCCCGCGACCTGCGCCGTCGTCAGCGCCTGCAGCTGGGCCGAGTTCAGCGTGGCGATCGACTCCGTGCTGAAGCCGCGCACCTGCGTGGCCGTCAGCGAGGCCAGGTCCACGGTCTCCAGCGCCGCCACCTGCTCGGTGGTCAGGCGGCCGAGCTGCGCGGCGCTGAAGGCCGCGTACTCCTCGGTGCCCAGCGCGGCGAACTTGGCGGCGTCGATGGCCGCCAGCTGCGCCGTGCCCAGGGCCGACAGCAGCGTGCCGCTCATGGCCACCAGCTGGTCGGTGCTCAGGGCGTCGATCTGGTCGGTGGTGAACGAGGCGATCTGGCTGCCCGACAGCGCGTTGATGTCGTCGCTCTCCAGCGCGCGGATGGCGTCGGTGCCGAAGGCGCGCAGCTGCGCGGCGGTGAGCGAGCCCACCTGCGCGGTCGTCAGCGCGGCCACGAGCGCCGTGCCCATGCCGGCGATGGCGGCGGTGGACAGGCCCGCGACCTGCGCGCCGCTCAGGGCGCCGAAGTCGTCGGTCTCCATGCCGGCCACCTGGCTGGCCGAGAGGCCGCCGAGCTGGCCCACCGTCAGCGCGGCCCACTGCGCCGTGGTCAGCGCGTCGAGGTCGGCGTCGTCGATGGCGCGCAGCTGCGCGGTCGTCAGCGCGGTCAGCGGGTCGGTGGCGAGGCGGCTGAGCTGATCGGTCGTCAGCGCGCCCACCTGGGCGGCGTTGAAGGCCTGGATCTGCACCGACGACAGCACGTTCAGGTCGTCGGTCTCCAGCGCCGCCATCTGGGCGTTGCTCAGCGCGCGCAGCTGGGCCGTGGTCAGGCCGTCGACCTGCGCCGTGCTCAGCGAGGCGATCACCGCCGTGCCCAGCGCGCCGAAGGCGGCGGTGCCGATGGCGGCCACCTGCTCGGTGCTGAGCAGCGCAAGGTCGTCACTGCCCAGGGCCGCGGCCTGCAGCGCGGTCATCGCCGGCAGCTGCGCGGTGGTGAGCACGCCGAACTGGTCGCTGGTCATCGCAGCCAGGTCGTCGGCCTCCATGGCCGCGATCTGGGCGCTGCCGAGGGCGCGCACCTGGTCGGTGGTGAGGGCCGCCACCGAGGCCGAGGTCAGCGCGACCACGGCGTTGGTGGACAGGGCCGCGATCTGCACGCTGTTCAGCGTGCGCAGGTCGCTGCTCTCGAACGCGGTCACCTGCTCGGCGGTCAGGCGGCTGACCTGCCAGGTGCTCAGCGCCGAGACCTGCAGCGTGGTCAGCGCTGCGAAGTCGGTGGCCTCCATCGCGACGATCTGCGCCGAGCTCAGCGCGGTGATCTGCTGCGACTCCAGCGCCGCGACCGCGGCCGTCTCGAGCGCGGCGATCGCGGCGGTGTTCAGCGCGCGGATGCCGGCGGTGCCCAGCGCCACGAGGTCGGCGGTCTCCAGCACCGCGGCCTGCGTCTCGGTGATGGCACCGAGCTGCGCGGCCGACAGCGCGGCGAACTGCACCGTGCCCAGCGCGGCCAGGTCGGCGCCATCGAGCTGCGCGATCTGCGCCGTCGACAGGCCCTGCACCTGGGTGCTCGTCAGCGCGGCGGCCTGCGCCGTGGTCAGCGCGGTGAGCTGCGATTCCGACAGCGCACGCAGCTGGCGGGTGCCGAAGGCGGCGATGTCCGCCGTCTCCATGGCGGCGATCTGGTCACCGCTGAGGGCGGCGACCTGGCGCGTGGTGAGGGCGGCGAACTGGTCGCTGCCCAGCGCCACCAGGCTGGTGGCGGCCAAGCCCTCGACCTGCGACACCGTCAGCGCGGCGGCCTGGGCCGTGGTCAGCGCGGCGAACTGCGCCGTGCCCATCGCGGCCAGCTGGTCGCCGGTGAGCGCGGCCACCTGCGCGGTGGTCAGCAGCTGGAGCTCGGCGGTCTGCAGGCTGGCGATGGCGCCGGGGTCGATGGCGGCGATCTGCGCCGTGCCCAGCGCGGCGAACTGCAGCGAGCCCAGCGCCTCGATGGCGGCCGAGCTCAGGTTGAGCATCGCGTCCACCGTGAGGGCGCGCACCTGCGCCGTGGTCAGCGCCGCGACGTCGACCGTCTCCAGCGCGGCGATCTTGTCGCCGCCGAGGCTGGCGATCTGCTGCGTGGTCAGCGCGGCGAACTGCGCCGTGCCCATGCCCACGAAGTCGGCCTGCTCCATGGCGGCGATCTGCGCCGTGCCGAGCGCGGCCACCTGGCCGGTGGTCAGCGAGGCGATCTGCTCGCTCGTCATCGCGACGATCTGGCTGTCGGACAGCGCGCGCAGCTGTGCGCTGGTCAGCGCGGCCACGTCGGCGGTCTGCAGGCCGGCGACCTGCTCGTCGCCGAGCGCGGCGAGCTGCGCCGTCGTCAGCGCGGCGAACTGGGCCGTGCCGAAGGCGTTGAGCGACTCCTGCGCCAGGCCCGACACCAGCCCGGTGTCGATGCCGGCCACCTGGGCCGTGCCCAGTTGCGACAGCTGGGCCGTCGTCAGCGCGGCCAGGCCGTCGGCGGCGAGCGCGTTGAGCTGGGCGGTGGTGAACGAGGCGAGGTCGCGCGTCTCCAGGGCCGACAACGACTCCAGCGCGATGGCGTCGACCTGCGCCGTCGTCAGCGCGCGGGCCTGGGCCGTGGTCAGGCCGGCCAGCGCGTCGGTGGACAGCGCGGCCATCACCTCGGCCGACAGCGACTGGATCCGCGCCGTCGACAGCGCAGCGACGTCGGCGCTCTCCAGCGAACCGGCCTGGGCGCTGGTGATGGCCGCCAGCTGCGTGCTGGTCAGCGCGGCGAACTGCGCGGTGGTCAGCGCCGCCAGGTCGGTGGGCTCCAGGCCCGACACCTGGTCGGCCGACAGCGCGGCCACCTGGCGGGTGGTCAGCGCGGCGAGCTGCACGCTGGTGAACATGCCGAGCTGGTCGGTGGACAGCACGGCCAGCTGCACCGTGGTGAGCGCCGCGACGTCGCTCGATTCGAGCGCGCGCAGCGTGTCCTCGCCGAGGCCGGCGATCTGCACGGTGGACAGCGCCGCCACCTGCGCGCTGCTCAGCGAGGCCACCACGTCGGAGCCCAGCGCGGCCAGTGCCTCGGTGCTGAAGGCGCGCACCTGGGCGGTGGACAGCGCGGCGATGACCGTGCTGTCGAGGCCGGCGGCCTGCGCGGCGGTCAGCGCCGCGATCTGTGCCGTGCCCATGCCAGCGTACTGCGTCGTGCCGAACGCCGCCTGCGTGCCGGCGTCGATGGCGGCCAGCTGCTCGGCGCTGAAGGCGCGGAACTGCGCGCTGCTCATCGCCAGCAGCTGGTCGCTGCCCAGGGCCTGCACCTGGTCGGTGGCCAGCGAGGCCAGCTGCAGCGTCGTCAGCGCGCCGATGTCGTCGGTGCCGATCGCGGCCACCTGGGCGGCGCTCAGCGCGTCGATCTGCTCGGTGGACAGCGCGGCGACCTGGTCGCTGCGCAGCGCCACGATGGCGGCGGTCGACAGCGCGGCCAGCGCGTCGGTGGCCAGCGCGCGGACCTGCGCGGTGCGCAGCGCGGCGAGGTCGTCGGTGGCCAGGCTGGCGGCCTGCTCGACGCCGATCGCGGCCACCTGGGCCGTGGTCAGCGCGGCGAACTGCGCGGTGTCCAGCGTCGGCAGCTTGTCGGCATCGATGGCCGCGAGCTGCTCGGTCGTCAGCGCGGCGCTCTGGCGCGTCGTCAGCTGCGACAGCTGGGCGGTGCCCAGCGCGTCGATGGCGGCCGACGAGAGGCCCGCGACCTGCGCCGTGCCCAGCGCGACGAGGTCGCGCGTCTCGATGGCCTGCAGCTGCTCGGCGCCGAGCGCCGCCAGCTGGTCGGACGACAGCGCCACCAGCTGGGCCGAGCTCAGGCCGGCGACGGCCTGGGTCGACAGCGCGGCGACGGCATCGGCGGCCAGCGCGCGGACCTGCGCCGTGCCGAGCGCGGAAAGGTCGGTGCTGGACAGCGCCTCGGCCTGGGCGGCCGAGATCGAGGCCAGCTGCGCGGTGGTCAGCGCGGCGAACTGCGCCGTGCCCAGCGCGGCCAGCGACTCGGGCGCCAGCGCGTCGAGCTGCTCGGCCGACAGCTGCTGCAGCTGGCGCGTCGTCAGCGCGGCCAGCTGGGCCGTGCTCATCGCCTGCAGCTGCACGCTGCTGAACGCCGCCACGTGCGGCGCGGCGATGGAGGCCAGGTCGGCCGTCTCCAGCGCGGCGATCTGGCTCTCGCCGAGGCGGGCGATCTGCGCCGTGCCCAGGGCGCCGGCCTGGCGCGTGCTCATCGCGCCGATGGCGGCGTCGGACAGCTGCGCGATGTGGTCGGCCGACAGCGCGCGGACCTGCGACACCGACAGCGCGGCGAAGTCGGACGACTCCATGGCCGCGGCCTGGTCGGTGGTGAAGGCGGCGATCTGGTCGGTGCCCATGGCCGCGAACTGCGCCGTGGTGAGCGCAGCGAAGTCGTCGCCGCCGAGCGAGGCCACCTGGACCGTTGTGAGCGAGGCCACCTGGCGCGTGCTCAGCGCGCCGAGCTGGTCGGCGTCGAGCGCGGCCAGTTGCGCGGTGCCCAGCGTGGGCAGCGCGGCGGTGGAGATGGCGCTCAGGTTCGTGGTGCCCATCGCGGCCATCTGCTCGGCCGAGACGGCGGCCAGCTGTGCGGTGGACAGCGCCGCGAAGGCGGCCGAGTCGAGCGCCGACAGCGCGGCCGGCGTGAGCGCGGCGATGACGTCGGTGCCCAGCACGCGGGCCTGGGCGACGGACAGCACGGCGATGTCCGCGCTCTCGAGCGCGGCACCCTGCGTGCCGGTGATGGCAGCCACCTGCGCGGTGGTCAGCGCGGCGAACTGCGCGGTCGACAGCGCGGCCAGCGCCTCGGGGCTGAGGCCTGCGATGCTGGCCGGGCTCCAGCCCACGACGCTGTTGGCGCCGATGGCGGCCAGCTGGTCGGCGCTGAACGCGGCGAACTGCGCGCTGGACAGCGCGGCCAGCTGCAGCGTGGACAGCGCGGCGACGTCGACCGTCTCCATGGCGCTGATCTGTTCCAGCGTGAGCGATGCGACCTGGCCGGTCGTCAGCGCGGCCACCTGGGCGGAGTCCAGGCCCTGCACGGCGTCGACGGCCAGCGCGGCCACGACGCTGCCGTCGAGCGCCCGGATCTGCGCGGTGGACAGCGCGGCGACGTCCACCGACTGAAGCTCGGGCGCCTGGGCGCTGGTCAGCGCGGCCAGCTGGCCGGTGCCCAGGGCCTGGAACTGCACGCTGCTCAGCGCGGCGAGCTGGTTGCCCGCCAGGCCGGCGATCTGTTCGCTCGTCAGCGCGACCAGCTGCTCGGTGCCGAGCTGCGCGAACTGCGCCGCCTCCAGCGCCGCGAACTGCGCGGTCGACAGCGCCCGCAGCGCCGTCGACGACAGCGCGGCCAGGTTGTCGGTGCCGATCTGGGCCAGGTCGGCGGCCTCGATGGCCGCGGCCTGCGCGGCGCTCAGCACGGCCGCCTGGCCGGTGGTCAGCGCGGACAGCTGGTTGCCGTCGAGCGCGGCGATGATCTCGGTGCCCAGCGCCAGCAGCTGCGCGCTGCCGAACGCGGCGATGTCGGCCGTCTCGAAGGACGCGGCCTGGGCCGTGGCGAAGGCGGCGATCTGCGCCGTGGTCAGCGCGGCGAACTGGGCCGTCGTGAAGCCTGCCAGCTGCTCGGGCGTCAGGCCAGCCAGCTGCGCGGCCGAGAGCGCCGCCACCTGGTGCGTGCCCAGCCCCGCGAGCTGCGGGACCTCCAGCGCGTCGAGCTGTGCGTCGGACAGCGCGCGCACCTGGGCCGTGCTCAGCGCGGCCAGGTCCTCCGTCTCGAGCAGGCCGATGGTGCCGCTGGCCAGCGCGGCGATCTGCGCCGTGGTCAGCGCGGCCATCTGCGCCGTGGTGAAGCCCACCACGGCGTCGGCCGAGAGCGAGGCCAGGTTGGCCGGGCTCAGCGCGGCGAGCTGCGCCGTGCCCAGCGCGGCCAGGTCGTCGGAGCCGAAGGCGGCGAACTGCGTGCCGCTGAGCGAGGCGATCTGCGCCGTCGACATCGCGGCGACCTGGGCCGTGCTCAGCGCCCCGATGTCGTCGGCGTCGAGGCGGGCCAGGCCCGCGGTGCCGAGCGCACGCACCTGCGCGGTGGCCAGCGCGGCGAGCTGCTCGCCGCTCAGCGCGTCGACCTGCACGTCGCGCAGCGCGGCGATGGCGGCGGTGCCCAGCACCACCAGGTCGGCGCTCTCCAGCACCGCCAGGTCGGCGGCGTCGATGGCGCGCACCTGGGCGCTGCTCAGCGCGGCGGCCTGCGCCGTCGTCAGGGCCTGCAGCGTCTCGGCCGACAGCGCCTCGACCTGCGCGGTGCGCAGCGCGGCGACCTGCGTTGTCGACAGCGCGGCGAAGTTGTCGCCCTCCAGCGAGGCCAGCTGGTCGGTGGTCAGCGCGGCCACCTGGGCGGTGGTCAGGCGTGCGAACTGCGCCGTGCCGAGCGCGTTGATCTGCTCGGGCGTCATGCTGGCGATCTGCGCCGTCGACAGCGCCGAGATCTGCGCCGTCGACAGCTGGGCCAGCTGCTCGCCGGACATGGCGGCGAGCTGCTCGCTGCTGAAGCCCACGAGCTGGGCGCTGCCCAGTGCCGCCAGCATGGCGGTGGACAGCGAGGCGATGTCCTCGGTGCCGATGGCGCGCAGCTGCGCCGTCGTCAGGCCCGGGGCCTGGTCGGCGGTGAGCGCACCGAGCTGGTCGCCGTTCAGGGTGACGATCTGTGCCGTGCCGAGCGCGCGCACCTGGGCCGAGCCCAGCGCGGCGATGTCGGCCGCCTCCAGCGCCTGCGCCTGCGCGGTGCTGAAGGCCGCCACCTGTGCGGTGGTCAGGCCGCTGAACTGCAGCGTGCCCAGCGCGGCCAGGCGCTCGGGCGTCATCGAGGCGACCTGGGCCGCCGTCAGGCGCGACACCTGCTCGGTGCTCAGGCCCACCAGCTGCTCGGCGCCGAGCGCGTTGATCTGGCTGGTGGACAGCGCCACGAGCTGCGCGGTGAGCATCGCGCCGATGTCGGCGCTGGACAGGCCGCCGAGGTCCTCGGCCTCGATCGCGCGCACCTGCTGCACCGTCAGCGCGCGCAGCTGGTCGGAGGTGAGGGCGCCGAGCTGGTCGGCGTTGAGCGCCGCGAGCGCGAGCGTGGTGATCGAGCGCACCTGGGCCGTGCCCAGCGCGGCGATGTCCGCAGTCTGCAGCGACGAGGCCTGGTCGGCGCTGATCGCGGCGACCTGCGCGGTCGTGAAGGCGGCGTAGGTGGCGGTGCCGAAGCGGGCGAGCTCGTCGCCGCCCAGGCTGGCCAGCTGGGCCGTGGTCAGCGCGCTGGTCTGCACCGTGGTCAGCGCCAGCAGCTGCGCGCTGGTCATGGCGTCGAGCTGCGCCGTGCCGATGGCGGCGATCTGGGCCGTGCCAAGCGTCGCGATGCGGTCGGTGGCGATGGCGGCGAGATCGCCGCCGTCGATCGCGCGGATCTGGCTGCTGGTCAGTGCGCCGAGCTGGTCGGTCGTCAGTGCGGCGACCTGGTCGCTGTCGAGCGCGGCGATGGCCGAGGTGCGCAGGCCCGCGAGCTGGGCGGCGCGGAGGGCCACGAGGTCCTGGGTGGCGAGCGCCGGCGCCTGGTCGGTGCTCAGGCCCGCCAGCTGCGACGAGGTCATGCCCGCGTACTGGGTGGTCCCCAGCGCCACCAGCGTGTCGGTGGAGAGGCTGGCCAGCTGCGCGCTCGTCAGGCCGCCGGCCTGGGCCGAGCTCAGAAGGTTCAGGTCCTCGGTCGTGAAGGCCGTGAGCTGCGCCGTCGTGAACGCGCCCACCTGCGCGGCGCGCAGGGCCTGGATCTGGTCGCTGCCCAGCGCCTCGATGTCGTCGGTGCCGAGGGCGCGGATCTGCGCCGTCGACAGGCCCTGGATCAGCGCCGTGCTCAGCGCGGCGATCTCCGCGGTCGTCATCGCGGCGATGTTGGCCGTGCCGGTGCCGCCGATCTGGTCGCCGCTGAGGTCGGACAGGTCACCGCCCGTCAGCGCCTGCAGCTGCGCGGTGCTCAGCGCGCCGAGCTGCGCCGAGTTGAAGGCCTCCAGCTGGCCCGACACCGCCGAGAGCATGGCCACCGTCAGGTTGCGCATCTGCGCGGCCGTCAGCGCGGCGAGGTCGTCGGTGGTCCAGGCCGAGAAGTCCTCCGTGCCCACCGCGCGCAGCTGCGCGGCCGTCAGGCCCTGGATCTGCGCGCTGTTCAGCGCGTTGAAGTCGTCGGAGGCCAGCGCGTCGATCGCGGCGGTGGTCAGCGACGCGATCTGCGTCGCCTTCAGGGCGGCCCAGTCGGCAGCCTCCAGGCCGGTCACCTGCGCCGTGGTCAGCGCGGCCACCTGCGCGGCCGTCAGTGTGGCGAACTGCGCCGTGCCGAACTGGTTGATGTCGCCGCCCAGCGCCGTGAGCTGCGCCACCGTCATGTTGGCCACCTGCGCCGTGGTCAGCGCGGCCAGCTGGTCGTTGCTCAGCGCGTTGGTCTGCGCGGTGGTCATCGCGGCGATCTGCGCGCCGCTCATGGCGCGCAGGTCGTCGGTGGCGATCGCCGCGACGTCCTCGCCCAGGGCCTTGACCTGCGCGACGTTCAGCGCGCGCAGCTGCGCCGAGCTGAGCGCAGCGACCTCGTCGCTGGTCAGCGACCCGATGGCCTCGCTGCGCAGCGCCGCCACCTGGGCGGTGCCCAGCGAGGCGAGCTGCGCACTGTCGAGGCCGTCGAGCTGGGCCGTGGTCAGGCCGGCGATGGCCGCCGGCGTCAGCGTCAGGATGTCGGCCACCGGCAGCGCCGCGCCCAGGGCGGCGATGGCGGCGGTGGACATCTCGTTGATCTGCGCCGAGCTCAGCACCTCGATGTCGGCGGTGAGGCCGGCCACCTGGCTGGCGCTCAGGCTGGCCAGCTGCGTGCCGGTGAGGGCGGCCACGCGCTCGGTGGCCAGCGAGTCCAGCGCGGTGGACGAGAGGCCGTCGAGCTGCGCGGCGGTCAGCGCGCGGACCTGCGCGGTGCTCAGCGCGTTGAGCTGGTCGCTCGACAGTGCCGCGATCTGCACGCTGCTCAGCGACTGCAGGCGCTGGGTGCCGAGGCCGGCGAAGTCCTCGGTGCCCAGGCCCGCCAGCGCCGCGGTGGCGATGGCGCGCAACTGTCCGGTGCTCAGTGCCGAGAGCTGGTCGCTCGTCAGCGTGGCGATGTCGTCGCTGCCCAGGCCCGAGACGGCGCCGGTGGACAGCAGGCGCAGCTGCGCCGTGCTCATCGCGGCGATGTCGGCGGTGGACAGCGTCGAGCCGTAGGCGGCACCCAGCGAGGCCACCTGCGCGGTGGACAGCGCGGCCAGCTGCTCGGCGGTGATGGCGTCCAGGCGCGCCAGCTGCGCGGTGGACATCGCGGCCACCTGCGCGGTGGACAGGCCCTCGATCTGCGCCGAGTTCAGCGCGTCGACCGCGGCGTTGCCCAGCGCCCGGATCTGCGCCGTGCCGAGCGCCGCCAGGTCGGCGGTCTGGAAGGCCGAGGCCTGCAGCGAGGTGATGGCGGCGACCTGCGCCGTGCTCAGGCCGGCGAACTGGGCCGTGGACAGCGCGGCAAAGTCGGCCGACTCGATGGCGGCGAACTGGCGCGTCGACAGCGCGGCCAGCTGGCCGCTGGACAGCGCGGCCACCGCCGCGCTGGACAACGCGGCGATGCCGCTGCTGGAGAACGCGGCGACCTGCGCGTTGGACATCGCGGCCACGTCGGCGGCCTCCAGCGCCGCGACCTGCGCGGTGCCCAGCTGCGAGATCTGCAGCGTGCTCAGGCTGGCGATCTGCGCCGAGGTGAGGCCCTGCACCTGCAGCGAGTTCAGCGCGCCGAGCTGCGCCGAGTTCAGCGCCGACACGCCGGCGGTGCCGAGCACCGCGAGGTCGGCGGAGTCGATCGCCTGCACCTGCGCGGTCGAGAGGGCCCGCAGCTGCGCGCTGGTGAGTGCGCCGATCTGCTGCGAGCTCATCGCCGCCAGGTCTTCGCTGGCCAGGCCTGCGATCTGCGCGCCGCTGATGGCGCGCACGGCGGCGGTGCTCAGCACCGCGACCTGCTGCGATTCGAAGCCGGCGACCTGGGCCGACGACAGCGCCGCGACCTGCGCGCTGCTCAGCGTGGCCACGGCGCTGGTGGACAGCTCGCCGATGTCCACCGTGTCGAGCGCCCGCACCTGCGCGGTGGTCAGGGCCGCCACCTGACTGGTGACCAGGGCACCGACCTGCGCGCTGGTCAGGGCCTGCACCTGCTGCGTGGCCAGCGCCGCGATCTGCGTGCCCGTGAACGACGGCACGTCGGCCACCTCGAAGGCCGAGATCTGCGCCGTGCTCAGCGTGCGCAGTCCGAGCGTGGGGATCGACGGGATCTGCTGCGGCGTGAGCGCCGCGATCTGCGCCGTGCTGAACGCTGCCCAGTCCTCGGTGGTCAGCCCCGCGATCAGCGTCGTGGACATGACGGAGATCTGGGCGGTGGTGTAGCTCGGAATCAGCGTGGCCATGGTCGATCCTTGTGTCTCGGGCTCGAACCGGGGGTTGCAGGCAGCAGGCGACACCGCCCGCCTTCCCGGTTCATGTCCATCGGTTATCGGGATCGACCGTCGGGGGCTTGAGCGCCGCTTGACGGCGAATTGCCGTCTGAAACCGGCTGTTTCAGCGGCCTCGCCCGCGCGTCGATCGGCCACGATCGCGCGAACTTGAGCCCGAACGGCCGCCAAAACGGCACAGGGCGCCCGAAGGCGCCCTGCGAGGGGAAAAAGGCCCCGTCCGGGGCTGCGTGCGGCGCTTACTTGCCGCTGGGAATCTTCCCTTCCACGCCCTTGACGTAGAAGTCGACCTTGTCCTTCCAGGCCTGGTCGGCCTTCACGTCCTTGGCCAGGCGCTCCTTGCCGTCGTTGCCGACGATCGGGCCGGTGAAGACCTCCTTGGAGCCGTCCTTGATGGCCGCCATCGCGGCCTCGGCCTTGGCCTTGGTCTCGGCCGGCACGAAGTCGGCGATCTTGATCACGTCGTTGGCGCCTTCCGGCTTGCCCCAGATGGTGCGCTGCTCGCCCTTCCAGGTGCCGTCCATCACTTCCTTGATCGACTTCTTGTAGTACGGGCCCCAGTCGACGATGTTGCTGGCCAGGTGCGCCTTGGGCGCGTAGCTGCTCATGTCGCTGTCCCAGCCGAAGGCGTACTTGCCGGCCTTCTCGGCCGTCTGCAGCACGGCGGTGGAGTCGGTGTTCTGCAGCAGCACGTCGGCGCCCTTGTTGATGAGCTCCTGCGCGGCGGCGCCTTCCTTCTCGGGGT
>JACCDR012088140.1_pt1 | contig 15201 bp, 13 predicted proteins | sample 7446431 | NCBI WGS metagenome assembly JACCDR01 (sample SAMN15323443, study PRJNA562643) | freshwater metagenome | isolation source: river surface water | place: USA:Blue River Watershed | collected 2017-08-17 | reverse complement strand
ATAGCATCTTTTGTAAAGTCAAACGGTCGCTATCGGCCAATTGTACATGTTGTTTTCGCATCGCTTGATAGAGTTTTTTCACCAAGTTAAAAAAATTAAATATATTTACCTAACAATGTACTTAATGAGTTGTCATCAGCCCTTACAATTATGAGAAGAAATATATACATCCTTCTTTTTGCTCTAGTTACTACCATGACTTTTGCCCAGAAACCTCCTGTGAAAATAAAAACAGATCAAACCAAAATCACATTGGTGATTCATGGAGGGGCTGGTACCATTCTGAAAAGCCAAATGACACCTGAAAAAGAACAGGCTTACACCACTATGCTACAAACAGCTTTGCAGGCAGGATATAAAATTCTGCAAAATGGAGGCACAAGCTTGGATGCAGTCGAAGCAACTATTCGTGTGATGGAAGATTCTCCTTTATTCAATGCAGGAAAAGGCTCAGTGTTTACCCATGATGGGAAAAATGAAATGGATGCGGCTATTATGGATGGTAAAACCCTAAAAGCAGGAGCTATTGCAGGTGTAAGCACCATTAAAAATCCTATTAGTACAGCTCGTAAAGTAATGGAAAACTCACCCCATGTGATGTTGGCCGGACGTGGAGCTGAGCAATTTGCTCAAGAACAAGGCATGGAAATCGTTGATCCATCTTATTTCTACTCGGAAAATAGATACCAGCAATGGCAAAAGGCTAAAGGGGAGAAAAAAATTCAATTAGATCATAGTATTCCTATACCACCCGCTTCTCCTGGAACTGGAAAAGATCCAAAAGACCAACCAGAAGAAGTACCAGAAAAAAAATTTGGTACTGTAGGTGCTGTGGCATTGGATCAGTATGGGAATTTGGCTGCGGCTACATCTACAGGAGGAATGACCAATAAACAATGGAATCGGGTAGGAGATTCCCCTATTATTGGAGCCGGTACTTATGCAAATAATCAGACTTGTGCAGTTTCTGCTACTGGACATGGCGAATATTTTATCCGCTCGGTGGTTGCCTATGATATATCTGCCTTAATGGAATACAAAGGATTTTCTGTCAAGAAAGCCGCAGAGGAAGTCGTGATGAGAAAGCTAGTTGAATGTGGAGGAGAAGGTGGCGTAATAGCTTTGGATAAAAATGGCAATTTTTCTATGCCTTTTAATTCTGCTGGTATGTATAGGGGATATATAAAAGCCGATGGTACATCTGAAGTCAAAATTTATAAATAGATTTTGACAAAACTTGGAGAGAAGTAGTCTTCCAGACAGACTTCTCTCCAAGTAAAAGAGGCTACTTGAAAATAATTTCTTTCTCAAAGTGGCCGGGCTGCTGTGAATGTAGTTTCCAGTATTCATCTGCAATTTTGTCCGGATCAAAATGAGTATCTTTCTTAACGATCCCCGAGATTGTTACAGTTGCCACATGAATATTCAAAGGCTTTAACTCTTCGGCTAAACTAAAGGCAAGATTTCGAAGACCGGCTTTTCCAACTGCCAGAGAAGCATAAGGATGGTAGGGTTCTAAGGCAAGTCCACCACCAGTCAGAAGAATCGTACCTCGTTTCTGAACTTTCATTTGTGGTAATACAAGCTGGGTAGCGGCTAAGGCTCCTGCTACATTTACCCGAAAATCCTGTATTAATTTTTCCGGTTCTAGCTTAGAAGGGCTCACCTCTCGAAGAGCTGCTGCATTATAAATCAGAATATCTGTATAGCCCATTTCCCGATGGATCGTACGAAAAGCTTTACTCAGCGATGGAAAATCGGCCGCATCAGCTGCATATGTTTTAGCAAATACGCCCATGTCATTGAGTTGTTGGGCATACGGCTGAATGTTTTCAATACGCCGTGCAATCAGGGCAATAGAAAATCCTTCGCGAGCAAATCGTTTAGCTACTGAAAAGCTTACCCCGGGACCCACGCCAATAATGGTACAAATTCTTTCAGAATGTTTCATAGAAAAGACTACATGTATTTAAGGCAAAGTTTGGATATACAAAAGACGAGAGAATTTATTCATTAGCCAATAATAAAAAAACATTTGTAAAGAAATAAACTTTCTGGGTTTTTTACTAAAAACTGGCACAGCTTTACTATAGATAAATGTCTGATTAATAGTGATTTATATTTTTTTTGAGTCAATATTTTTTTTGAATGATAAAAACGGCATATGTTTTGCTTTCGTCTCGTCATATACAATCATTTAATACGGCTATAATTATGAAGAAGACAATATTGCTTTCGTGTATGTGTTTAGGGATAGTAGCTATCACTCAGGCACAGAAATCAGCTGATAACAAGCGGTTTACACTTGGGCCTCGGCTTGGTTTAAACTACTCAACGCAGACAACCCAACAGTCAGGAATAAACAATGACTATATACTAGGCTATCAGGCTGGTGGATTTATGCGAATAGGATTGGGTCAAAAATCTTATTTGCAACCCGAAGTGTATTTTAATAGTAAAGGTAGTAATGTTTCTTTCACGGATACCCAAGGAAATACGGCTGTAACAGGAAAAATAAGATTTAGTAGTGTAGATGTACCTTTGTTGGTAGGACGTTATTTGGTACATGCCAAGATGTTTAAGCTACGTCTTATGGCAGGCCCAATGGTCTCTTTTAATCTGAAAACCAATAATGGAGGACTCACAGAATATGCACCATCTGCATATGAGTTTAAAGAAAGGATTTGGGGTGGACAGATTGGGCTGGGAGCTGATATAGGAAATATTTGCCTGGATGCCAGATATGAAACAGGGTTTGAAAAAATTAACTCCACACTTGGTCAGAGACCCAGCCTCTTTAATATCAGTGTTGGATTTAAAATCTTTTAGTAAAACCCATTTTTTTAGGCTGCAATAAAGTATAAACAATAAGGCAAACCTGTTTTGGATAGGTTTGCCTTATTGTTTAGTTTTTTTTAGGCATTATTCGTCATCTTCTCCATCTTCTTCTTCCTCATCTTCTTCAAGTTCGTCGTCTTCGTCGTCTTCATCAAAGTCAAAGCTTTCATCTTCTTCTTCGATGTCAATCTCATCAAAGTCCATTTTTTCAAACTCGTCATCATCTAAGTCAAATTCGTCAATCTCATCAAATTCTTCTTCTTCTTCTTCTTCCTCGAAGTCATCCCAGGAGCTCTTGATAGAAGGTACAGTAGTGTCAGTAGGTACAAATTGGGTTGTGAACATAATCGTATGGAATGAATTTTCTAAAAAATCTTCGTGCAAGCAATTCTATAATTTTTTATTAAAATACACAATAGGCGAAATAAGTAAAAACAAAGATAAGGGTAAAATTTTTTTATCTGTATTTTTTTGTCCCGCCATAAATTATATTAAATCTAATGTTCTTCGTCAATGCGGGTTTGAAAAAAAGAAAAAATCCTGAATAAATATAAATAAAAAAGAAAAAATATTACACAAGGAAGATATGAATAGCAGAACTATATAGTAGTTTGCCTATATTGAAAAAGTAAAATATTGATAATGAGTTTGTTATGTGTAAGAAAAAAATCTCTCCTAGGAAATATGTGATTAAAGAGATTTTCTTTTTTATGTAATAAAATGTTTATTTTACGTTTACTTGCGACAATTGATGTGTATTAATACATGCCAATAAAGTAGACCAGTATTTGCTGATACATAGTACATACGCTTCTTTACGCATTTTAAGACCTAACTACCTTTATAGATGAAAAAAACGTACTATATAGCTTTCCTTGTTTTATGTATACTATCTTCATGCATTACTCAAAAGGATGCTACTAATTTTCAAGGTCCTGGATTCGCTTCTGCCACTGCCAGACAATATTCGAATAAGCGAACTCCCTATCGAATCCAACCCAATGATGTACTAAACATTCAAGTGAAAGGCCTAGAGAAAGATGATTATGATTTTCTTAATCTGAAACCAGAGGGAATGTTTAATGCCTTTGACCGAGCAGCTTTGTTTATAAACGGATATTCAGTAAGTGACTCTGGCTATGTACATTTGCCTATCATTGGAAATCTCAAAGTTGTCAATCTAACACTCAATGATGCTCGGAATCTTATCCAGCGTGCAGTAGATAAACAATTGAAAAACAGTACGGTATTTGTAACGATGATAAGTTTTAAAGTTTCAGTATTAGGCGAAGTAAAAACACCTGGCCAGTACTTTAACTATACAAACCAACTAACCATATTGGAGGCTCTGGCTCTGGCAGGTGATGTGACAGATTTTGGTGACAGAAAGCATGTTTTATTAATTCGGCAAACAGAAGCTGGCAATGAAGCTGTTCGCCTCAACCTGACAGATCCTAACTTGGTAGTATCCAAATACTACTACCTCCTACCAAATGATGTCTTATATATACAACCATTGAAAGCCAAATTTGGAAGACAGAATGCGAATAATATTCTGATTGTGTCATCGGTGATAGGTACATTGGCTCTAATTGGCGGATTACTTTATAACATTACAAAGTAACAGACTATTATTGTAACTTTAGGGCAACGAATGCCAACGTAATATATACATGTTTGTTTGTACCTATAAGCTAGTGAACTAACTATTTGAGAATAGCTGGGATGATACTATAACCAATTCAATACAATGAAACAGAATTCACAGAATGATACTATCAATTTGAAGGCTTTATTTAATAAGGTTCTAAGTCGCTGGTATCTGTTTATGATTTTCCTGCCTATCGCCTTAGGAGTGGCATACTTATATTTGCGTTTTACGCCCAAGGTATATGAGGTAAAAGCCTCACTGCTGATTAATAGCAATGAGAAAAATATGCCAGAGCAAGATCGGTTTTTGCGAAGCATGGGAGCCTTTGCTGCCAAAACCCAACTCAAAGATGAAATTCAGTTAATTACATCGTATCGCTATGTAAAGCAAGCGGTAGACAGGCTGGACATGCGGGTGGCATATTTTAGTATCAATGATTACAAAACCATGGAGGAGTATGGGGATTTTCCTTTTCGGATCAAACTGGATACAACCAAAGCTCAGCTAATCAATGTGCCTATTTTTATTAAGCGGATCAATAACGATTTGTATGAGATACACGCAGAAGGTAAAAAAGTGCAAGTATTTGACTTACAGGCAGATCACCAATTAGAAGAGGTGCCCATATCCTTGCGAAAAGTAGCCCGTATGGGAAATATCTATACAGACAAGTACTTAAACTTTTCTATTGAATTCTCAAAAAATCTTTCTCTCTATACCAAAGATGAATACTTCTTTGTGATAAACAGCTTATCTGATATTGCCTCTAATTACCAGAAAAGGATTGCAGTTACCCCCATTGATGAAAAAAACTCAGACGTAATAGAGCTATCTCTAAAAGGTCCTATTGTTGAAAAAGAAATAAAAATGCTTAATACACTGCTAGACGTGTATTTTGAAAATGAAGTCAAAAAGAAAAATTACGAAGGAAAACGTACCATTGCCTTTATTGACAATGAATTGGGTATTGTAGCAGATTCGATCCAACAAACAGATGTTCGTATTGCATCTACACAGCAACAAACAGGTACAGCCAGTACTACTTCCCAATCAGTAGATGCTTATAATAATCAGCTCCTGAATTATGAATCCAATTTATTAACCGCCCGTACAAAAGCTGAACAATATGATGCTCTACTACTGGCTTTGGAAAATAACCAAGAGGTAACCGGGGGAATCAGTGGGGTAGAGGATGGAACACTCGCTAGCTTGATGAGTCAATATTCCACCCTGAGTCAGGAACGATCACGCATGACTTTAGCAGTTCAGGAAGGGAGTGTTCGCCTGCAACAGCTAGATGCAAAACTAGCCAATGTCAAGAATGCCTTGATTGATGGCTTGACCAATGCTCGAAATGTGGCACGTATTAGTGTGAGCCGATGGAGTCAGAAAGTCAATGGTATACGTGGTCAACTGGCCTCAATTCCAGAAGCTCAAACCAAACTCTTAACAGTAGGGCGTGGCCGAGAAGTACAGGATGAAATCTATAAGTATCTTCTACAAAAGAAAGCAGACGCAGGAATGGCCATTGCTACAAATATGGCCAGCAAAGAAATCATAGACAGGGCTCGTATGAGTGGTGTAGGTCCTATTTCTCCTAAAGGGTCTGTTATTTATCTGCTAGCAGGCATTATCGGAATGGCTATTCCGCTGGGATTCATCTTTATTAAAGATGCCATATCCAGTCGAATTATCGGTCAGACAGACATTGAAGTGAATACCAATATACCTACACTAGGTGTCATTGGTTACAACAATAAAGCTAATTCCTATCTAGTCGCCAATAGTTCCAAATCTGCATTGGCTGAATCTTTCCGATCTATACGCGTTAACTTACAGTATTTATTCTTGGATACATCAAAGAAAATTATTGGTGTTACCTCGTCTCAGCAATCTGAAGGTAAAACGTTCTGTGCTACTAATCTCGCTGTAGTAATGGCTCAATCTGGAAAGAGAACCTTGCTGGTTGACTGTGACTTACGCAAGCCTCGCGTACACACACGATTCAATGCAGACAATGAAAAAGGTTTGGCTACTTACCTGACAGGCATGCATAGCTGGAATGAAATTGTGCAGGAGACAGATACGGATAACCTGTATATGATTACTTCTGGACCTATTCCAGTCAGTCCTTTGAACCTGATTGGTAGCCCCCGTATGCAGGCATTAATGGAAAGACTCAAGAAAAGTGATGAGTATGACTATGTTATTATAGATACAGCTCCACTGGGTCTGGTGTCTGACTTCTTAATTCTGATGAATTATACCGATTTCAATATCTATATCATTCGCCATAAAGTAACTGAACGCGAAGCCCTGAATAAGATCAATGAGTTGTATGACAGCAATCGTCTCAAAGATGTGGCTATTCTTATTAATGGTGTCAAATCCATGTCTGCCTATGGATATAGTGACAGGGCGTATAAATATGGAGACTAGTCCTGCAAAAGAAAGAAAATGGGCAAACTTTACATTTGCCCATTTTTATTTATAAATGGAGATAGAGTAGTACTAAAAAAAGATTGAGGTAATAGGTTATTATATAAATCTATATAATAACCTGATTTTCAAGTGTTTTATGTTCAATCTGAGCCACTTCGGTTACCTTGCAGGAATGGAACAGATAGATAGAGAGTCGTAATGTCACATTTCAACTAATTCAGTATTTTGGAAGTAAAAGAGAAATTACAGTCTGAAGGATTTCGTAAATATTTTGGCAGTGCTTCGTGGCTTTTGGGCGAACGGGTATTTAGTATGGGAGTGGCTTTTGCCGTAGGTACGGTCACAGCAAATATGCTTGGCACAGAAAATTTTGGCAAATTTAATTATGCCAAAAGCTTTGCAACGATGATTACTGTGTTTGCTCCTTTAGGAATGTCAGGGATTCTGGCACGAAACCTAATCAATGATCCAGACAAAGAAGATCTGATCTTGGGTACTTCCTTTGTGGCACGTCTGATAGCTTCTGTATTCTGTATCTTGCTGGTATGTGCCATTAGTTTAGGAATGAATGATATTTCGTGGAACGACGAAGTGAAATTCTGGATGGTTATTATTGCCTCTGTGCCTGCCTTCTTTGAGAGTTTTAATGTGTTGGGAGAATATTTTATAGCCCATACACGATCCAAATTCCATGCATACGGAGAATTTGCGAAAACCATAGTATCTTCAGGAATTAAACTTTTGATGTTGCTCGTATTCAAATCTCCTGTCATATGGTTTGCTGTTGTATTAATAGTCGATGCCATTATTTATGACCTGGTAGTTGTAAGTGTATACACAAAATTCTTCAAGAAAAGTATCTGGGACTGGAAAGCTAGTTTCAAATATGCGAAAGTACTCATTGGGCAATCATTTCCGCTGATTTTGGCAGGTTTTGTGGTAATGTTGTACATGAAAATTGACCAGATTATGATTTCCCCGATGCTAGGAGATAAGGCAGTCGGCTTGTACGCTGCTGCACTACGTATTTCAGAGGCTACCTATTTTGTCCCTACTGTGATCTGTAATGCGTTGTTTCCCGCACTTTTGAATGCTCGGAAGCAAAGTATAGACCTCTTTAATAAACGTACCCAGAAACTTTCTGATTTGATGGTACTCATTGGATTGTGTATAGCTGTGCCTGTAACCTTGTTTAGCTGGCTTATTATACAACTCTACGATAAGCAATATGCGGCCGCTGAACCTGTCTTGGTTATTCATATCTGGTCAGGTATTATGGTAGGTATAGGAACGGCTGGAAGTTGCTGGCTTACAGCTAATAACCTGCAACGATATACATTGTATCGTACAGCCCTGGGTGCAGTAGTAAATATTGTATTAAATTTCTTCTTTATACCTTGGCTTGGTATTGCAGGCTCTGCTTTGGCTACGCTAGCCGCTCAGTTAGTGGCTTCTTATCTGAGTAATGGCTTGACCGCCGACACGCGTCAACTGTTCTATATGCAAACCAAATCGTTGTTTGGTTTTGGGTTTTTATCACCCATTAAGGATTTTCTAGGAAAAAAAGCGTTGGATATATAAATATGAAAAACTTTGTACCGCCGGCTCCTTTAAAAACAGCCGTTTTGTTTGTGGTTTTTAATCGTTCGGATACGACACAGCAAGTATTTGAGGCCATTAGACAGGCTAAACCTCCACGCTTGTATGTAGCAGCAGACGGCCCGCGTCCGGGTAAGGAAGGCGAGGCCGAAAAATGCCGTATTACACGTGAAGTGGCAACCCAAGTAGATTGGGAATGTGAAGTAAAAACCCTATTCCGAGAAGAAAACGTAGGTTGTGGCTTGGGTCCTTCACTGGCATTCAAGTGGTTTTTTGAGCAGGAAGAAGAGGGTATTATTCTGGAAGATGACTGTTTGCCAGACCAGAGTTTTTTTTGGTTTTGTGAAGAATTGCTGGAAAAGTACCGCCACGATACCCGTGTGATGCACATTACAGGAAGTAATTTTCAAGATGGTTGGCAACGAGATCCTGACTATTCTTATTACTTCTCATCTTACCCCCATGAGTGGGGATGGGCATCTTGGCGCAGAGCCTGGCAACTATTTGACTATCAGGTAAAAAAATATCCTGAAATCACAGAGAAAGGCTATATGGAGGGATATTTCACCTCTCCACTAGAACTCAAGTACCGGATGAGTAAAATCACCAATACTTATGGCAATGACCAGGTAAACTGGTGGGACTACCAATGGAATTTTACCCTACACGCCAATGCTGGACTGGCTATTATTCCTAATGTAAATCTGATTGAGAATATCGGCTTTGGAGAAGGTGCTACCCATACATTGAGTACCAAAGACCAACGAGCCGAAAACAAAGCAACTTCCATACCTTTGCCGCTCAAACATCCACCCTTTATGATTCGGGATACAAAATCAGACAAGCGGTATTTCAAGACGCTGATGAATCGGATGGTTACCCGTAAACTATTCGGCTTAATTGGGATCAAAGGATATGATGCACGCGGCTAAGTAAGACGAAAAGATGTTGTTTTGGAACAAGTTACCCTATAATTTTAGTATGTAGTTGCAGGGTAGATTAGCAGATTTATTTACTGTATGAGTTTATTTGTCTTTATATTTCTGGTTCTATCCACTCACCTGGAACAAATTGTGGGTCATAACCCACTGTTTGTCGTAGCTCCACATGCTGTGCTGTTGCTGGGCATTATACAAAACGGTTTTTTTGAAAGAGGAAAACTGTATATTGGTTTACACTGGAACAAACAGAATGTCTCTCTCTACTTTTTGTATTTTGCACTGGTTGTCTTGAGTATGCTGCGCATAAGTAGTGTATCTGGAGGGGCAGCTGACAACCTTTCAGCTACTATAAGTGGATTGAGCCGGGTTATTCAGTACAATATTTTTCTCTACCTGTTCTTTAGCCATCAATATCGGAATGGAGAAAATTTTTCAAAAATTTCGCAGCAACTTTTCCAGATTGTTTTGCTGGCAGTGGTACTAGACGTTCTGTTTTATACCGTTCTTTATGTAGGTAAACATGACAGTGCGCCTACCTTTGGTGAAGGGGATAACGTGCTTTTAGGAGCTATGGGCGTGCATATTGAGAAAAAGAACCTTCCATATACCGGAGCCCATCCCAATGTGGTCGGTATTTACGCAGGGGCCCTTATTGTCGTATGTATCTTGGCTCTAATCACAACCAAAGGAAAAGGATGGTTTCGTAAATTTTTATTCTTTTCGCTCTTTGTTTGTGGGCTATTTGTTGTGATGGCCGACTCCCGAGGAACCGTAATCAATATCTTTCTGGCTACAGGAGCTGTACTGCTATTTCGGTGGCTGCGTATATTATCTCAATTACGGTGGATAGTCATCCTCTCTCCCTTATTGCCCTTTCTGATGCTTTTATTTCTGAAAACTTTTGCGGATAGCAGTGTGCTTAATTCTGTTTCCCGGAATGAAGGCGAACTAGAGTCTGGTAACTCACGGGGGATGATCTGGGACTATTGTGTGGCAGAGTTAATGGAACCCAAACCCCAGCATTTTATTGGATATGGGATTAATGGACAATATGGCGCAGGTGTTTCGCCTAAATATTCTCGATTCTTTGGTGAAGGAGGGGCTGCCAACGAAGTAGTTACACATAATTATTTCTTACAATCTTTATTTGATATAGGATATATTGGCACATTTATCATGCTGTATGTGATTGTGTTAGGCTTTAATAATCTGGTTTTTCTGCATAAACGAGGTAGTCGGTTTGCCTTGCCATTACTTGGTTTTTTTACCTATTACATGCTTTCAGGAACAAGTGAGTCGTCTATAGGCCTCTATTTTCCTACCTATTATATGATAGCTACGATGTTTCTGCTATTTATATTTATTACCAAAGATGAAAGTGTACACAGAGATCAAATGGCTGCTGCTGCTAAGCCTCGTAGAACTTCAACCTTGTATGTTTAATTATAAGCCAGTTATGTACGCAGTTTAGAAAATTTTCATCATTTTTAACTCACTAACTTATGCATTCAACTCCTTGTAAGTGAGGTGCATATATTGTAAAAAAAACATATGATTTGGATAATTATACCTGTATTTAATCGCAAAAAATTTACGAAAGAATGTTTGCTGGCTCTTAGAAAGCAAACGTTGCAGGACTATAAGGCTGTTATAGTAGATGATGGCTCTACAGATGGAACTGCTGATATGATTCGGGACGAGTTTCCAGAAGTAGCATTGGTTGATGGGGGCGGAGATCTGTTCTGGACGGCTGCTGTAAACATGGGCATTCAATACGCATTGGATCAGGGTGCCAAACTCATTATGACACTCAATAATGATACCCTGCCCACGGAGGATTTTCTGGAAAAAACTATGCAAGGACACCGTCAAGACCCAAATGGAGTGATTGGTGCATTGGAAATAGATGTAGATAGCAAGGAAATTTTGTACGGAGGTGAAAAAATAGACTGGTTGCTGGCTACTACACACAATGTATTGCCAGGTATACCCAAAAATGAACAGAAAGGACTGCATTCCGTTTCTTGGCTACCAGGTCGTGGACTATTGATTCCAAGAGTAGTTTTTGAGAAAGTAGGCTTATTTGATGCCAAGCGTTTTCCGCACTATTATGGTGATGTAGATTTTACCCATACTGCCTTACGCAATGGTTTCAAGAATTATATTAATTATGATGCCAAATTAATGACCTACCCGGAAGAATCTGGCGATAGAAAGAATAAAGTGAGTAAAAACCTCAAAAAATACTATAATCATTTGTTCAGTATCAAAGGAGGCGGTAACCTGAAAGACTTTACCCGGTTCACTTTTAAGAATTGTCCTGTTTACTTTATCCCTTCTTATCTATTAATAGGATACTTGCGTAGAATGGGAGGCTATTTTCTGCATTAATATCTAAACAATGGATAGGAAATAAAATGAGTATCCATTGAGCAAAGTACTATATCTTATGCTTCAGAATGCCTCTATAGCGTTAAGTACCCCTGTGTTGCTGATTATTTTCAAGCGGCAGGAAACTACGCAATGCGTTTTTGATGTCATTCGACAGGTCAAACCTTTGCGGCTTTATGTAGCTGCTGATGGGGCAAGACCCCAAAAGCCGGATGAAGTTCGACAGGTAGAGGCAACACGAGCTATTATTGCACAGGTAGATTGGCCATGTGAAGTAAAAACGTTGTTTAGGGAAGAAAATCTGGGATGTGGCGTAGCTCCCTCATCAGCCATATCCTGGTTTTTTGAGCAGGAAGAAGAGGGTATTATTCTGGAAGATGATTGTTTGCCAGACCCAAGTTTTTTTTGGTTTTGTGAAGAATTGCTGGAAAAACATCGCCATGATACCCGTGTGATGCAGATTGCTGGGGTGAATCCACACAACGGATGGCAGAGAGATCTAGACTATGATTATTATTTTTCAGAAGCAGGTATTACTTGGGGGTGGGCAACGTGGCGCAGAGCCTGGCAGTTGTATGATTATTCAGTTCATAATTTTAAAGAAGTGACTGAAAAAGGATACATTGAGTCATTCTTTTTTCACAAAGAAGGAAAAGAATGGATTCTAAACTGCCTACAAGAAGCCTCAAAACATTTGCCTACCGTAAGTTGGTGGGATTTCCAATGGGAGTTTTCTAAATTCATCCATTCGGGACTCTCTATTATACCAAACACGAATCTGGTCAAAAATATAGGGTTTGGTAGCGAGGCTACACATACCTTTGATGCCATTTCTTTTGGTAATGCTGAGACGCAATCCATTCACTTCCCTCTCAGACATCCCCCTTTTATGATACGTGATTCTGTTTCTGACGAACGGTATTTTGCCAGACATATTCGCACAGGAATGCCAGAAAAGATAAAAAAATATATTAAATTGTTTATTCCGGCACAAATTTGGCGGAGACTAAAAACCATACAATATAACTAGTCAGAGTTATGAAAGTAGTACACACAACCAGTTATAGATTCAATGAAACAAATAGAGGAACCCCTTGTAAGTATTACTATCCCTACTTACAACAGACCTGATTATTTGAAACTAGCTATTAAAAGTGCCATTGAACAAACCTATAGAAATTTAGAAATTATAGTTTCAGATAATGGTAGTCCTGTTTCAGTATTGCCTATCATCGAGTCATTTAACGATTCTCGCATCAGGTTTCATCGGTATGAAGTAGCTGTGTCCATGTTTGAAAACCATATTGGTTGCTTCAAAATGGCTACAGGTAAATATGTGGCCAGCTTGCACGATGATGATATGTGGGCCAAAGATTTTTTGGAAAAAATGATTCCTCCACTCGAAGCTAACCCAGAGTTAATAGTCTCTTTTTGTAATCAGTGGGTAATAGATGAACATGGGATGGTAAATCAGTCCCAAACAGAAGAATACAATTCTGCCATTGGTAGAAATAAGCTCAAGCAAGAAGTTTATAAGCCTTTCATGGGTATTGCATTGAGAGATCTGGCTATACAGCCAGCCTCTTCGGCTGTGATACGCCGGGAAGACATCCGTTGGGACGAGATCTCACCAAAGGTAGGTGCGATGTGGGATGTGTATCTTTCCTATCTGCTGGCTAAAAATGGAAAAGGGGCATATTTTACCCCAGAGAAATTGACCCTATACCGCATTCACAGTCAAAGCGAAACAGGAAAAGAAGAGGATATTTCACACAAAATGAAACGTGCCAGAAATCAGATGAATTGCTATGAGGTCATCATGGAAGATGAAAGAAATCAACCGTTCCTTTCTGCAGATTTACGCTGGTACATACAATATCGATGGCAACATGCTTCAACTAGTATGGGCATTGCTTTGTTAAAAGGAGGGGAGATCCGTAATGCCCGTCAACAACTGCGAAAATCGTTGAGTCAGGGAATATTTGACATACGTACTTGGACTGCATTGATTATCAGTCTAATGCCACAGCCTTCGCATAAAATTCGTTCCAAGATAGTGGCCATGTTAGTAAAAGCACATTAAGATGGTTAAGGGTTAATAATTTGTATTAAGTAAGTATTAAGCGGGCTTATTTTTCTATCTTGCTTTCCTAACCTTAGACGTGTAAGGTGGCACGCATTCTTTTATGTCTTGGACTAACTATCATAGCCATAGTAATTTTTGTGATGGCAAGTATTCGCCTGCGGTTTATATACCAGAAGCTCTGAAACGGGATTTTGCCGCCTACGGTTTTTCTTCGCATGCACCACTGCCTTTTGTGTGTGATTGGTGTATGTCTCAGGAACAGTTACCCGAATATATTCAAGCCATTAATACACTTAAACAAGAGTGGGCAGAGAAAATACAAATTTATTGCGGGTTGGAGATAGACTATATTCCAGGCATACTCAGCCCTGCTTCTTTTATGAAGCAACATGGGCTAGACTATTGCATAGGTTCCGTACATTTTGTAGAAAAATCGGCTACAGGTATGCGTTGGGAAGTAGATGGGCCGCACAATCTGTTCCTAGAAGGATTGCAGGCTATCTTTAAAAATGACATCCGACGAGCCGTAGAACGTTACTATGAAGTCATTCGCCAGATGATAACTGAAGAAACCCCTACTATAGTCGGACATCTGGATAAGATAAAGATACAAAACCAACTTACACCACTTTTTGATGAATCTGAAGACTGGTACCAAGAAGCTGTTAGTGATACACTACAGGCTATTGCTCGGAAAGAAGGGTTAATTCTGGAAGTGAATACAAGAGGACTGTATAAGAAAAAAGCTGTTGAAACGTATCCCAGCCGCTGGGTACTAGAACAAGCCTTTCTACTCAATATTCCGATTACATTACAGTCAGACTCTCATCATCCGCAGGAAATAGATGGATATTTTAAAGAAACAGCTCTGGTATTATATGATATAGGTTACAGACATCTGCATATATGCTGGAACGGACGTTGGCAGCCAATGCCTCTCTTACCCGCAGGCACACTGGCTATTTTCTAAGACATACTTGTACAGATTTGTGAGGTTGTGTCCACTTGTAACTCCATGTCTGTATAGGTATAAAATAAGTGGTAGGGTCTGTATACAACCTCATAAACCCGTATACATACTGTCTGTGGCCGCTTTCAAATAGCTGTTTTCTAAGGGCAGAAATAGTTAGTCATCCCTTAAAAAGTCATTTTCACGTTTTTTAGCTTCGTCTTACAAACTTGATTGAGCAAAATAGGGATGAAAAAATTGAGCCAAAGAACGATTGGTTCTTTGATTTGATTCAACCTGAGTT
>JACCDR010225542.1_pt1 | contig 15201 bp, 17 predicted proteins | sample 7446431 | NCBI WGS metagenome assembly JACCDR01 (sample SAMN15323443, study PRJNA562643) | freshwater metagenome | isolation source: river surface water | place: USA:Blue River Watershed | collected 2017-08-17 | reverse complement strand
TGTGCGCCGGATCGACGGGGCCGACCGGGCGTTCCTGGCGTTCGAGGTGGTGTCGCCGGACGACGCGATCGGGCGCCTAGCCTGAGGGTGCCTGTTCGCAGCCTCCGTCGAGGAGGCAGGCGACCGCCGCGGTCACGTGGGTGCGGTAGTCGGCGTCGTGTGGTTCCCACCCGTGGACGGCCTCGACGTGCCAGTCGAGGGCGTGTGGGTCTATACGGTGGCTGGCGGCCAGGTCGATGACCGCCTCGGGTAACGGCTCGCCGTAGGTGCGGAATCCGTGCTCTCCCATTGCCGTCATCCGTTGCCATGCGCCGGGTTGGCAGCACAGTTCGGGGTTGCCGGCGGTGCAGTGTGTGGTGGTCATCGTGCGGTCCTGGTGGGTCGGCCTGGTAGCCAGTCGGTGGGCATGTGCCGGGCGGCGTAGGCGAGCATGCGGCGGGCGAAGTGGGAGGGCGTGACGTCGGCGGCGGCGGCGCGGTCGGCGACGAGTTTGTAGGCGCGGGCGGGGATGCAGACGCGGAGTTTGGCGTCCTTGCGTCGGGTGCTGCGCGGTGGGGTGTAGCGGGTCGGCATGTGCTCGTTGGCGTAGGCGAGCATGCGGCGAACCATGTGCGAGGGCGTGACGTCGGCGGCGGCGGCACGGTCGGCGATGAGTTTGCGTCCGCTGGCTGTGATGCGGATGTCGAGGCGCCTCGTGCCGGTGGGCGTGGGCGTGACGGAGGCGTTGGTGGGCGTCGTCGTCACTGGTCCGACGTTATGGGACGTCGTGAGACTTTGTCCCATATTGCCCGATCATGATTGGGGAAAGTTCCCTCGTGGTCGCTCTGGGCCACGCAAGATGGCCACATTGGTGATCTGTGCCCGTCGACGAGGGGTGGCCGCGATGCCGTGCGGGTTCGGGGTATACGCCAGGCCATCGGTGAAGAGCGTGCCGAAGGTCGGCCGGCCGAAGCGTGACCGCGCCAAGGTGAAGGCCGGTCGGCGGGCCGCGCGGCAGAACCGGTAGCAACAGTGCCCGCGCGTGGGCGGCCGGCCTGGGAAGGTTCGACTCGCAAGGAGCGGTTGCCGGCGAACTGGGAGTCGGAGGTCCGGCCGGCAGTGTTGGCCCGGGACGGGTACGTCTGCCAGCTCCAGTTCGACGGGTGCCTGCAGGCCGCGACGGATGTCGACCACAAGCAGCGCGGTGACGACCACCGGATGGAGAACCTGCAGGCGGCGTGCCGGCGGTGTCACCAGCGGAAGTCGTCCAGCGAGGGCGCCGCGGCCAGGCCGCGGCTGAACCGGCCACCGGAGCCGCATCCGGCGTTGGGGTAGCACTGCAGTCGATCGGGGGGCGCGGTGGCCGAGTACGAGGTTCCCAACGGGCACGTCGGGGTGCATGAAAAGGCCTTGGTCGGTGCAGCCGTCGACACGGTGACGTTCGTCGTCGGTGAGGACGAGGGCACGCCGGGCTGGGGTCAGGCTCCGCGGGCCGTCGAGGTCCTCAGCGATGGCGCGGACGACATCTACGTGACCATCGACGGCTCGGCGCCGACGGTCGCGGGGACGCACTGCCACCGGGTGCCGGCGGCCGCTGGCGCGACCGTCATCGACGTGCGCGACTCGAACCCGAACGATCCGGTCGTCGTCAAGTTGATCTCTGCTGGGACCCCGGTCTACTCCGTGTCCCGCGCCAGGTAGGGGGTTGCGGTGGCGGGTGTGACGCGGACCTTCTACGGCGGTGGGTCCGGCGCCGGAACCGGGACGCACGTGGTGGCGTTCCCGGAGTCGTTCGGTGCGAAGCGCAACGGGCGCGGCATCGGCAACGTGGCCATGACCGAGTCGTCGGCGGCGCTGACCGCGACCGGGGCAGGGTTCGTCGCGGGCGACGTCGGGCAGACGATCGCGGTGCACGGCGCCGGTCTCACGGCGCACGGTCTGGCGCTGGTCACGACGATCCAGTCGAACCATTCGGCGACCCAGGTGACGCTTGCGACAGCGGCGCCGGGGACCGTGTCCGGGAGCCGGGCCGTGTTCGGCACCGACGACTCGGTGGCCGTCGAGGACGCGATCGCGGACGCGGTCGACCGGGCCATCGCGTCGGGGACGTACTCGGCGACGGTGTGGTTCTCCGACGGGATCTACATGGCGACCCGGACGCCGCAGGCCGGTGGGGCGTACAACTCGAACGCGCAGATCCGCATCCCGTCGCAGCCGGACACCGAGCAGAAGGTCATCCTGCACCTGCGGTCGAACTCGTACTCGGGCACGTTCGGGCACTGGCTTCAGGAGGTGCCGCAGCGGGCCGGGGCGGTGATCTACTCGACGTACGTCGGGGGGACGACCGACGGCACGTACGGACCGCCGTGCATCCTCGCGGGTCCGACACCCAGCGGTGCGGCCTGGTCGAACATGCTGGTCGTGATCGACGGGCTGCAGATCGTCGCGCAGCGGAACCCGTGCGTGACCGCGGTGCACCTCGGCAAGGTCGGGCAGATACACATCCGCCAGCTCGGTGTGGTCGCGGACATGACGCCGGCGCAGATGAACGTGGCTGGGCCGACGAACGACCTGGGCCTCGGGTTGAGGGTTCCGCAGCTCGGGAACAACCACTACGTCCAGATCGACCGGTACAGCTGTGAGGGCTTCTACTACGGATCGACGATCTCCGACCACCTGACCGCCGACACGATGGTGATGGTCTACACCAACACCGCGCTCGTCGCGGTCGGTGGCGGCGCCGCCGAGCACGGGGTGACGATCGCGAACCTGGGTGTGGAGGCGTCCGCCACGATCCTGGAGTACATCTCCTCCAGCGACGGCCGGCTCCCGATCACGATCTCGCAGTGCAACATCGAGACGGCCAGCGGGGTCGAGTTCAAGGACTCCCAGAACTCGCTGGTCGGGGTCATCTACTTCACGGACAACACGCGCTCGGTCCCGCAGGTGACCGGCTGCGAACACGTGAAGATCATCGACAACATTCGGCGTCCCGGCGCGGTATCGATCGGTGACACCCCCGCGGTCCCGGCCACCACGGTGGCGTTGAAGAACCCGTTCTGGCGCGACGCGACCGTGTACGTCGCCGGCGGCACCGTCACTGCGATCGTGGTCGACGGGCGCACTCTCGGCGTCACCTCCGGCCCGATCTCGGTCCCGACCGGGAAGACCATCGCGATCACGTATTCGGTTGCGCCGACGTGGGTGTGGACGCTGCAGTGAGGTGGTTCGACCGGTTCGCTGACGCGGCGTCGCGGATGGCGTCACGGGCGTCGTTCTTCGTGTTCGCGGTGGCGCTGGTCGTGGTGTGGGCGCCGTCGTACTGGCTGTTCGGCAGCATCGACACGTGGCAGCTGGCGATCAACACGCCGACGACGGTCGGGACGTGGCTACTGGTGGCGCTGCTGCAGAACTCGCAGCGGCGGGCGGACCTCGCCGACCAGCACAAGCAGAACGCGATCGCGGCCGGCCTGGCCGAGCTCATGCGCGCGATGGTCGCGCAGCAGGACGGCAACCTCGACGCGGACACCGCCGAGCGGCTGGAGCGCGCCTACTACGAGCTGCGCGACGTGGTCGGGGCCGAGGAGCGGGAGAGCGCGTGACGACGGTAGCGGCGATCGCCCGGCAGGGCCTGGTCCACATGGCCGCCGACACGATGACGAACGTCTACGACCGGCCGGTGTTCGGGGTGTCGAAGATTCTGCGGCTGCCGGCCGGCCCGGGCGCGGAGATGCTTGTCGGTGTCTGCGGCGACGGCGCGCTCGACGGGGTGCTGCGATCGGATCTGAAGGTCAAGGCGTCGCCGGCGGCGGGGGACGATCTGCAGGCGTGGGCATCCACGGTCGCGCGGGCGATCACCGAGATCGCGGGCGGTGTCGGGCTGATGTCGGAGGGCCGGCTGGACGGTTCGCTGCTGCTGGGATTCGCCGGCCGAGTGTGGACCGTGGTGCACGCGCAGGCCGTTCCGCACCATGACGGAGTCGCGGCGATCGGGTCCGGTGAGGGCCCGGCGATCGGGGCGGTCGACGCGCTGCTGGAGCGCGGGGTGAGCCCGCCGGAGGCGTTGGAGTCGGCGGTGCGGATCGCGATCGCGCGGGACCGGTACTCCGGGGCGCCGATCCAGATGGAACTGCTGCGTCCGCCGGCTGCGGCGGATGCGTTGCCGGCGGCGTTGCGGGCCCCGATTAAGGGCGCGCACAGGAAAGCCGCGAAGGCGAAGGGTGGTGCGTAGTGGCGGTGTCGTCGTTCGGGAGGCGTCGCGACGAGGACGTCGTCGAGGAGCCGGTCACGCGGATCCCGGCGATCGTGCTGCCACCGGTGCGGCTGCGGCTGGAGCTCGAGCTGGATCCGGAGCGGCTCGACGAGCTGTTCAAGGTGATCCAGGCCGGGGTGTACGACGCGGCGCGGCGCGGCCTGGACGAGGCCGTCGAAGATTTCACCGCCGAGCAGCGGGAACGGGACACGGCCGACGGCAGCGTCGGCGACTACCCCGGGCTCGACGGTGCCGAGAATTCCCCGCCGGCCGCGGCCGGCACCACCGGCTAATTTGCGGCTAGCTGCTGCCAGGTTAGCCGTTGGGCCGGTCTGGGACTGACGACGTGGGCTGCCCCGCCATGGGGCGCCCACGTCAGACGCGGCCCTTCACCCATCCACACATGACGCGTCCCCGCCATGGGGGCGCGTCTTTGCGTCCCGGCACGGGAGTGATCGACATGGCATTGACGGGTGCGGCGCCGAAGCCGAACAAGTTGGGGCACAGCCCGACCGCCGACTGGACCGAGGTGGTCGACGAGCCGTACGACGGTCCGTCGCCGGATCTGCCGGCGCGGCCGGCGCCGCGGCGGAACTGGCACCAGGCGGTGCTCGACTGGTACGCCGAGGTGCGGGCGATGCCGCACTGCCGGCTGTGGGCGGAGACAGACTGGCGGTTCGCGGTCGAGACGGCGTTCATGAAGCAGCAGTTCTGGATGGATATGCTGCACAGCCCGAAGGGTGTGAACTCGACGCTGGCGGTCGAGGTGCGGCGGCGTGAGGACCAGATGGGCACGACGGTCGAGGCGCGGCGCAAGTTGCGGATCCGGTACGTGTCCAAGGACCGGGGTCGGCACGCGTCGGGTCCTGGTGCGGCGCTCGCGGCCGGCGGCCAGGTCGTGGACCTCGACGACCGGCGAGCTCGTCTGACCGGCTGAGGCGGCGATGCCGCGCACCCTGGTACGCGCGCCGGAGCACAACCGGGCACGTAGCTTGGGGTGGCTCTGCACCGCGTGGTGTGAGTACTTCGTGAGGCACGGCCCGGGGGCGATCAAGGGACATCCGGTCCGCCACGGCGACGAGTACACGGGCCTGTTTGTCGATATCTACGCGGTTGGGGACAACCCGCAGAACCGGCACATGCTCTACGATTCCGTGTTTTTTTCACGTCCTAAGGGATGTGACAAGTCGGGCATCGGGGCACGTCTCGCCCTGTTTGAAGGGCTCGGGCCGGCGCGGTTCGGTGGGTGGGCCGAGCGCGACGGCGGCGCGATGCCCGTCTATGAGGACCCCTGGGGATTCGGCTTCTACTACGAGTACGTGCCCGGCGAGCCGATGGGTGTGCACGTCGAGTCGCCCGGGATCCGTTGCATGGCAACGGAAGTCGGTCAGGTTGGCAACGTTTATAAGACGATCAAGTACAACCTGACGGAGCGGGATGTGTGCCCGCTCGCGCACGTGCCGGGGATCGATGTCGGCCTGGAGCGGGTCATCCTGCCCGGCGACGGAGAAATCATAGTTTCGACCGCTTCGTCCAGTTCGAAGGACGGAGGCCGCGAGACGTTCGTGATCTTCGATGAGTCGCACCGTTATACGACTCGCGAGCTTCACGAGATGTACGAGGTCGTGGTCAACAACCTCGACAAGCGCAAGATGCACGACGGCACCTGGTACTTCGAGTGCACGACGATGTTCGCGCCCGGTGAGAACTCGGTCGCCGAGGCCACCTACGCGGAGGCGGAGGCGCTGCGCGAGGGCCGCAAGCGGACCGGGCAGCACCGCCTGCTGTACGACCACCGGTGGGGCGACGTCAAGGACCTCAAGAACGAGGCCGAGCTGCGCATCGCGATCCGCGAGGCGTACGGCGAGGCACTGTCGTGGATGTCCGAGGATTCCCTGGTCGCGGCCTTCTTTGATACCCGCAGAACGCCGGCGAACAACAGACGCTTCTTCCTCAACGCCCAAACGTCGGCGTCGGATTCGTGGGTGGCGCCGGCGGAGTGGGACGCGTGCGGCCGGCCCGGGAAGTCGCTGCAGGACGGCGACCTGGTCTGCCTCGGCCTCGACGGGTCGATCAACGACGACTCGACCTGCCTCGTGGCGGTGCGCGTCGACGACGGGCACTGCGAGCTCCTCGCCGCGTTCGAGAAGCCGCTCGAGCTCGCCGAGGCCGACGAGTGGCAGGTCGACCGGTACGCCGTCGACGCCGCGGTCCACCAGGCCATGCACCGGTTCGAGGTGTGCGGCTTCTACGCCGACCCCGCCCACTGGCAGGACAGCCTCGCGCAGTGGACCCAGGAGTTCGGCGAACAGATGCGCGTGCGGGCGTCCGAGCGCCGCCCGCTCCACTGGTGGACGAACCGGTCCAAGGACATGGTCCTCGCGCTGGAAGGCCTGCACGAGGCCATCCGGGAGGAGCGGGTGACGTTCACCCCGGCCGACGACCGGACCGGCCGGGAGGCCGAACTGTCGCTCGTGCTGCGCTCCCATGTGATCAATGCGAGGCGTCGGCCGTCGCGGGCGGGCCTGCAGATCGGCAAGGTGTGGCCGAAATCCCCGCTGAAAATCGATGCCGCGGTCGCGCTGACCCTGGCGTGGCGGTGCCGCAGCGACGCGGTCGCGAAGGGCATCCAGTCGCAGTCTGCCGCGTTCTACGTGCCGAAACGGCTACGGTGATCGTCCAGACGGATGGGGGGCGGTCGTGAACTTTGGTGAGGCGCTGGCAGCGCTGCGGGCCGGGCACAAGGTGAGCCGGGACCGGTGGAACTACGTCGGCGAGTGCGTGATCCTGCAGAAGGGATACCCGGACGGGATCGGCCTCAACGCACAGACCGCCGATGCGACAGGCCTGCCCGAAGGCACCCGGTGCGCCTTCGGCCCGTACCTGCTGCACCGGCAGGCCGACGGTGTCTTCCAGCCGTGGACGCCCAGCCACGACGACCTCCTCGCCGACGACTGGGAGATCAACGACTGGCCGTTGAAGACCTGACGTCCGGCGAGCATCGAAACGGCTGGCGACCGGTTCGTGAGTCGGGGTTCTTTGCGACAAGTCCCTCGGTCTCAATGAAGGTGGCCGCCAGCCGCACCGATCGTACCGCCGTTGCGGTCCGGGTGCAGACGCGAGGTTTCCGCCCGTTGATCCGGATCGGGGTGCGCAGACTGGCCCGGTCAGTGCACCCCGCCCGGGTTCCTGGGCCCCGCCGTTGGGCGGGTTCGGGGCAGGGCTGCCACCTCGGCCCGGCGCCACCAGGATGCGCGTGAGAGCCCCGGGCCGAGTCTGGGAGTCATCACGTCCCCGATCGTCCGTGGCCGCGCACGTCGCGCGGCCGTCGCAGCAGTCCTGTCCCTGATCGTCGTGCTCGCCGCCGTCGGCGGGCCCGACCCGACCCGGCCGGCCGCACCGGTCGAGCAGCCGGCGGCGCTTCCGCCGGCGAACTATGCCGTCGGGAACAGCCTCGACGACCGCGACCTGGCCGACATGCACCGCGCAGCTCGAGCAGCCGCGCGTGCATCCACGACGTCGGCGCCGGCAGTAGTGGTGGCCGAGCAGACCAGACAGGTCTCCGCACCACCGCCGGCGCCGGCCCGCAAGACCGCGAAGAAGACCAGCCCGAGCACCACGAAGAGCACCGGCAAGAGCACCGGTCGGGTGTCGCGGTCCACCCGCGCGGCCGCGGCCGCCGCGCCGGCGGACGGTAGCCGCGCCTCGGTCGTCATCGCCTACGCCCTCGCCCAGGTCGGCAAGCCGTACGTGTTCGGGGCGTCCGGTCCGAACGCCTACGACTGCTCCGGCCTGCTGAAGGCCGCGTTCGCGCGGGTCGGGATCCACCTGTACCACAAGTCCGACGCGATCGCCGCCCGTGGCAGGCCTGTGGCGCGGTCGCAGTGGCAGCCCGGTGACGTGCTCGCCTGGCCCGGCCACGTCGCGCTGTACCTCGGCAACGGGCAGATCGTCCACGCGTCGCGCCGCGGTGTTCCGGTGAAGGTCGCCTCGGTGTACGGGGCGCCGGTCGGGCGCCGCCTGCTGTAGCTGTCCAGTCGTCGGTCCCGCCCGCTGCTGCCGGCCTCCTCCTTACGGCACAGCGGGCGGGACCGACCCATGCCGTCTCCCGGGGGTGTCCGTGCCGATCGAGGATGTCGACACCCGGAATTCGCCGGGGTGGTGGCTCAAGCGCGAGTTCAACCTGCTCGCCGACCGCAAGCGGGCGCGGCGGCTGCAGCAGCTGCAGGACTACCAGTCCGGGAACTCGCCGCTGCCGGAGGGGGCCGAGAACGCGCGGGAAGCGTTCGAGGCCCTGCAGCGAAAGGCCCGCACGAACTGGGGCGCGAAGATCGTCAACGCGGTGTCGACGCGGATGATGCTGACCGGGTTCCGGACCGGTGCCGACCAGGACGAGACCGGCGACGCCGAGGTCGGCGACCTGTGGCAGCGCGCGGGCATGGACACCCGCCAGGCCGACCTGCACGACAAGATGCTCGCCCTCAGCGAGGCGTACGTGATCGTCGGCGCGATGGACGAGGAGACCGGCGCGCCGCGGGTCACCGTCGAGGACCCGCGGTGGACGATCGGCGAGCCGGACCCGGACGACGACCGGCGCCTTGTCGCGGGGCTGAAGGTCGTCTACGACGACCTGCTGCAGGAGGACCGCGCCTACCTGTACCTGCCCGGCCAGGCCACCGACACCGGCCGCACCCAGATCTGGGTCGCGCACCGCCCGGCCACGCTGTACTCGCACTCGACCGTCGCCGGGATCGGGGTGCCGCGGCGGCCGCCGACGGTCGACTTCGACCCGCGCGGCTGGAACTGGGTGCCGGAGAGGTCCGGTGAGCTGCCGCACTCGGCCATGCCGATGATCCGGTTCGACAACAAGGACCACACCGGCGAGTACGAGACGCACATCGATCTGATCGACCGAATCAATCACCAGGTCCTCATGCGGCTGGTGATCGCGGTCCTACAGGCTCACCGACAGAAGGCTGTCGAGGGGCTGCCGTTGGTGTTCCCGCCGGGGCACCCTCAGGCGGGCCAGCCGATCGACTACGACGGCACGTTCACCTCCGACCCGGCCGCGTTCTGGATGCTGCCGCCCGGAGCGAAGCTGTGGGAGTCCACCCCGACGGACCTGCGGCCGATCCTGGAGGCGGTCAAGGACGACATCCAGGAGCTCGCGGCGGTCACCGACACGCCGATGCACCACATGCTGCCGTCCGGGGACAACCAGTCCGCTGAGGGCGCGAACCTGCAGCGCGAGGCGTTGGTGTTCAAGGCCACCGACCGGATCGGTCGCACGTCGCACCAGTGGCTGCGCACCGCGAAGGTGATGCTGCTGCACGCCGGCCTCGCCGACCGCGCCGATCTGGCGAAGCTGCAGACGATCTGGGCGCCGCCGCACCGGCTGTCGCTCGCCGAGCGGGCCGACGCCGCGGCGAAGGCCGCGAACGACCTTCCGCGCAGGTCGCGGCTGGTGCACATCTGGAACTTCTCCCCCGCCGAGGCCGACCGGATCATGTCGGAGTGGGAGTACGACCAGATCGTCGCCGCGCAGACCGCGCAGATGTTCGCGCAGCAGCCCGGCCCTAACGGCTACGTGCAGCCCGGGGTGCCGAACCCGAACGCGCAGCCGGCCGGGCAGGACCCGAACGCGCAGCAGAACGGCAATCAGCCGAACAACCGGCCCAACAACGGGGCTGGCAACGGTCCGGGCGCGAACCAACCAGCGACGTAAGGAGCATTCCCACGATGGCCATCAACACGACCCGTACCGAACTGTCCGGCACGACCGGCTCCCTCGCCGTGCCCGCCGGCGTCTCGGCGAGCGAGGAAATCTCGGCGGCGAACGTCGACAACATCCTGCAGGTCACGAACGGCGGCGTCGGCTCGATCAACGTGACGTTCGTCGACCCCGGCAAGACCCCGGCGGGAAACGCCGGCACCGAGGACCCCGTGCCGGTCGCGGCCGGCGCGACGCGGCGGTGGAAGCTCACCTCAGCGTTCGTCAACACGTCCACGAAGAAGATCGTCGTGAACTTCTCCGGCACGACGAGCGTCACCGCCGAGATCATCGGCACCTGATACCCGCCGGAGAAATTCCCGCCGCTCGTCCACGAGGCCGCCGGGCGCGAACGAGAAGTGGATGAAGTCGCGGTGGACACGGCGGCGCCAGTCCTGGTGCTCGGGTGCTTCGCGGTGGTGCTGGTACCAGGAGAGGAACCCGGTTCCGGCGGCCCCGCACCACCCGCACTTCCAGTCGCCGACGGTGCTGTCGCCTGTGGCCATACCTGCGAGGGTAGGTGAGCGGTGACCGCACCGGTACAGGGCCAGCGGCTGACCGCCGCGCAGCTGGCCCAGATCGCGGCGCTGGTGGCGGCGCAGGCCGCCGTGCGGGAGCAGTTGACCGCCGCGGCGGTCCAGGCGGCGATCCTGCCGCTGCGCGGGTTCACCGCGTGGTGGAACGCCGACGCGTTCGGACGGGTCATCGACCGGGTGCTGCGGTCGGTGCAGCCCGTGCAGCTGCGCGCCGCGCGGACCACCGACGCGTTCGCCGCGCAGGTCCTCACCGTGCTGACCGGTCGGCGGGTCCGGCCGGTCGGCGCGGTCGACATCACCCGGCTGCGCCGCGCGATTCCGCAGCGCGACGTCGCCGGCCTGGTCTCCGGGCGGATCCGGCCGGCGTACGTCGAGCTCGGCTCGATCGCCGACGGGCCCGGACCGAACATCAACACCCCGGTCGACATGGCCATCAGCGAGGGCGAGTACGTCGATCCGGCCGACCCGTACGGGCGGGTCGCCGACGCCTACCGGTACAACGTCGTGGCCCGTGGTGACTCGCCGGAGGTGGCCGCGCAGAAGGCGCAGGTTCGCATCGCCGCCGCTGCGTGGACCGATGTGACCCTCGCGATCCGGGAGCAGTACCGGGCGTCGTACGACCAGGACTACGTCATCGGGTACCGGCGGATCCTGCTGTTCGAGCGGCAGTCCGGCGGTCCGCCGTGCGGCCTGTGCGTCGTCGCCGCCGACCGCGTCTATCGCAAGCGGGAGCTCCAGGCCATCCACAACCGGTGCCGGTGCGGTGTGCTGCCGGTGCTCGAAGGCATGGATCCGGGGCTGCGGCTCAACGAGGACGACCTGCGCGCCATCTACGACGCCGCCGGCGGCACCGGTGCCGGTGGGCTGCTGAACGTCAAGGTCGCCCTCGCCGAGCACGGCGAGCTCGGCCCGGTCCTGGTCAACGCCAACCAGCCGTACCGCGGCCCCCGCGAGGTCGCCCGCACCCAGTCCCCCGACCGCCGTGTGCGGGCCCGGGCGCAGCTGGAGTCGCTGGAGGAGACCCTCGCGTCGTTGGAGGCCCGCGCCGAATCCGGCGAGGACCACAACCCGGCCGCGCTGCAGTGGCAGCGTGCCAAGGTCGCCGAGCTGCGCCGCGAGCTCGGCCTGGTCGCCGCCTGAGGCGCACCACAACAGACTTTCACCGGCCGTCGCGCCGTCCATGGTGGACGGTCGGTGACTGACCCCGGAGCCCTTGCGCTTCCGGGGCTTTTTCATGCCCGCCACGGGCGCCATACCCGACATGGGAGAACTGAATGGGACACCCGCACCCGCCGCAGCCGGGACAGCCGCAGCCGAACCCCGCCCCGGGGCCCGCGCCGCAGCCGCCCCAGCCGCAGCCGGGACACCCGAACCCGGCACCGCAGCCTCAGCCGACGCCGCCGGCACAGCCGCCGTCACCGCAGCCTCAACCGCCGGTGCCGACCGCGCTCCCGGTCCCGACCCAGGGGCTTCCGCCGGGCATGCACTTCCCCGGGCCACCGCCCGGACAGCACCCGGCCCAGCCCGGTCAGCAGCCCGCCACGGGCGACCAGGGCTACCCGGAGGGTGTCCACCTCGAGCAGATGACGCCTGCAGAGCAGGCGGCGTACTGGCGGGCCTACGCACGTCGCTGGGAGGACCGCTTCAAGCAGCGGGCCGACTACGACGACCTGAAGGCCAAGGCCACCCAGTACGACCAGTTGCTCGCCGCCACGCAGACCGATCACCAGCGCGCGATCGCTGAGGCGACGTCGAACGCGCGGCAGGCGGCGCTGACCGAGGCGGGCGGGAAGCTCGTCGACGCCTGGGTGAGGGCGGCTGCCGCCGGCCGGCTCGATCCGGAGCGTGTGAACGCGCTCCTGGGAGGGCTCGACCGCAGGCAGTTCGTGAACTCGACCACGGGCGAGGTCGACACCGACAGGGTCGTCGCCTACGTCCACAGCATCGCGCCGTACCCGGCGCCGGTGCCGGTCGCCGCACCGACCGGGGTACCCGGCCAGCCACCCGCCACGGGAGGCCAGCCGTACCCGGCGCCCGCACCCGGGCCGGCGGTCTACCCGCCCAACCCGTACCAGCAGCCCGTCTACCAGCAGCCCGTCTACCAGCCCGCCACGGGCGGTGTGGGCGCTGCCCCGGCCGGTGTGCCGGGAGCCATTCCCGGCTACACGCAGCCGGTCGGGTACGCCGCGACCGGCTACGCGACGGGCGGGTACGTCACGCCCGCGCCCGGCGGCTACATGCACCCCGGCGGCTACGTCGCCGCACCGCCGGCCGGGTACGGCACCGCGCTGACCCCCGGCCAGGCGCCGGACTTCGGGCAGGGCCACACGCAGCACGCCCGGCCGACAGGCCTGGCCGCCGGCCGAGAGATCGCCAAGGCCCGGTTCGCGAAGGCGAACAACGGCACGGCGAACGGCACGGCGAACACCTCGCCCACGCAGTAACGCGACCCCGCGCCGGGCTCCGCGCTGGGCGAATCCGCACACACACTGGAAGGAACGTCCAGCATGGACCTTTCTGTTCGTCGCGAAGGGCCGTGGGTTCCGGAAGACCGGAGCTGGCTCGGCTCGCGTGACGGGACCGAGGTCACTCGGTCCATCACGCTCGACGTCAGCGCGTTCACCGAAGGCACCCACTACCCCGACGGCTACATCAAGTCGGGCACGGTCCTCACGCACCTCGGCAGCAACATGTACGGCCCGTACGGCGGGTCGGCGTCCGAGGCGCAGACCGTCACCATCACCGGCGGCCCCACGGGCGGAACCTTCACGTTGACCCTCGCGGGTCAGACGACCGCCGGCATCGCGTACAACGCGACCGCGGCGGCGGTGAAGGCGGCGCTCGAGGCGCTGTCCAACGTCAACGTCGGCGACGTGGCGGTCACCGGCGGGCCCGGGCCCGCCACGCCGTACGTGGTCACGTTCACCGGCCAGTACGCCGGCGAGGACATGCCGGCGATGACCGCCTCCGGCGCGTCGCTGACCGGCGGCACCAGCCCCGCGGTCGGCGTCACCACGACCACGGCCGGCGGCGGCGCCGCCGGCGCCGCCGAGGGGTTCCTGTTCAACAGCACCCCCGTCCGCTCCGGCGGGCCCGACGTCGGCGCGCCGCTGCACTGGCGCGGCGTCATCCGGGAGTCCCGTCTGCCCACCAACCACGGACTCGACGCGGCCGCCAAGGCCGACCTCGCGTCCCGGTTCCGGTTCGAGTAGGAAAGGGGACCTCCGTTGCCGATCATCGACGAATACATCGAGCCCGCGGTCCTTACGGGCTTCGTTCGTGAGGTTCCCCAGCCGTACCAGCTGGTGCTGAACCGGTACCTGCCGGACCGGCAGATCAACGACATCGAGGCGACCATGGAAGAGGTCGTCCGCACCAACCGGGCCGCGAAGTTCCGCGCATGGGACTCCGAGGTGTTCATCGGACAGCGCGACCAGTTCGAACGTCGGAAGGTCGCCCTCCCGCCCATCGGAATCAAGACCCCGCTGGGGGAATTCGAGCGCGTCATGCTCGAACGCGTAAGGACCGGTGGTGACAACCGGGACGCGCTCGTCGAGTCGATCTACGACGACGCGGCGAACAACGCCCGCGCGGTCTACAACCGCATGGAGCTCGCGCGTGGCGACGTGCTCACGGACGGTAAGTTCACCCTGGTCAACGAGCACGGGCTCACGATCGAGGCGGACTTCGGCATCCCCGGCAACCACCTCGTCACCCCGTCGACGGCGTGGTCGGACACCGCGAACGCGACGCCGCTGACGAACCTGAAGACGTGGACCGACCTCTACGTCGACGACGTCGGCGAGATGCCCGGCGTCATGCTCACCTCGCGCCAGGTCGTGAACAACCTCCTGCTCAACCAGGAGATCCGCGACCTGTTCTACCGCGGTGACGCGGTCGCCGGCGGGCCGAACCTGCTCACCCCGGCGCAGCTGAACACGGTGCTCACCGCGTACGGCTACCCGCCGATCGCCACGTACGACACGAAGATCGACGTCGACGGCGTGAGCACGCGGGTGATCCCGCAGGACCGTGTCATCTTCCTGCCGCAGGACCCGAGCTCGCTCGGGTTCACCGCGTGGGGCATCACGGCCGAGTCGCTCGAGCTCGCCGGCGGGCAGAACCCCGGCCTGCTGTTCTCCGAGCTGCCCGGCCTCGTCGGCGTCGTCATGAAGGAAGGCGACCCGCTGCGCGTGTGGACGCGCGTCGGCGCGGTCGGCATGCCGATCATCACCGACCCGAAGCGGCTCCTCGTCGCCGACGTGCTCGCCTGATCGGAGGCACCACCCATGGCGAACGACAAGAACGGCCAGCGGCGGCTGGCCTCCTACGTGGAGGTCGACGGCACCTGGTACGGGCCCCGCGACGACGTGCCCGAGCACGTCGCCGAGAAGATCCGCAACCCGAAGGCGTGGGCCACCGACGACGGCTCCGACGACGACGAGGCCGACCGCCCGGCCAAGCAGGTCGGCACCAACGGAGGCGACCGGCTGGCCGCCTACGTCGACGTCGGCGGCCGGTCGTACGGGCCCAACGACTACGTCCCGGACTACGTCGCCCGGCAGATCCGCAACCCGAAGGCGTGGCAGGGCGGGAAGATCCCCAACCTGGCCGCCGCCGGCAGCCCCGCAGCTGCCGGCGAGGGGGGCGCAACCGGCGACGGG
>JACCDR010590964.1_pt1 | contig 15206 bp, 7 predicted proteins | sample 7446431 | NCBI WGS metagenome assembly JACCDR01 (sample SAMN15323443, study PRJNA562643) | freshwater metagenome | isolation source: river surface water | place: USA:Blue River Watershed | collected 2017-08-17 | reverse complement strand
CCAGTATAAAGCAAAAAAGGATACTTGAAAATGTAGAAATATAAGCAAAAAAGAAAAACCCAACGGAAAGATTTTCCGTTGGGTTAGGGTATCCATTTAAAGACCTTTTAGTTCCACCACCTTCTGATGATTTCACTTTGGTCCTTGCCTCCATCTCCCCTGATCTCTTTTTTCTGCTGGGAAGTAATTTTAACCACTCCCATTATCCAGGCAAAAAATCTGTTTATTAAGTCGTTCATATTTATTCCTTTTTCTTGCTTGGCTGAATAAAAACTGAAGCTTTATGCTCCAATTAATGAATTATTCAGTTAATTGAAATTATACTATTTGAAATATTAAATTGCAAGGGATTTGATGTGAAAGCTTTCTAGAATGATATTTTGAGCTTATTTTTTATGAACTGTACTGCCCCAAAGGGAGCAGTACAGAAGGTCAGTTCTTTGTTCTAAAGAATTCATCTGAGCTAAAAGACGCATACTTAAAGGGAAATAAGCCAAAGAAAAGTAACTATCATTTATAAGGGCAACAGCTTGTACACAAGAGGGCATAGCCCAAAAAGTTTCAGAACAGATAAGGGGAGTGATTAAATCTGAGCCAGTCAGTATAAAAGTGTTTGGGGAGGAAGCACCTGGACTAAAAGATTCCTTTTTATGAAGAAATAAAGAATTTCCTTTTCTAAAAACCATTTTACTAGTGTGGCTTTGCTCAAAAAAGGGGATTAAATGTCTTTTGTCATAATAATAAATTATGCGACCCTGATGCGTTGCAAAAAAGGTATTGAAAAGCTTTCCGCCCTCTCTTCTGTACCCTCCTAAAATTAAATATGTGTCATTATGTAATGCGTTTTCGGTCCACATTTTTACAGCATATAAATGTTCTGTTAAAACAAAGGGAAAAGTTGATTCTGGCAATATTATAATCTTTTTTTCTGGGTATCGTTCTTTACAAACAATCAGATGATGACAAATCTCTTGAGCCCTTTCATATGGTTCTACATATGTCCATTTCTGAGCTGTACAAAGCATCTCTTTTTTCCAATCTCCTACTCTTTGTTTCTCCGAAAGGAAAAATAATCCTATAGCCAACAACGCTAATTTTGTTTTTTGAACAAAAAGCACTTGGATACCTATCAATACAAAGAGAAGTCCCGCTGTGCGAATTAAAGGTAAAAGCGCGGGTGAGCAAACATACATAAGTGGAATAAGAGGACAAACAAAAGGATATCCTTGCGGATACCCAAAAAAAGGCCACAATACAAGCGTATGTATAATCATAAAATATCCCGTTGTAATACTTGTTTGCATTAAAGTCTTTTTATATCCCTTATATGAAACCGTTTTGGTAAGTAACATAAACCAAAGACCACTAAAAAATGAAAACCACCCCACAATAAGAACTGGCGCACAATAACGAAAACGCCCTACTCCATATTCAATACTTACAAGCCACACTGCAGAAAAAAGCAGACCATATGATACTAATCCCCATAAAAATCCATGCATAAAAGAGAGTTTCTGCGAGCGCAAAGCTAAAAAAAGCGGAATTAAAAAAAAGAAAAGTGCCCACCAAAAAAAAGGCAAGCACAAAAAAGAGGCGGCATAGAGTGCCGCCGAACTTAATATAAAAAAACAAACAGTCATTTTACTGTTATTTTTAACTTTTACTCATCTTCCTCTTTATCAGCATCTTCATCTGAATCATCTGTGTATTCATCTACTGAATCATTATCATCATCAGAACATTCACACTCACAGCAATTTTCGTTTTCTTCTTCTCGATCATTGAAAAATAAAGTCATAAAAAACTCTTTCGTAAAAATTATATTATAAAATATAAATTTACTCTTACTTTTTTTATAAAACAACCGTATTTTGACTTTGGTACATAGGAAATCTAGAATTAAAAAAACGTTCATCAGGTACTTATTAAGGATAAATATGAAAAAGTTTTTATTTTTGTTGTTTTCTTTATTTTTCTGTAATCCACTCATTTCTAAAATGGATATGCCACAGAATGAGCCTCTTCTGCCTATGCCTACCCCTGAAGAGATGCAGGAAATCGAAAAATTCTTGAGCACGCTCAGCCCAGAAGAACTTGACGAGCTCGCCCAAATTGGCGAAGAAATTATGAAAACAGCTGAAAAAGAAGGTAGACCACTTTTTGCTGATACACCTACGCCAGCTCCAAAACCAACAGAAAAACCAAAAGAAGAAAAGAAAAAAGAAGAAACAAAACCTGCAAGCAAAGATGCCAGCAAAAACGGTACAACCGAGTTGAGCAGTAAAGAAAAAACTGCTCTGCAAAAAATGCTCTCCACGCTTGTAGAAGCCATTTCATCTATACGCCAAAAGGCAACTAGTGATGAAAAAATGCTGGAAGTAATTGCTCCTCTTAATAGCCAGCTCAACGATTTAACTTATTACTTAAATGTCATTAACTATAGTAAACATCTCGTTCGTTTAAAAGATGCAGAGTTTTCTCCCCTCAAAGAGGGCTTAACAAAATTAAGCAGCCAAGCAAGCGACATCGATGATCAGCTGGTAGTCCCGGAACTTGAGCTCAGCAAAAAGCTCAGTTCAGATGAGCAAAAAGAACGGAGAAAAAAACTGGAAGAGGCAGAGGGTGTTATTAAAAAATTTATGAGCATCATAAGAACTGCGGTTGGAGAAAAACATCTTCTTAAAGACTTTGAACGTCTATTGCAAAAATATGAACCTGAAGCTTTAAAAATCAAGCAAGATCAAGAAGCAAAAGCAAAAAGAGCCGGTGAGCAGTTAATCAAATTGCCTACAACCAATACTGGACAAGTTCCTTCTGTTTATGGAAGTAGAAGGCCGACAAATTCAGGTGCAACCCAACATTACACAGGTGGCAAACAAACTGGCAGTTATAGCGGGGGCGGATCAGGTTATGACAACTACTCTCCATCATCATACAGCCCTGCTTCAGGTGCAAAAAACGTACAGCCTACACAAGCAGCGGCTAAAAAAGGTACAACACCACCAGATAAAAAAACCGATACAACCAAGAAAGAAGAAGACAACAAAAAAGCTAAAGCAAACGCTTTAACTGATGCTGAAAAAGCAAAAACTGCTGCAGAAGATATCAAGAGAAGTTTAAAGAAGATCAATACAGAGATCGCACAAAGAAAAGATAGATTCCACGACTTTATTGATACTTATTTACCATCTGCAACACCCGTTGTAGAAGGAGTAAGCAGGGAGATGACCGAGCTCTTTGAGCAAGCCTCTTTTGATCTTAATAAAGTTAAGAAAGATGTTACCTCTTGGCTCAACCTTGTTAATAAAAATACCACTACAGCAAAAGAGTATCGTGATCAAACAAACAAGATGAAAGAATTTATTAAGAGCGAAATTCGAGATGCTGATGAGCTGAACGCCAAGATAAAGAACCAAAAGGGAGCTATAGCACCTGGCGACAAAAAAACCCTTCATCAAGAACACCTTGACCAATTTAACACGCGCTTTGATGCCATAATCAAAGAACTTGATAAACCTCTTTAAACAGCAAAACAAAGACTAAAAAATAAGGGCCCGATAAAGGCCCTTATTTTTTTACTTACTACTATCTCTGATTTAATGAATTTGGCGTCGAACTACCTTTTGGCAACGTGCACATAGTCCATCCTGATCGCCTGAAGCTTCCCACTTCCAACAGCGAGGACACTTTGAACCTGATGCATGTTCCGCTTTAACATGCAACCCTGAATCTGATTGAATGCAATCACTAAATTCTGCAAATGATTCATCATCGGTGTCTACGTCATCTTGGTCTTCATCTTCTTCATCTATAATTTCACAATCAGAAACAATACAAAACTCTTTTAAAAATTCATGTTTTGACTGACCGATACTTTCAACTTCATCCAACAACTCCTTTAGTAAGCTGATATTGTCTTTGTCCCTATTCATGACAATCGTCACCTTCGCCTCTAAAGAATGTTTAACAATCCCTTGTTTACGTAGCTTTTCAATCGCTTTAAGTAAAGACGATCTCAAATTACATAAAATCTCCCACTGCTTCTCCCTCTTTTTATTATAAGAAGCAAGCTCCGCTGCACTCTCGTTTAATGATAAAACTCCAAGTTTTTGTGCCTGATAGTCCCACGTAAAAGGAACATCTTTAAAATCCTGGAGATGAATAGACTCAGTTTTATCTGTTTGGTAATGATCAGAAATCTGCTCTGCAGTAATAGACATAATAGGTGCAATCAAATGTGTCAGTACGTCTAAAATATACCAGCAAACCGTTTGCGCAGATCGTCTTTCAACACTATCTGCCTGATCGGTATACAAACGATCCTTTATAATATCCAAATAAAAGGCACTCAACTCACCTGTGCAATAATCTGTTAATGCGTGAAACACAGCTGTAATATCTTTTGCATCATAAGCAGCTCGTACTTTTTGGCTAAACATTGCAAGTTCATGAAGCGCATATCTATCAATCATACGCATCTTTTCAAGGGGCACTGCATCTGTTGCGATTTTAAAATCATACAAATTAGAAAGCAAAAAGCGCGCTGTATTACGAACCTTTCTGTTAACCTCAGAAACGTTTTCCATTAACGCATCCGATGTTGCAATATCACCTTCAAAATCAACTGAAGCAACCCAAAGACGCAATCCATCTACACCAATCTTTTCAATCAATTCATGAGGCGCAATCACGTTACCTAATGACTTAGACATCTTACGACCTTTGTCATCAACCGTGTATCCATGCGTAGCAATAGTCGTCATAGCAGGTCGTTCATCAAGCATCAAACTGGTCAGCAAGCTGCTTTGAAACCAACCGCGATGCTGATCCGTACCTTCTACATAAATATCTGCCGGATACTTCTGGCCACGTTTTTTAAGCACAGTAAAATGTGTTACCCCTGCATCAAACCACACATCCAAAATATCTTCTTCTTTTCTAAAATCAGCACTACCACACGATTTGCAAGTAGTATCTTGAGGTAAAAGCTCTCTGAGATCAACAGAGGCCCAATACTCAACCCCAAATTTTTCAATACCTTCTGCTACCTTACGCATAAAAGATGGAGAGGTGTGTTCCGTATCGCAAGCAACACAAATTGCCGCAACAATAGGAGTACCCCATGTCCGCTGACGAGATAAACACCATTCTGCGCGTGTTCCAATAGCAGATTTTAAATGATTACTCATACCAGAAGGTAAAAATTCTATATTATTTTTAATAGCATCAAGAGCACGCTTGCTCAGGTCATTATGCTGTAATTCACAGAACCATTGCTTGGTTGCTCTAAACATTAAGCCATTTCGGCAACGCCAACAATGTGGGTAACTGTGCTTAATAGAAGTTTTAAATAGAAGCGTATCTGTTTCTTGCAGCTTTTGAATAACCCATCCAAGAGCATCGGTAACAAGCATGCCTTCAAGTTCTTCTGGCTTAATGCCTTTAGTGTATCTACCATCAGCACTTAAGGGCGAAAAAATCTCTATGCCATACTTAATACCCATATCATAATCTTCAGGACCGCAGCCTGGAGCACTATGTACCACAGCAGTACCATCTTCTAATCCAACAAAATTGTCAGCAAAGATGGGGGAATGTTGCCCAGCAATAAAGGGGTGATTTGTTTGCGCACCCACTAAATCTTCTGCCATACAGGTTGCTAAAACTTTTTTATCAACGCCCAAAGTAGCACATACTTTATCGGCTAACTTTGCACCTACTACAACCTGTTTGCCATTAATTTCTAAAAGCTCATAGCTCGTTTTAGGCTTTAAAAAAAGCGCTCTGTTAAGCGGTACTGTCCATGGAGTTGTGGTCCACATCAGCATACTGACAGGGTTGTCTGTCTTAAAAATATCTTTTGCTCGTTGTGCTTCTAAAGGAAACTCAACAAATATAGAAGGATCTTTACGTTCGTAATGCTCTATCTCAACAGTTGCAAGAACAGTTTGGCATGATGCACACCACGCAACTGTTTTATTTTTTCTACTTATATATCCACGCTCAGCACACTCTGCAAATGCACGTACTGTATCGGCCTCTTGAACAAAGTCCATGGTGTAGTAAGGATTGTTCCAATCCATCATTACACCAAGATTTTTAAATTCTTCTTTTTGAATCTCAATCCAACCAGTGGCGCTCTCTCTGCATTTTTTACGTAGCGTATCTTTATCAACACCAGGAAACTCTTTTGAAACTTTTAATTCAATAGGAAGACCATGACAGTCCCAACCAGGTGTTACAGGCACATGCTTGCCAGCCATACGTTCAGACTTGGCAATAATATCTTTAAGTGTCTTGTTATATGCAGTTCCTAAATGGATATGACCATTTGCATAGGGCGGACCATCGTGTAATAAATAAGTCTGCTTACCTTCATTTTTATGAAAGGTCTTAGTATAGACATCGTCTTTTTTCCAACGATCAATAATCTTAGGATCTTCAATTTGAGCATTGGCACGAATTGGAAAATCTGTATGCGGCAAATTAAGGGTATCTTTAAAGCTTTTTTTGGCTTTTTCATCCTGAGCCATACCTGCAATCCTTAGGGGTAAAATTTGATCGATATTCACTACTCAACGTGCTTGCAGTATACTCTTTCTGCCCATTTTCTCAACGAAAAAACACGAAAGATCCTATGGAAAACCAACTTAAGGGTAAAAAGATTGGCATTTGGGGATTTGGCAAAACCGGCCAAAGTGCTTTAAGCTTTTTAAGCTCATTTTCTCCCTCTTTGACCGTTTTAGAAGATAAAGAGCTGGACTCCTTTCAAAAACAATTACTCCAGGGTCATGGAGCTCAATTGGTAACCCCTGAGCTTACCCCACAGTTTATTGAACTAAACGATATTATCGTACCCAGCCCCGGGGTCAATTTAGCCCCTTATAGTGATTTTGAGCATAAGTTTGTAGCTGAGGTTGACCTTTTTGGTCAGTGGGTCAAAAAGCCCGTTATTGCCATTACCGGTTCGGCAGGCAAGACCAGCGTTACCACCCTCATTGCGCAAATACTGAATTTTTTAGGCAAAAAAGCCATAGCAGCCGGCAATATTGGAAAACCGATGCTTGACGTTTTGGCCGAGCAAGACCGGTATGATTATATAGTATTGGAGCTTTCAAGCTTTCAGCTGGAGCATGCAAAAACATTTGCTCCTACTATTTCTACCATATTAAATATCTTTCCTAATCACCTAGATCGCCATGGCTCTATGCAGGAATACATAGAAGCTAAAGGCAAACTTTTACGCTATCAAACAGATGAACAGTATTCCTTTTTGCCTATGGATTATATAGATGCCTTTGGAATGCTACCTAGACAACAAAAAGTCTGTTGGGTAGGTAATTCAAACTATAATGACATAATAAAAGAATTATCAGACATAACCTGTGCAGAAAACTGGAACATAATACTAGCCATTCTTGAACACCTTGGTTATGAACCAGAAGAGGTTCTGCCCTACAAAGATCTCTTAGCAATCCCAGCGCATAGGGTAGAATTTGTAACTACCAAGAACGGTGTCGACTTTTATAATGACTCAAAATCAACAGTGCCAGAATCAACTTTACAAGCAACTTCAAGATTTTCACAAAAACCGATTGTTCTCTTGTTGGGAGGATTAAGCAAAGGAGCAGATAGATCACTGCTCATAAAGCAACTTCCAAAGAATATTAAATATATTATTTGTTTTGGCAAAGAAGCTGCAGAATTAGATGGATTTTGTAAAAAAGCAAAAAAAGAGAGCTCTGCTTGCACAGATCTTGAAGAGGCTCTACAAGCTGCTCTTACAATTGCAGTTTCCGGTGACGTTGTGCTGCTATCACCCGCGGGTTCAAGCTATGATCTGTATAAAAATTATGAAGAACGAGGAAATCACTTTAAGAAACTGGTAGGCTAATTACTTATTTAAAAAGAAGCATGATATCGAGGGAACAAATAAAAAAAGGAGCCTTTCATGTTTACAACCCGTTCGCAGATAAAAAGCGACCTACACGCCCTCATAAGCATTACTGCAACCCTTATTGTTATTGGGTTGCTCTTTATCTATTCATCAAGCTCCGTGTATGCACTAGAGCAAACGGGCGCCTCACACTATTATCTGAAAAAACAACTGATCGGCTTACTCGTTGGTATTGCAGCTTTTTTTTCATGCAGATATCTATCACTCACTTTTATAGAAGGCGCAACACCCCTTCTTTTCTGGTGCTCATGGATACTGACTGCGATGACTATGATTCCTCAACTCTCTCATACCATTCATGGTTCAAGCAGATGGCTTGCACTCGGTGGATTTTCTTTTCAACCAAGTGAACTACTTAAAATAACATTCATTTTGTATGTTGCTCGGTTTCTTGCCAAGAAAGAAAATAAGCAGTTTTCATTTACAGGATCTTATTTACCCTTCTTAGTGTTGCTTGGCCTAGTAAGCATAGTACTTTTGCGACAACCCGATTTTGGTCTCACCGTTACCCTTGCTGCAACCTCTATGATTATGCTCTTTATAGGCCATTTGCCACTGCTGCACCTTTCGATCACACTTCTTGCTTGTATTCCAGCAATAGCATTGTTGATTTTAAAACAACCCTATCGATTAAAACGAATCATGACGTTTTTAAATCCTTGGGACGATCCTCAAGGAGCAGGCTTTCAAATTATTCAGTCATTGATAGCTGTTGGATCAGGAAGCTGGTGGGGAACAGGAATATCACACTCAAAGCAAAAGTTTTTTTATCTACCTATGCAGCATACAGATTTTATTTTTTCAATCATCGCAGAAGAAACTGGCTTTATTGGTTCGTCAATTATTTTACTGCTCTACCTGCTTTTTATGTATTTTGGTATCAAGTTAGCATGGCAGTTAAAAAAGTCGTTTTCTGTCTACGCAGCCCTTGGACTGATTATTCTGTTAAGTTTGCAAGCGCTCATAAATATTTTTGTTGTTACCGGATTGCTACCAACAAAAGGAATTGGACTTCCCTTTATCAGTTACGGAAACTCATCATTAGTATGTTCTCTGGGAATGATAGGACTTATTGCCAATATGGTTGATCATTCGCTCTAAATAAAAAGGCTAAACATTAATACAGTGTTTAGCCTTTTTAAAATCAATAGAACACTTATTTACGATTTCCAATTCATTACAAAATCAATCAGAAGACGTGTACCTGCTCCTGTTCCCGTATTTGGACGATAATATGGAGTATCTGGAACATCAAAAGCTGCAGGAGCAATATCAATATGTGCCCAAGGAGTTTCGCCTACAAAATGACTTAAAAAACATGCTCCATTAGTTGCACCTGCATAATATTTGGTTTTGCCATCATTGCATAAATCTGCAAGAGAGTTTTTAACCATAACTTTGTAAGCATCAATCAAAGGCAAGCGCCACAACGAATCACCTGAAGTAACAGCAGCTGCCTGTAATTTTTCTACAAGATTTTCATCTTGACTTAAAAGTCCACTAAAAAATGGTCCAACTGCATGGGAACAAGCACCAGTAAGTGTAGCAACATCAACAATAGCTGTTGGTTTATAATGTTTATCTGCATAGGCAAGCGCATCTGCAAGAATTAAGCGCCCTTCCGCATCTGTGTTGCCAACGACAGCAGTTTTGCCATTATAAAAAGTAATAATATCACCCGGATGATTTGCATTACCGCTCACCATATTCTCTGCAAGAGGAGCAATACCAACAACATTTACATCTGGTTTAAATTCAGAAATTGCAACTAACGTATTAATAACGGCAGCAGCGCCAGACATATCTTCTTTCATAGTCTCCATATAACCGGTAGGTTTTATATTTAAACCACCTGAATCAAACGTAATACCTTTACCAACCAAAGCCAGCGTAGGGGCATTTTTCTTTTTACAGTTATATTCCATAACAACCAACTGCGCATCGTGGGCAGATCCTTGACCAACAGCCTTAATACCTCCCATGCCCATCTTTTCTATTTGTTCTTCATCAAAAACAGTAATTTTAAGTCCATGCTTTTTGGCAAGTTCTTTTGCTTTTTTTGCAATATCAATAGGTGCAAGTTTATTTGCTGGTAAATCGACCCAATAACGCGTCCTATTAACTGCTTCACCAATAATTTGACCTTTTTCAAAACCTTCTTGAGCAGCCTTTACATCTTTTTTGGCAACAACATATACAAGCTCTTTTAGAGGTCTTGCTTTTGCACTCTTATCAGTAATAAATTCGTCAAATTGATAAGCAGCCATCATGGCAATAGTAATAGTTTGTTGAGCTATAAAACTGATGTCATACCCAAAATCAGCTTTGTTGTACGGAACCTCAACAGCAACTGATTCTATTGTATGTGATTCTGCAGCACGAACGCCTGATGCAATCGCTCTGCGATATGATTCAAGGGTAAACTGTTTATCGTCCTTTTTTCCCATACCTACAAAAAAGATATGTTTAACTTTTTTATTCTGTATAACAGGTATAGAAACTACCTGACCCTTTTTACCTGTAAAGTCTCTGCTTTTCATAAAAGCTTCAAGCTCAGAAAAATAGGCCTTAGCAATTTCAGAAAAATTTTTTGAAAAAGAAAAATTTTCAGGAACTAAATACATATACCCTTCGGTAGTATGTTCTAGTAAAGGCTTATCACTCACCGTATATTTTGTCATATGTACAATCCTACAGATTAAATAAGATGTTAGAATTTTTTAAAAGGTACCATGTTACCGAGTTTAAGTAAAAGTGGGCACATAATTGTGCCCACTTACTTTTACAGAATAAAAACTCCGATATCATCCACCCGTAGAAACTGATGGCATTCCTAATTGTAATACACCATTTTGAGTACCTGCCACGGCACCACCAAACTGGTCTTTAATCACTTTAAGACCGTCACTGCCAACTCCTAAACCGGTAGGATAAAGTGTATTACCATCAACGCTAAAGACAGCGCCGTTAACATAATCAACATACATGCCCGGCGTAAGCAGTCCAACAGAGGCATTATAGGCGGCTAAAGCTGTAGTTAGATTAGGGTATTTTGCTGGGTTACTTTGATAGTAAGCAGTCACCACATCTAAAGTTGGAACTTGATAAAGTATTTTTGGTGCTGGAACAGCAACACTCTTAATGTATGTACTACTCATAGAACCTGGAGCAAGATTCGTAGTTGCTGGTTGTAAATCAGAGATATTAATTCTCGATTCTAAAACAAGGCCCAGAGGAGTAGAAACCACATTGGTATCTTGACGAAGCGCTTGCAGTAACTGATCAGGCAAGTAACCAATCTGAGGACTATAGACACTCTCTTGAGAACCTGCAGTATCTTTCAACGTAAAGTAATAGCCCGCTGAAACACCCTTATCTGATTGATTTGAGTATTCAATAGTAGAGCCTAGTAACGATACCTGATTATATGAACCATCTGGTTGCAACGCTTGAGCTGTATACGTATTTGGAACACCAATCTTAGGATCATTTGCTCGATAGAAGAGACCATCATTGCTTGCAATGAACCCAAGCATCAAACTATTGTTATCCAACACTCCACACAACGGTGTACCATAGGCAGATGTTCCTGTTGGAGCACCGGTTGACCCAGCCGCACGGGATCCTTTACTATCTGCTACAAATGGAATGCCCTGAAGCAATGCATCGTTCTCTGCCTTATCACCAGGGGCATCACTAAATACCGTTTGATATGGGTAGCCACCTTCTGTGTATTGTATACCATTAACAGTATAGATTTTTGGAGCAAGAGTTCCTTCGGTGATAGGGAACGAATTCTCTAAACCACCTGATACAGAGACCTGATGCTCAATCTGAACAAGAACCGCTCCACTATTTAAAAGATCATTGATAGCACCCTGGTAAACAGTTGCAGCCTTAGCAACATCAGTGAAATCTTGAAGCTGAGTTGTTACTGCTTTGCTACTATACCCCACAGGGTAAGTTTTCTTTATAACTCCGAGTTTAGTAGAATCTCCCACGGACTGTACATCATAAGAAATTTCACTAATGTTGGCTCCAGAACTATCCACAAACATAAACTTAGAATAGTATGGAACATACATATAAAAAACATACTGCCCTATACCTTGAATATCTGCTAGGACATTCAGAGCTCCAAAACTATCATAACTTTCAGCATCAGACCACACAAAAATCGGCCACTTAATATCAACCCCATTAACCACAGGATCAATTAAAGTCTGAGTGCCATCTGGTGCAACTTGAACTCCATAGGTAAGGCGTAAATTCCTCAATGCATAATTACTTGTAAAAATACTACATATAGGAACAGCTTTGTTTAACCCTGTTTGTGAGTCAGTAAAAATTTGATAGTATGACCCTACTTTTGAGTCTGCTCCAACAATAGGGTTCACTTCTGTATTTCCATTAAAATCAACCCAACGTGTTACAACACCCTTAGTAAGAGGTTGCGCAGCATTACCATCCTGATCAATAACAAATCCACTCTCTACAACTTCTTTTGCGTAGTATTTTCCATCAACAAGGTAGAGGTTTGGTCTACCAGCAACCGGTTGTGCTGATACTAATTTTGATAAAGGAAGTTCAGGTGCAGTAGTTTTATTAGGCCACAATAAAGGTTTATCAACACGAGCATAAGCGCCGGTAACTTTTTGCATACGCGGCTGCCCATTTAGTCCGTATTCGTCACCACTTGAAAACTCTGCAAAATAAGGCGGGGCAAGTATTGTAAGCGGCTTTCCTACAGCACCATACGTAGGATCATTTCCACCAATTACTCCAACCGTATCTTGAATAAGAGCAAAATAGGCATTGATGTTAGTGTGATAGTAATACCAATAAGTAAGGCCACGATCAGCATCAACAGTTTTTCTATTTTGATACTTCATGTAGCCACCATCCTGACCAAATTGAGGAACTCCATTAGCATCAACCGGAACCAAGGTTGTTTCGTTTGGCGCAAGCGGAATAGAAAGATGGTCAACTGGCATACTTAAAGTCTGAGATCCACCAGCATCCACTGTTACACCATAGTGCAGGCGCACTGCTTTGAGAGTAAATCCAGAGATAGGATTCATTGGTTTATAAGTTACCGTGCCAGAAGCATCAGTTTGTTGCATGTAGTAAACACCAAGATCTGCATCTTTTGGATCTGTTGTAGCGTTAAAGTCAAACCATACATCGGTAACTGTTTCGGTCTGAGCTCCGCTCGCATTGGTTGAGGCGCTACTTACTTGTACTTTTAAGTAGTATTTTGATCCAATCTTATACAGATTTTTGCCCGCTCCACCTGCTGGAACAGCCGAAGCAACCATTGCAGGAGTTAACGCTGGCACCGTATCAAGAACACTCGGTACATAGGCAGCTTTTTCCGCAGCAAGCTGTGCCAGATATTGAGTATTTAAATCTTGAATTCTTTGCGCAATAGCAGTTCCTGGGTCAACAGGAAGATACGTTCCCGTATCTGGACTATAATTGCCACGTTTTACATAGCTCAGCAATAGATTTGGTAAAAGATTTGGTTGTTCAACGCGGTCTACAAAGTAATCAGTTACGGGCGCACCAGTTCTGTAATATTTAATACCTGTTACCAAACTCACAATACAAGAAGTAGTGTCATTTATTGGAGTAGCACCAATTTGTCTTATTGTTGTCTTTTTAGTAACTGAATCATAAGAGTCAATAAAGACTGCAAAATAATCTGTTGCCTGCATATAAGCACCAGAGCCTTCTGCATAAATATAACTTCCACGATTAAACTGATCAGTATTGAGTGTAAGATTCATTCCACCAAAAGTAACAGACATCGCAGCTGCCATCTGTGCTCTTGCAGCAGACTGTGCATTTTTGATCTGATCTTGCAATGCAGTTGGTAAAACACTGAGTAAATCCCCTGAGGATGGTGTATGCCCTTGGTTTGTAAGAGCTCGACGCACCACTTCATCTAGATCAAGGCGTAACTGATTTTGTCCAACAGCCTGCAAGCTACAATTAATGCCAGTACAACCGGTTGACCCTGCAAGAGGCGAAGTCCCGTACGGTTTATAGACAAGTCCAGTTCCAACATCTATAAGATAGACCCCTGTGCCATCACCAGGTTGATATGGTTTGCCAATATCAGCAAGTTGATCGATGCTTGTTACATTACCATCTTTAGGGCCTGTTGCGCAGACAAATACTGAAGTTGCAGGGAACCCTGTTGCGCTATAAAAGAAGAATCCTCCTGCAGCATTCTCGCGTGTTGTACTTATATAGACGTTATTTTTTGAGCGCTGTGTAAAGTTAATAGGCCCCATCAAAGCTGTTTGAGACCAGTAGTTTGTAGCTTCTTGGCCTAATGCCCATTTTTCATACGCAGCACGAATACTCATGTAGCTGTTGTTATTTTTATCGTTTGCTAGATTATAAAACTGAGGCGCAGCACCTTGAGTTGTAGGATCAATAATTTGCGCCAGATTGAAACCACTAAATGGACCGGGAAGAAGAGCTGCTAATGGTAAATAAGTAACAGCACCCGTTGAGTCAGCTTTGCCCAGCGGCTGGCCAGATTTGCATGGCTGCATATTAGCCCATGAAAGGGATGTACCAGAATCAGAAGAAGAAGGAATACTAAATGTAGTAGCACCACCACTGGTACAAATTTCAAAATTGGAGAAGAACAGATAATATAATGGCGGAATATTCATAGCGCCAACTGTTCTTGGAATCAAAACTCCTGGCGTTGTGTTCATCGCCAATTCAAGTGTGTTCAATGTACTTTGAGCATCAGTCAGAGCTCTTGCCAATGATGCATAATCTGATCCTGTTGGATTACTTGCTAAGTAAGCATTTGCCGTGTTTGCCATAGCATCAGGATTTGGGAACCCTGCCGATTTAAGTATTGCAGCACTTACTTGACCATTTTGAGCACTACTTAACACATACTGTATTACAGAGATTGGCACCCCGGCAAAGGCTGCCTGCAACGTAGAAAGTTGTTGTGACTTTTGTGTAATAGTTTGAACCGCTTGATCATACTGCGTTTTAAGCGCTTGAGCCTCAGTACTGTTGGAAAATATTCTATTGTAAGGGTTAAAGACAGTCGGCATATACGCAGTACCTAACCATACATGAGGAAACATTTTTACTTGGGTTGGTTGAACTGTAACGGCTCCTGTAGTTGCACTTTTAACAGGAAGGTTAAGCGTTACAGCTGTATCGCCAACCGCCAACCCTTCATAATTACCACTGGAGCTACCATCAAGTG